>Ga0222712_10007466_pt1 | contig 10552 bp, 7 predicted proteins | sample C33_657DmetaG_FD_165043 | JGI IMG/M metagenome (GOLD analysis project Ga0222712, IMG submission 165043) | Estuarine water microbial communities from San Francisco Bay, California, United States - C33_657D | ecosystem: Environmental > Aquatic > Marine > Unclassified | place: USA: California... | reverse complement strand
GAACTGCATTGGAAGCATGCCATCATTCTAAAGAAGCGTCAGATAGCATCTTCTTATTTTCATATGGCTAAACTAATCAACCAGTATTGGTTTGAAGAAGGAGCTGTGTTAAAGATTGGTGCTTCTCTAAAGGATTATATAAACGAGAAAGGCTCATGGAAGTTTCTTAATGAATATAAGAACTTCTTGAATGAACATACAGCCTGGTATCGTCCAGCTGAACCTGACAAAGTTGGGGCATGGCAGCAACAGATTAAAGTGAGGATAGGTGGTCGTGATACGTATAAAGGTTTGAAATCCACGATCAACCTATACTCCTTTGAAAAAGACCCTACACATGGTGTCGGTGGACCCGTGACATACTTCTTTCATGAGGAGGCTGGTATTGCTCCTAAGATGGATGATACATATGGTTTTATGAAGCCAGCATTAAAGTCTGGTCATATGATTACTGGTCAATTTATTGCAGCAGGATCTGTCGGTGACTTAGATCAATGTGAGCCTATGAAAGAATACATCATGCATCCAGAAGAAAATGGATTTTATGGTGTAGAATCTAATCTTGTAGACAAAGACGGGACAATAGGAATCACTGGTCTATTTATCCCAGAACAGTGGTCTATGCCTCCGTATATTGACCAGTATGGTAACTCTAAGGTGCAAGAAGCTTTAGAGGCTCTAGAGAAAGAATTTGATAAGATGAAGAAGGATTTAGATCCGGCAGCTTATCAGTTAACAGTCTCACAGCAACCACGTTGTATTGAAGAAGCTTTTGCTACCCGTAAAGTGAGTGTGTTTCCTCCACACTTGGTAGCTAAACAGATGCAACGTATTCAAGATAAAGAATACCCTGTGGAATATTTAGAACTTTCTAGAAACGCTGAAGGTAAAATTGTAGATAAGCCTTCTAGAAAGATTCCTATCATGGAGTTTCCTATATCAAAAAAGACTGAAGATAAAGAAGGAGTCATCTGTATTTACGAAAGACCACATAAAGATCCTCCTTTTGGGATGTACTATGCTTCTGTGGACCCTGTTGGTGAAGGTAAGACAACAACATCTGAATCATTGTGTTCTATATACGTATATAAGAATCCAGTGGAGGTTATTAAGGATGATGGTAACGGGAGAGTAAAGAACGAGATAGAACGTGACATGATTGTAGCTTCATGGTGCGGACGTTTTGATGATCTTAATAAAACTCATGAGAGACTAGAACTTCTTATAGAATGGTATAACGCTTGGACGATTGTAGAAAATAACGTAGCTTTATTTATTCAATACATGATATCTAAAAGAAAACAACGTTATCTTGTACCAAAAGATATGATCTTATTCTTAAAAGATATTGGAGCCAATCGTAATGTATTCCAAGAGTATGGATGGAAAAACGTTGGTACACTCTTTAAAGGAAACGTACTATCTTATGGTATAGAATTCTTAAAAGAAGAACTAGATCATGAGACAAAAGAGAACGGTGATATTGTTAAAACTGTTTATGGTGTAGAACGTATACCGGACATTATGTTATTAAAAGAGATGCAAGCCTACAGAGATGGTCTAAACGTTGACCGATTAGTAGCATTTTGTGCCCTTATAGCCTTTGCAAAGGTACAACAGAGTAACAGAGGACTATCTAAACGTGTAGAAGTTACAAAAGAAAACTTGGATAACTCCCAGAAATTTAGTAAATTAAATTGGAGCCCCTTTAGACATATTGGTGGTTCTAAAGGTAGTGGAGGTATGTCAAGAGCCCCTCGTAATCCCTTTAAAAATATGAAATAATATGGAAAACACAGAGCTCCACACAGAAAAAGTAAAGATCTTATCTAGATTAGTAAAGGATAATGCTTTAACTCTAGAGGAAGCATTGCTTCTTTTAAAAGAAGAAGAGCAGTCATCTGTAACCGTTGGAAGTGGTAGTGGATATGGAACTATTACTACAAACTATCCTCCATTTGGAACTTGGAGTACTGGTACTAACACTAGTACTACATACGTTGTACCACCAGCTTTTATTTCTACTTCAGCTAGCACAATTATTAATACAGCTGATGAATCAGCAGACCTAAATAATTAAATATCATGCAGATATACAATGCTCTAGATCTTAAATCTGGAAAAAAGGCGGATTATAACAAAATGGGTACACTTACCCAGCCTATCCAGTTTATACCTGAAAAGGAAAAAGATGAGGAGTGGAGAGCCTGGAATCTAGATTGGCTAGAATTCCAAGGCATGAAGCAGCTTAGACGCAATGCTCGTAGACTGATGAAGAACTACAAGCTTGCTAAGGGTATTATTGATAAGGCTGACTACATTGTAGAAGAAGACAATGAGATGGCTGATTTGATTGATACACTTACCAAAGAAGATGAATCTGCATTAGAGCTTAAGTTCTATCCTATCATTCCCAACGTAATTAACGTGTTATGTAATGAGTTTTCTAAAAGAAGCTCACGTATCATGTTTAAAGCTGTAGATGACATTTCATACAATGAGATGATGGAAGAGAAGCGTGCTATGGTAGAGAAAGTGCTACTAGAGGATGCTGAAAGGAAGATGATGATTGAGATGATGAATATGGGTGTAGAGCTTGAATCTGAAGAGATGCAAAAAGCTTTAGCTCCAGAAAGTCTACAAAAGCTTCCAGAGATTGAAGGATTTTTTCGTAAAGACTATAGATCTATGATTGAAGAGTGGGCTACCCACCAGATGTCAGTAGATGAAGAGCGTTTTAAAATGCAAGAGCTTGAAGAGCGTGCATTTAGAGATATGCTTATTACAGATAGAGAGTTCTGGCATTTTAAGATGAATGAGGACGACTATGATGTAGAGCTTTGGAACCCATTGCTTACATTCTATCACAAGTCTCCAGATGTACGTTACATCTCTCAAGGAAACTGGGTAGGAAAGATGGATATGATGTCTGTATCAGACGTTATTGACAAGTTTGGATGGATGATGACTCAAGACCAATTAGAGTCCTTAGAAGCCATTTATCCGGTACGTTCAGCAGGTTATGCTGTACAAGGATATCAAAATGACGGTACATATTACGATCCTACTAAATCTCATGACTGGAATACTGAAATGCCATCATTGGGTTATAGACAGTATGCTTCTTTGTATGACACTAAGTTTGGTACAGGAGATATTGTAGAATGGATCTTGGCAGACTCAGAAGATACAGTGGATTTTGGTAAGTCACATTTATTACGTGTATCTACAATTTATTGGAAGTCTCAACGTAAGATTGGTCACTTGACTAAGATTACAGAAGAAGGAGAGATTATTCAAGATATTATTGGTGAAAACTACAAGGTGAGTGATAAGCCTTTGTATAACACTTCTATATACAAGCAAAAGTCCAAGGATAACTTAATCTTTGGTGAACATATTGACTGGATTTGGATTAACGAAACTTGGGGTGGTATTAAGATTGGTCCTAATAGACCTGCATTCTGGGGTATGAATAACCCAGGAGGCATCAATCCTATCTATTTAGGACTTAATGGTGGTAAACCAGGACGTGTTCCATTCCAGTTTAAAGGTGATGCTACATTATATGGTTGCAAACTACCAGTGGAAGGTTCTGTATTTGGTGATAGAAACACCCGCAGTATTTCATTAGTAGATCTAATGAAGCCATACCAGATAGGTTACAATATTGTGAATAACCAGATAGCTGATATTCTTGTGGATGAGCTAGGCACGGTTATCATGCTGGACCAGAACTCTTTACCACGTCACTCTATGGGAGAAGACTGGGGTAAAAATAATCTGGCCAAAGCCTATGTGGCTATGAAGAACTTCCAGATGTTACCATTAGATACGTCTATCACTAACACTGAGAATGCTCTTAACTTCCAACACTATCAAGTGTTAAACCTAGAACAAACTAACCGTTTGCTTTCTCGTATCAACTTAGCTAGCTATTTTAAGAACCAAGCTTTTGAAGTGATTGGTTTAAACCCTCAGCGTATGGGTCAACAGATTGCTCAGCAACAAACAGCTACTGGTATTGAGCAAGCAGTTAATGCTTCTTACGCACAAACAGAACAGTATTTTATTCAACACTCTGACAACTTAATGCCACGTGTACATCAAATGCGTACAGACTTGGCTCAATACTACCATTCTAAAAAGCCTAGCGTACGTCTTCAATATATTACTGGTAAAGATGAGAAAGTTAACTTTGAAATGAACGGTACTGAGTTGTTAATGAGAGATTTAAACATTTTCTGTACAACTAAGACTAACTCTCGTTCAGTTATGGAGCAGCTTAAACAACTAGCTCTTAACAACAATACTACTGGTGCATCTATTTATGACCTTGGTAATGTGATTAAATCTGAGTCAATTGCTGAACTTACTGGTGTTCTTAAAGATGCTGAGCAAAAAACTCAGGAATCTAAGCAGTCAGAAATGCAGCAACAACAAGAATTACAGCAGCAGATGATTGAGTCTCAGGAGCGTCAAAAGCAAATGGATCTTGAATTTAGAGCTGAACAAGCTAATCTTGATAGACAAACACAGCTTACAGTGGCTGAGATTAGAGCTGCTGGATACGGTGCTGGTGTAGATATTAATCAAAATCAGCAGTCTGACTACCAAGATGCTTTAGAAGGCATACGTAATGAACAACGTTACCAAGATCAGATGAACCTTAAGCGTGAGTCTGAATTAACTAAGAAAGAACTAGGTACTCAAAAGTTGAATATTGAACGTGAGAAAACCCAGACTCAGAGAGAAGTAGCTGAAAAACAGCTACAGATTGCTAGAGAAAATAAGAATAAGTATGATGTAGGTAAATCTTCTACCAAGAAGCCAAAATAATTATAGCTCTATTATCCGTACGTTAGATAAAAAATTTGCTAGAAAAGTAAATTTTTAAGATTTAAATTGTATATTGATTATGTAGAGATACACATAAAACCAAACAAAACATGACTGATAATCAAACCAATGTACAGACTTCTGTACAACAAGTAGACCTTGACATTGACAGTTGGTTAGGAGCCCCAGGAGCTGACAGTATTGTTACTCCAACTGATGGGAAAAAAGAAGAACCTAAACCAAACATCTTTAGTCAAAAAACTCAAGACTTCGGTTTCTTAGATGATACTGAAGATGATGAGGATGATGATTCTAAAGGATCAGATGATACTGAAGGCGGTGTTCCACGTGGAACAAAACCTGTAAGTAAAGAAGATACTGATGCTCTTTTAGATAATTTAGATGATGATGACTCTGATGAGTCTGCATCTAAAGGAAAGGGCGGAAGACCTAAGACAGAAAAGTCTGGCTTAGTAGAGTTTCTTAAAAAACGTATAGAGTCAAAGGAAATGTTTGCCTTTGATGATTATGATGAGAGTAAGCAGAGTCTTGAAGATTACTTAGGTGGTCTTGGAGAGAAAGATGTTGAGGAGCTATGGCAAGCCAACATTGATAACTTAAAACAAGAGGTTGCTGCTAAAACTCCTCAAGAGTTTTTTGAGTCACTACCAGAAGAGTTGCAATATGCAGCTAAGTATGTAGCAGATGGAGGACAAGATTTAAAAGGTCTTTTCCAAGCTCTAGCTCAAGTTGAGCAAGTTCGTCAGCTTGATCCTACTAATGAAAGTGACCAAGAAGGTATTGTTAAGTCTTACTTACAAGCCACTGGTTTTGGTACAGAAGAGGAGATTGAAGAAGAACTTACTACTTGGAAAGATCTAGGTGTACTAGAGAAAAAAGCCAAGCAGTTTAAGCCTAAGTTGGATCAGATGCAAGAAGAGTTTGTACAATCTCAGATTGCAGAACAAGAAAACAGAAAGATCCAGCAAGAACAAGCAGCTGATGCGTACATGAAAAATGTATTTGAAGCTCTTAGACCGGCTGAAATCAACGGACTTAAGTTGGATAAAAAGACTCAGGCTCAGTTATATAGTGGATTAGTTCAACCAAACTATCCTTCTATTAGTGGACGACCAACTAACCAGTTAGGTCATCTTTTAGAGAAGTATCAGTTTGTAGAACCAAATTATCCATTGATTGCTGAAGCTTTATGGTTACTATCAAACCCTGAAGAATACCGTCAGAACTTGGTAAAACAAGGAAAGAACCAAGCGGTAGAACAAACAGTGAGACAGTTAAAGACTGAACAAAGTCGTAAGAACGTTTCTACTTATCAGGAGGATGATGAAAATAGGACTAGAAAGATTGCTAGACCTACAAACATATTTAAACGCTAATTTACTTAAATTATTTATTAACCCTTAAATTTAAAAGCCTCATGGCAACTCCAGTTTTGAACAATGGTATATTTCTACGAGATACCAGCTATCAGACTAGCTCGCACGTAGACAGCTACCACCTTTCAAACTTGCTGAAGTCAGCAGAACCTACAGACCTTGGTCCAGTAGATTTGTGGGCTATGGCTCAAAAGGTAGAAATGCCTTTGTACCAGATGTCTAGCTTTGGCGGTAAGAACGTTATCTCTGTAGATAACGCACGTGGTGAGTACAAATGGCAGATTCCAGTAACGCAGGATCTTCCATACATTACAGAAGATATTGAATCAGCTAATGCCACTAAAGGTATTGATGGTCAGTCCTTCAAGATTAAATTGAATAAGCGTTCTTTTGGTCATGGTGATATCATCACTTATGACAAGTACAATGGTGTTGAAATGTACATCACTGCTGACGATATTATCCCAGCTGGTGACGGTTTCATCTACACTGTACAGTTGGTAAACAACGACAACGCTAAGTATTTGGATAACAAATATCTTAAAGTTGGTACTAAGGTGTTCCGTAAAGGTTCTGCTCGTGGTGAATACGGTGAGCGTTTCTCTGATATCGGTAACATCAACGCAGGTTTCCGTGAATTCTACAATTATGTAGGTGGTGCTGAAGCTCACGTTCACTATTCTGTTAGCTCTCGTGCTGACTTAATGATGAAAGGTGGAATGAAAGCTGATGGTACTGTACCAGTAGTAGAATTGTGGAGAAACTTTGACAAGAGTGTTGATCCTTCTATTTCTAATTTAGAAGACATGGCTTCTAAAATGGGTAAAGATTATGTAAAGAAAGCTTACCAATCTGGTCAGTTAACTCGTACATTCTTAACTTCTATGGAAGCAGCTCATTTGACTAAGATTGCTAACGACATTGAAACTTACTTAATGTGGGGTCAAGGTGGTAAGGTTAAGCAAGATGGTCCAGATGATATCCGTCTTTCTGTAGGTCTTTGGAAGCAGCTTGATAACTCTTATAAGCGTATTTACAACAAAGGTTCATTCAACTTAGACTTGTTTAAATCTGAGATCTTCAACTTCTTTAATGGTAAGGTTGAATTCCAAGGTCCAGATCCTAAGCGTCAATTAGTTGTACAAACTGGCCTTGGTGGTATGAAGCTTGTTAACGAAGCTATTAAGCGTGAAGCTATCAACTCTGGCTTAGTAATTAATGCATCAGAAGTAGGAGCTATCACTGGTAAAGGTATGGACTTAAACTTTGGTTTTGCATACACTCAATACGTTATTCCGTTCTTGGCTAACGTTAAGTTTGTATTGAACCCAGCGTTTGATAACATCCACACTAATGATATTGAGAACCCAATCATTGATGGTTTCCCATTAAGTTCTTACAATTTCATTATCTTTGATATCACTGAGAATACTAACGACAACATCTACTTGTTGAAGTTATCTTGGGATAATCAATTGAAATGGTTCTATCAGAACGGTACAATGGATTACATGGGACGTACTCAAGGCTTCCAGTCTTCTGGACAGTTCAACGGTTACCGTGTGTTCATGACTCAAACAATGCCTGCTATCTGGGTTAAAGACCCAACTAAGGTGTTGAAGATCGTTATGAGAAACCCAGTTACTGGCGGATCATTCTAAAAATAGTATCTGAGGCAGGGGGTTAAAATCCCCTGCCAAAAGATATAAAAGTAACAGTACTCAGAAAGGATAGCGGCCACCGGCTTGCCGGCAAACACCCTCACTAGTCTGAGTCATTTTACCACCCTTTGGATAGTATCCTTGGGCCCCACCTATTGTATGCGTACCATGGTGATCACATGGGGAGCTCGCAACTCCTAATAGGTTCTATAAAAGGTTACATAGTGTAACCAGTTATAATAAAAACCAAACAAACCAAACATGAGCGGAGTAACAATCGTGGAGAAGTATCCACAAAACAAAAAGTCCACTATTGCCATTAGACCTTTCTTTGATGCTAATGTAGATAATATGGGACTACAGAAGTACGGATTAAGTCTTTTTGACGGAGCGTTCCACGAGGAACAATTAGCTTGTCTAGAGATTAATGGTATCAAGAGATACCTTACTGGCTTAAACGAGTTTTCACCAGAGGTTAAAAGCTTACCAGCTGAAGAGCAAGAAGCTAAGATCAAACAAATTCGTGTAGTTGTAGCTCAGTTAGAAAAAGAATTAGCATCAAACGTAGTAGAACCTACAGATGATCAGTTCTGGAATAAGATTAAGTTGATGAAACCTGATAATTCAGAGTTTTGGGACAAGATCAAAATTAGATGTGGTAACGAACCAAGTTATTTAGAGCCTGATAAAGACCCATATGATCTAATTAGATTGTATGCAATTGAAGCAGGTGGTTTCTCAATCGTTGCTAAAAGCTTAGAAGAAGCACGCAGAATGCCAGTTCCTCCTAAGTTTTACTTAGATAAGTTAGAAGAAACTGCATCTGTACAAACAGAAGTTAAGAAGCTTCGTAATAAAGCTCTTGCAGAACTTCAAAAGTTATTTGACAAGAATCAGAATAAACTTCTATATGTAGCAAAAGTGTTAGATGCTAACAGTGCTCAGTATAAGAAGTCTACACCTAATGATATTATCTATGATAACATGGATAAGTATATTAACGGTGATCTTGTTGAAAAAGATAAGCGTAAAACTGCTCAAAGGTTCTTAGATGCTGCTACTCTAGACATGGAAACATTAAAGATTAGAGCTATTGTAAAAGATTGTTCATATTACAAGTTTATTGCAACTAAGGCTGACGGATTTATCTATCATATGGAAACTACAACAATGTTAGGACGTACTCCTTCTGATTGTGTAGAGTACTTAAAGAATCCTTTAAATGAGGAGATCTTGGTAGATTTAACTAAGAAGGTTGAGAAGTATTGGAATCAGTAAAAAACATACCTGGGTTGCTTCCCGTGAGAACAGCACCCAGGTCTTTATAAAATATGAACAACAACCTGTTACAGATAAAAATAAAGCAAAGGCTTAATAAGCTAGCTTCTTTTGATTATGACAACATTGAGTGTTGGATGATCCAAGAGGCTTTTAATAAAGCTCAGCTTGAATGGGTACGTAGACGTCTTCATGGTTTAAATGCTATGAAAGAATCTTCAGAACAAAGTGTAACAGTAGTGGATGATCTACAAATATTACTAAGTGAATTAGAATTAAAAGGTGTAGAGAAACCAAAGTATTTTGAAACTGATGTTATTCCAGCTAATTACTTACATTTTGTAAGAATTAGTGCCAAAGCTAAAACAGATTGTTGTCCAGCAAGATCTTTTGTAAGTATCTATCAGGCCGAAGAGGCAAACGTAGACATCTTATTAGGAGATAACTTTAAACAACCATCTTTTGAATGGGCAGAAACATTCTGTACTATACTTGGAGATAAAATAAGAATCTATACAAATGGCTTATTTACTGTACATGATTCTAAATTAGTATATTACAGAAAGCCAAAAGATATTCAAATCTTAGGTTGTAGTAACATATCAACTGGACAAACATATACAACTAATGTAGAATGTGAGTTAAAAGATGATATTTGTGAGATTATAGTTGATGAAGCTGCTGCTATTTTAGCTGGAGATATAGAGTCAATGAATCAGTATCAGAGAGAAGTACAAAACGCACAAAGAAATAGTTAATGATGCAGAAGTTACAAAGACCTGGACCAATGGGACCTTGTATGGAAACAGCAGCTGTGATTGCTCACGCACAGACTCTTACTGTAAGTATACACCAGCTACATCTAAAGATTACAGGACCAGGATCTCATGCAGTTCATGAAGCTTTAGGTAGTTTTTATGAAGGTATGCCAGGATTAATTGATTCTGTTGCAGAACAGTATCAAGGTGCTCGTGAGAAGTTGTTAGAGTATCCTACAGTGACACCATATAAATGTGGATCTGTACAAGAAGCTCTTTCACATATAAAAGAACTATATACTGAAGTTAATGAGTTACAAAAGCTTATGCCTTTTTCAGAAGTTACAAACCAACTTGATGAGGTAAAAAGTTTGATAGCTTCAACTAAGTATAAGTTAATGTTTTTAAGTTAAAATTTTGTTTTTATTTATTTATAACCCTTAAATTTAAAGCCCTATGTATTTTCCAAATGCATTCCGCAAGTCATTCTTGCCTGCTAGCACAACATTAGCTAGCTCTGGTGGTACTGATGCTTTAACTGCTGGTCAAATTGGTTTCTTTGATGCCAAGACTTACCAAGTAGTTTCAGCTCAAGCTGCACCTTTTATTTTGGCTCAAG
>Ga0222712_10007464_pt1 | contig 10554 bp, 3 predicted proteins | sample C33_657DmetaG_FD_165043 | JGI IMG/M metagenome (GOLD analysis project Ga0222712, IMG submission 165043) | Estuarine water microbial communities from San Francisco Bay, California, United States - C33_657D | ecosystem: Environmental > Aquatic > Marine > Unclassified | place: USA: California... | reverse complement strand
CCATCGCACGGCAGACGAAGCAGATCATCCCCCTCTTCGAGCATGTGTGCAACTACGCTTTTAACCACTGCCAGTTAAAAAGACTCACTGGTATGGTGCCCACAAATGAACCGCATATCATAGAATTCGATAAGCATCTAGGGTTTGAGGAAGAGTTCGTAATGAAAGACGGCGCTCCCGGCGCTGATATGCAGATTTTGGTAATGCGGCCTGACACCTGTCGTTGGCTGCGCAAGGAGTAAATATGGGCGGAAAATCGCAACCAGCACCAGACTATTCGGCTATGACCGCTGCCACAGAAAAAGGCATCGCTACGGCTGAGCGTCTGGGCAATCGTCAAATGGACTTCGCACAGCGTCAGTACGAGGAAATGAAACCTCTGGCTGAACGAGTCTACACCCAGCAGATGGCTGCGCAGGAACAGCAGATGAAGCAGGCGCAGGATTACTACGATTACCAGCTGCGAACGTTCCGCCCGATGGAGACTGGGCTAGTAGCCCAAGTGCAGAATTACAACACCGAGGGTAACAGAGCCCAGATCGCTGCCCAAGCCGCTGCCGACGCAGCAAACGCGTTCCAAACTGCGCAGGGTGTTAGCAATCGTGAGATGGCTCGTCGAGGTCTTAACCCTTCTTCAGGTGCCGGGCTGATGCTAAGAAACCAAAACGCTATAAACCTTGCAAGTATGACTGCGGGTGCAGCTACCAACGCCCGTCGACAAGCTGAAGGCATTGGTTTTGCTCGTAGCATGGACGTCACCGGCTTGGGTCGTAATTTGGCTGGCGCTTCGACTGGAGCTTATAGTGCGGCTACCGCTGCAGGTTCTACCGGTCTCACTTCTGCAATGGCTCCGGGGGATCAGTTTAGCCGATCATTTGGCCAAGGTGCTGGCTACTCCCTAGCTGGCGCTCAGATGGGTATCACTGGTCAAGGCAACATCCTGAATTCGCAGACAAGTGCATTTAATGCAGGCTTGAACGCTCAAGGTGAAATGATCGGTGGACTTGTTGGCGCTGGCGGCAAGCTTGGCGCTGCTGCACTGCCATTTATGATGGGCGGCTCTGATCGCCGCTTGAAAGAGAACATTAAAGTTGTTGGTCGCGACGAGCGTACCAAGTTGCCGCTTTATGAGTTTGAATATAGAAACGGTACTGGCAGACGCTTTATTGGCGTTATGGCTGATGAAGTTGAGAAGAAGTTCCCGCGGATGGTTGTTACAAGACCTGACGGGTACAAAGCAGTTAACTACGCCGGTCTCGGCATTCGGATGTTGGAGGTTTAATCATGGGATTTGCAGCAGGTCTTCAAGCCGGAGAACGTTTAGGTCAAGGCATCCTTGACGCCTACAACCAAAGTAAAGAGCAGCTCGGCATCCGAGAAGCAAAAGCTCTGACTGCCAAGGAAGTTCAACAGCGTGAAGCTACGCCTGACGAAATTGGCCGGGCTCGTGCAGAAGCGCAAGCAATGGCAGCTCAAGATGCCGAGATGTTTGGCTTGACTCCTCAAGAGCAGGTGAACTACGCGCCTCAAATGCCAGTTCAAGGTCAGAGAATTGGTTTGAGCCGCTATCAGGTCGGCCAGCAGATGTTTGACCGCGCGCCCTCTCAACAAGAAATTGATCGGGTTAGACAATATGCAATGGCCGATGTTATTGCTGAACGTGATCCTGCTGCGGGTTTGCGTATGCGTCGAGAAATTGACCTCGCAAAACGACAAGACGAAATGTACCCCCTTGAAAGACAGAGATTAGAAGGGGCTCTTGAGCTGCAGAATGTTCAAACTCAAGGCGCTAGAACGCAAGGGGCGTTAACCGATATTCAACTTGCAGATGCTCGACGCAAACAAACAAAACAGCAGGCTTTTGACACTGGTTATGAGGAACTTAGCAAACAAAAATTCGAAAAGCCTGAAGACCGGACTGCTGCCATTCTTGATTTGATTGAGCGGACTCAAGGGGTGGAAGAGCGTCAGCGGTTGCAAGCTAGCTACACTACAACTGAGCTAAACAACCTTACGTTGCAGGCCAAGAAGTTTGAAGAGGGCTATCGTCAATCGCGAGCTAAAGGAGTAACTTCGGCATTGGAATGGTTTGACGAGCAAAACACTTCATTCAAGCTGGAACGTGACCCGAAAAACCCGTTTCGCTACATCCAAGTCAATCAGGATGGTACTCGTTCAGTATTTGCTGATGCCAAGAGCGAACGTGAGTTGGGCATGATTATTGACGCCAAAGCTAAACCCGGTGGGTTTTTGCAACTTGCACAGTATGATTTAGACGTACTCAAGACTAACGCTGCTGTTGCAGCCAGTAACGCTACGGCTGCTACGCAAAATGCTCTGGGCAGTCTTTATAAGTCTGGCGGCAAGTCTTCTTCTCCGGAAGCTCTGGTTAAAACTGCAGAAGGCTTGGTTACAAAAGGTACATACAAGGACGTGCCAACAGCCATTGAGGCACTTAAGAAAGGCATGGTACGCGACGCTGATAACGAAGCTTGGCTGAAGGCAGAGGAGGGGCTGATTACCGGTCAAGCTACCCCCGAAGAAATAGACAAGCAACGCGTTGCGTTTTTTGTACGCCGTGGATACGCTCCCCCCATTGCTTCAGCAGCAATACAGGCTGGAATTGATCCGACTACTAAAAAACCACTTACCAAAAAAGACGTTGACGCTTACAATGCGACATACCCAAAGAGTCAGGTAGACTTGGGTAGCTTGCCTTGGTTACAAACTCCGGAACGTGAAGCCGTACGCCAAGGGCTAATTAATCAAATTCCGAAATAAGGATGCACCATGGCTGGCATTTGGGACGCTGTAAACAACAACCTCTTCAACCCTGAGAAGCCCAATGCCCCCGGAGTTTTGTCAGATGTAAGACGCGCCTCTGGGCAGTTTGCTTCTGGCCTTGGTTCTACCCTGCGTGATGTTGGTTTGGAAGACACCGGCGGTGCTTTGGAGAGTTATGGTGCGGGCGTTGTGCGCCGCAATCCTAGCGAAATTCAATCGTTTCAAGATGTCTTAAGTCGTCCATTTACCACAGCACGCGAAGCTGTTGGAGAAATTGTCCCTCAAGTCGGCTTGGCCGTTGGTGGTCAGTTAGCTGGCCGCGCTATAGGCGCCTTTCTTGGTGCCCCTCTCGGCCCTTTAGGTATTATTGGCGGCCAACAGCTTGGTGGTTTGGTAGGCGGTTTAGCGCCCATCGTAGCTCAGACATACGGCGGTATTCGGTCGGAACAGCGTGAAGCTGGTATTGATGATCGTCCACGCGCCTTGGGAGCTACCATCCCAGCTGCAGCCCTAGAGCGTTTTGGTGGTGCCGAACGTATCGCTGGAAAGATTGCCGGTCAAGGTACTCAGTTTTTAGCCCGTGAAGCTGGTGAAAGTCTGTGGGGCGCGTTGAGCCGACAGGCCCTTCGTGGCGGCGTAGAAGAAACAATTACTGAAATTCCACAGACAGCGTTGGAACGTTATGGTGCGTATAAGACACTTACCGGCCCTGAAGCCTTTGATGAATATGGGGTGGCTGGTGCCAAGGCATTCTTGGGTGGTGGCGCTATTCGTGCAGGGCTTTCTGCTGTCGCCGGTACGCGCCCAGCCCAAGGCGAGATTGATTTAACTCAGCCAGAGACTCCGATTCCGCCAGCTCAAACTCCTACCGGGCTTGATATTTCTGCAACCACCCCTGCTGCACAGCCAACAACGACATCGTTGGTGAGTCAGGAAACCGATTTGACTGCGCCAGCAGATACTTCTACGGCTGAAGTTACCACGCCGGTTGCTACGACGACTACAAGTGCGGCTGCCCCTACTGATCTGACTGCGCCTACCACAGAGGCTGCCGATACTACGCCGTCAATTTTTAGCAAGACAGACGAAGCGCTTAACGAACTGAATATTAAACCGACAAAGAAGTCGCGTAGTATTTACGACTACATGGTGGCTAAGGGTATTGATCCTACCTCTGAAGAAGCCGAACCCATTCTCAACGCGCTGTCCGAAAACAAATTCAAGTTTGCTACTGACACTATTGGCGCGATCATTCGAGCAAGGAGTCCCCGTGGCGCAGCAGTTTCTACTGTACAGCAGCCTGCAGGAAGCGTGGGAGTCGGGGGCGCTGTCGTTCCGGGAACTCTGGGAGCTGCAGGATCAGATGCTTCTCTCGCAGGAGCAGTGGGTGGAGGTGCCGCAACAACTGGAGCCCCACTTCAACAAGTTGGTCTTCTTCCAAACACCGCCGGCCAACCATCTACCGCTGTAGATCAAGGCCCAACGACACGAGGCGCTCCCGGTACGACTGCACTGGTTGACACGTCAGATGACGCTCTTGAGATCGCTCGCGCCACAGGTAACGCGGCTGAGATTGAAGCCATGCGCCAAGACCAAGAAGGTGGTCGTGCAGATCAGCTTGACTTCGGCGACAACGAAATGACAGCTGTCATTGATGAACGCTTTGCTGATTCAAAGAATAAAGAACGCGACCGTAAAATTCTACAAGCGTACATCCTTGCCCGTAAATCTGTACCAGAAGGCTACAAGGGCGATGTTGCTCAAGAAGTTGCGGACACATTTAATATGGATGTGTCTCGGGTTCGCCAGATTGGTAACCCAGAATTGCTTGCCAATATTGCAGAAGGAATGGGGTTTGACCGCAGCCAAGTGTTTACACATCTGGGAATTGATTCTGCAAAAAAAGCTGCCGCTACTGAGTTGGGCAAACTAGAAAGCGACCTTGCAAAGTTAGAGGCTAAAGAAGCCCCATCTAAAGCAGACATCGCCAAGATGTCCGAGCTGAGCGAAAAGATTGACCAAGTAAAAGGCAACATTGAATCCGGCGACATGACGTCAGCTCTAAAAGCTTTGGGGCTGGAAGGTGAAGCCGGCGAGATGTTTTCTAGCTTGGACGATTCTCGCGAGTGGCAGAAAGCCAGTACCGCTGGAAGCCAGATGGCTGTTAAGTTGGTAGGTATTGCGGACAAGATTGCTGAACTAAAAGCCGCTGCTGCGGAGCTGAAACAGCTTGGTTTGGCGAAAGCTGAAGCTGCTGCCACCGAAAGAATTAACACACTGGCTGCTGATTACGCCACACTGACATCAAATGTCAAAGCTTCTAAAGCTGAACTTAGACAAGCACAAGCGCAAGCTCAAGCCGAAAAACAAACTGAAGCCGAACAAAAAGCTGCTGAAGAAAAAGCTGCTGCCTTAAAAGCCGAAGCTGAAAAGCTAAGCGCCGAAAGCGCTGCTAAACGCGCTGCTGACCGTAAAGGTCTTGAAGTTGGTGACACTGTGGTAAACCCTAAGTTGGGCACTGGCGTAGTTAAAGGCTTCTCTGGTGACGGCGATGCCACGATCGTGACTGTTGATTTCCAAAGCGGTCAAACAAAAGAGCTGTCTGTCAAGATGGCTAAACTGGAGAAAACAAATGCCGTTCAAGTCAAAAGCACAGCAGTCATACCTGTTCAGTCAGAAGCCCAAGCTGGCCAAGGAGTGGGCGGCCAAGTACGGCGTGCCGAAAAACCTGCCAGCAAAGGTCAAGTCACCGTCCAAGGCCAAGCCAAAGGTCAAGTAACGAACAAAGGTCAAGCCCTGTGGGAAAGCCTCACTGCCAATACTCCCGGGTTGGTGTCTTACGATCAATTGACTAAGCTTGAGCAGGATTACCTGACAGACTTGGCTGTTCGTACTAATGGTAAACCCTCAGTTGCTAAAGAGATGGGTTTGCAGCAGCTGCTGGCTAAAGAACCGGTGACTATCGACGTGGAAGCTCGTGTTATTGACGAGACTGTTGCTCCTAAAGTTGCTGCACTACCTGCACCACAAGCTGAGCGTCTTGAGAAACACTACGGCCTCAAGCGCGACAGCGCTGAGTTCTTGGCCAAGGTCAAAGAAGATATTGTCCTGTACGCCACCAAGGGCGCTGAAGCTGTTTCCGGAGCGATCCGCGACATCATCAAGACACTTCATTCCGGTGTGCTGGCAGCTGCCATGATCTTTAACCCAACGGCTGTTTCCCAGATTGAATCCTTCATTGTGATTCCACAAGAAACACGAGTGACGACACAGCAAGTACTGGCTGAAGTTCCAGCCGAAGCTGCCATGATGTCTGATGCCGGTAAGCAAGCATACGCTACCCTGATTCCAGCGCTCAAGGGCAAACTTGGAAATAAGTTTATTACTATTGCCGACAAGCCAAGCGGTCGTATTTTTGTATTTAAGGCTGATGGCTCATTCGTGCTTCAGAAGAAATCTTTGTTTGGCTTGGCCAAAGGTGACTTGTACAAAGGCAATAACGACTTGCCACAAAACCGCGTTACCCCCGCAGGCTTATTTGGCATCAAGATAATTGACGCAGCTAAAGGCGGTAGCGCAGCAGTAACTGCGGGTGACTACGACTTCGGCAAAGTGTTTGCTTTAGAAGACCCGGATGCAGTTGTTACGTTTATGCACTCTGTGTGGCTTAAGGAAAAAGACGCCCCTCAACGCGCTGCCGCTTTAAAGAGCGAAGCTGCTGGCGATTCCCGCTTTTCGTTTGGCTGTATCAATGTAGACAAGGAAACTTACCGCGACCTGATTACCAAGTACGGTGACAACATGGATGGCTCTAAGCTGTTTGTGGTTCCTGATGTGCAGAGTACAGTCAACGACTTTATCACTGGCAATGTTCCAGATGATCGACTTGTGCGCGAAGGTGTTCAGCCAGTTACTAAGACCGTGTCAACGCCAGTAAAATCTGCGACGCAAGTTGCCAGTGCCGAACGAACTATCGTTGGTAAAGAAGAAACTATTGATACCGCAGTCAATCGCATTCTGCGTCTTACTCGAGGTGACACTGTTGAAGTTAAAGCCGGAACCTTGAAGTTTGATGGTCAGATTACTGACGAAGCTAGCTTGCGTCGTTTCCCCGGCGTTGATAGTGCACTGAGCCATTATGAGAATAACGATCTGCGCCACGTAATTGATGACGTTGAGTTGTGGATGGTCGCCCCCGATACCGTGGACTTTGACGCTGCCGTCATGATGGTGGACGGTAAACAGACTTTGGCAGTACGTTCTGGCATGCTGGTTAACACTGACTTCGCTAACTGGGCTATCCACCATGAGTTGGGGCACATTGCAGACGACGCTTTTAGAAAAGGCGGTATTTACTCGCAGCACCAAGACCTTAATCTGACTATTCAGAAGGGCGTTGTTCGTCCTATGGGCTCTGTAGTTAGAGAAATCATGCAGTACATGGCTGAGAATCCAACCTCATCGTTCACACGAACAATGGGCTATCCCTTGGATCACACGCGTAAAGATACAAAAAACATGACAGCGGACGAAACCCGCATGGAAGTTTTTGCGCAGCTTTGGGCTTTTTACAACACCCGTGAAGGCAACGCCTATTTAGCGGATAATTTGCCCCTTACTTACGATTTCATGGAGATCAATGATGAAGCCGCAAAACAAAACAAAGGTGATGCAGGTCTTGAAGAGGGCGCAGCAGATCAAGCAGCAGGCCCGCAAGCCCAAGCCGATCGTGGAACCCAGAGGATCACTCCAGCCATTCTCCGCATCGGCAGACCAAGCCAAAGCGTAGTCCAACGCACCATCGACAAACTTCCCAAGCCACTGCAGAAGTCCGCTCGTGAGCAGTGGACGAATATTTCCACTCTGGCTAAACGCGGTTTGTATGCGTCTGCAATTACAGAAGATGTGATTGGCTTGGCTACAAAATACATGCCCTCTGCGGCTAAATACCTGAAAGCCCAGTACGATCGTCAAGGTACTCGCTTAGAGTTTGAGCGTCGAATTGAAGACATCTTGGGCGCGTTTGAGAAACTGCCAGAGAACCTCAAGGGAGTCGGTAAGGGCAGTGTCAACGAATACATCCAAGACTCTACTGTCCAAAAGAAGTGGGGCTACTATCCCGGCGAGCAACAAATCGGCACTACGCTGTTTGAAACTGATCCCGACTTGGAAGAGCGCTTCAAGGCATTCCCGCCGGCTGCTCAGAAGGTGATTAAAGACGTGTTCCGCCACGGCTACGAAGCCCTACGACTCAAACAGAAAGCTGCTGAGAGTGCGGTAAACCGTGAGTTTGAGGCTCGCGAGAAAGCCGCTGGCAATGACCTTGACATGCTGCAAAGTCTTGCCAAAGAGAAAGCGCAGATGCTCCGTCGCATGACTAGACTGCGCAACGTAGAGGTGTCGGAGCCATACGCCTACCTCGGTCGCTATGGCGATTACGTCGTGGTTGCCAAGTCCAAAGAGTTCATTGCGTATGAAGAAGCTGCCAAGGGTACAGAAGCCCGCGTTGGCGCTGACTCTATCACTGGTGACGCACAGCAAGCTAAAAACTGGCTGCAGGACAACGTCTCCAATCCGCTGCACTATGTAGTTCAGTTTGCTGAAACACAAGGCGAGGCCGACAGCATTGCTGCAGACCTGCAAGCTACGGGGCAGTATGACATTCAACCCGAGGACGCTGGTATCAAGGAAGCTAGTGCTTCTTACGCTGGCGGTTCTGATGTTCATATGGCTGTGGCTCGTCTGCGCAACTTGGCAAACCGTCAATCAGAATCCACCGATACCAAGCTGGACAAAGCGATTTCTGATCTGTATCTGATGACTGTGGCTGAAGCCAGCGCTCGTCGTTCTGAACTAGAGCGTAAGAATGTCTCCGGTGCTGACAAGAACATGATGCGCAACTTGGCCACTAGCGGTCGTGCTGATGCTCACTTCTTAGCTAACATGGAACATGGCGACGCTATAAACGACGCGCTAGAAACCATGCGCAATCAGGCTCGCAACAACCGCAAAGAGGCGATGCCTCTGTACAACGAACTGTACACACGGTACGCGGACAGCATGGAGTACTCTCAGCCTAGCGTCTTGGCGCAAAACATGTTGCGTATGTCCACACTGTGGCACTTGTCGACTAGCCCTGCGTACTACCTCCAGCAGGCGCTTCAGACTTCCGTGTTGTCTTTGCCATACATGGCGGGTCGTCTCGGTTATGCCCGTTCCGCCAGTGCGATCAAGCGTGCCTACGGTGACATGTCCTACCTTGTATCGGGACTAGGTGTTTCTGACCGCATTGACTTTGACAAAGCTCCTGCCGATGTCCGGTTTATGCTCGAAGAACTGGTTCGCATGGGCAAGATCGATATTGGTGTTGATGCAGATGCTACGGCGCGTATAGATGACAAAGGCCCCCTCGGCAAAGCGATGTTCAAGCTGCAAAATGTCAACGCACGCATTGAAGCAATCAACCGTGCTACAGCTGCCATTGCTGCTTACCGCGGATATGTTGACCTTTACAAAAACGCTCCCGGCGCGGATGGCGTTAAGTTTGCCGCCGACGTAGTGTCTAACAGCCATGGTAACTACGATGGATTCAATACGCCTCGCGTCATGCAAAGCGGCGGTGCTAAGGTCTTGTTGCAATTCAAACGCTTCCAGATCATTCAGTTGTCCATGTTGGCTAAGCTGATCCACACCTCATTCAAAGGTGCCAGTGCAGAAGAGCGTGCTATCGCTCGTGCCTCATTGAAGTACATTACTGCACACATGGCTGTGCTTGGCGGCGCGTTGGGTGTACCGTTTGTGTCTCAAGCTGCAAGCATCTTGTCTAGCGTGTTTGGTGATGAAGATGAACCCGATGACTATGAGTACAAACTACGTCGCATGATCGGTGACGGCGCTGTGGCTGACTTACTCCTTCGTGGTGTGCCCGCCGCACTTGGCTTGGAGTCTATTGGTAAGCGTCTGGCAATGGAAAACGTGGCGTCGCCATTCGGCCCGTTTGTGGAGTTCAACTTAACTTCGCGTGCAGATGCAGCTCAGATGATTGTGGGGATGATGGGCCCGTCAGTCGGTTTGGGACTGAAGTTTGTCGACGCGCTTGGCATGATGTCCAAGGGTGAATACTACAAGGGCTTAGAGTTGGCGTTGCCAAATGGTATTGCCAATCTGATGAAGGGTTATCGCTTCGGCGCTGAAGGCATTACGATGCGCAATGGAGACTTGGTACTCAAGCCTGAAGATATCAGCCTGATTGACACTGCTTTCCAAGCTGTTGGTCTTCCCACAACGACCATTACTGACAGACAATATACGCAGAAAGTTGTTGCAGAGTTTGATAAGTTTTACTCGCAGCGTGCAGGTGAAATTAAGAGCTCGTATTTGAAAGCATCTCGCCAAAGCGATGCTGCGGCAATGGCTGATGCGCGTACCAGTTGGCAAGAGTTGCAGGATTCCAGAGCAAAGAGCGGCTATAAGCGTCAACCGCTGTCTGAGTTGTTGCGAGTACCGGCGGAAGCACGAAAGCGTGAACGTGGCGTGGTTGGTGGTGTAGAAACCACAAAATCAAATCGTAGGTTTGTTGAGCAAGTAAGCTCAGTTTCTTAAAGGAAAGTTATGGCTAAGACACCTGCATGGCAACGTAAAGAGGGCAAGTCTGAAAAGGGCGGCTTGAATGCCAAGGGACGCGCCTCTTACAACAAAGCAAACCCCGGTAAGCCGGGCTTGAAGGCTCCCCAACCAGAGGGCGGCCCACGTCGAGATTCATTCTGTGCC
>Ga0222712_10007463_pt1 | contig 10555 bp, 6 predicted proteins | sample C33_657DmetaG_FD_165043 | JGI IMG/M metagenome (GOLD analysis project Ga0222712, IMG submission 165043) | Estuarine water microbial communities from San Francisco Bay, California, United States - C33_657D | ecosystem: Environmental > Aquatic > Marine > Unclassified | place: USA: California... | reverse complement strand
CGCCGCGCAGGTCGCTGCCGCGGAACGTCGAAGCCGAAGCCCAAGCCGTCGTAACCAGCTCGGCCACGCTCAGCCCCGAAGCCAGCAGCTTGCCCTTAAGGGCAGCCACGTCGGCGTCGCTCACGGTCGGGTAGTCCACTGCGGGGATCGGGTCTTGCCAGATCAGCACCTCAGCCGGAACCTCCGCACCCAGGTAGCGGTGGCGCGGACCCATGTCGCGGTGGGTCAGCTTGAACCACGCGCGGGCGAACGCGTCAGCGAACTCGTCGGGGTTCTCGTAAAAGCGGCGCGAAATTTTCTCGTAGGCCGGGTCAAAACGCAGCGCCAAGTCGGCGGTCGTCATCACCGGCTGGTGGCCCTTGCCGGCCACGTGGGCGTCGGGCACCGTACCGGCACCGGCGTCGCCCTTGGGCTTCCACTGCCAAGCGCCTGCGGGGCTCTTGGTGAGTTCCCACTCGTACCCGAAGAGGTTCTCAAAATAGTTGTTGCTCCACTTCGTCGGCGTAGTCGTCCAGGCGCCCTCAAGGCCGCTGGTCGTCGTGTCTTCAGAGTGGCCTTTGCCGTGGGCGTTCTTCCAGCCCTGGCTCATTTCTTCCATCGGAGCACCGGCTGGCTCGCGGCCCACCAAATCGGGGTCGCCGGCGCCGTGCATCTTGCCAAACGTGTGTCCGCCGGCCACGAGGGCTACGGTCTCTTCGTCGTTCATCGCCATGCGGCCGAAGGTTTCGCGCACGTCGCGGGCCGAAGCAATCGGATCAGGGTTGCCGTTGGGGCCCTGGGGATTGACGTAGATGAGGCCCATTTGCACGGCCGCGAGCGGATTCTCCAAGTCGCGGTCGCCCTCATAACGCTTGTCGCCGAGCCACTCGGTTTCTTGACCCCAGTAGATGTCTTCTTCGGGCTGCCAGATGTCGGCGCGTCCGCCACCGAATCCAAAGGTTTTAAAGCCCATGGTCTCGAGGGCCACGTTGCCCGCGAGGATCATGAGGTCGGCCCACGAAAGCTTCTTGCCGTACTTCTGCTTGATGGGCCAAAGGAGCAAGCGCGCCTTGTCGAGGTTGCCGTTGTCGGGCCAGCTGTTCAGGGGCGCAAAGCGCTGGCTGCCCGAACCGCCGCCGCCGCGGCCGTCGCTGATGCGGTAGGTACCGGCGCTGTGCCAGGCCATGCGAATGAAGAAGGGTCCGTAGTGGCCGTAGTCGGCGGGCCACCAGTCCTGTGAGTCGGTCATCAGGGCCGCGAGGTCCTTTTTCACCGCCGCGAGGTCGAGGGTCATGAATTCTTTGGCGTAGTCAAAGTCGGCACCCATGGGGTTAACTTTCTCGCTGTGCTGGCGCAAGATGTTGAGCTTGATGCTGTTGGGCCACCAGTCTTTGTTGGTGGTTCCGCCACCTGCCGCGGCCTTGGTGCGCTCGCTGGTGAATGGGCACTTGCCCGTGCTTTGAGTATGGTCCATAATAGGGTTGGTCGTAACGTGAGACGGTATGAATAGAACCCCAAACCTAGCACTTTGTTTGATTTCATTCAGCGTTATTTGATAGGATTTAACTATCAGATAACCTCGAGCGGAATTTTAGTCGCCTTGGCCCCTTCGGCCCGTACTTTTAGGGTATGAATCCGGCGGTAGACCAGCTTTTGACCGACGCCGCGCAGTGGCGCGAGGAACTGCAGTTTTTGCGCGCGCTGGTGCTCGAAGCTCCGCTGGTCGAAGAGGTGAAGTGGGGCCAACCCTGCTACACCCACGAGGGCAAGAATATTGCGATTCTGGGCGGATTCAAAAACTACTTTGTGCTGTCGCTGATGAAGGGCGCGCTGGTTCCTGATCCCCAGGGGTTGTTGACCAAGCCGGGCGAAAACACGCTCGAGGGACGCTGGATGAAGTTCACGTCGATGGCCGAGGCCGAGGCGGCGGCGCCCTATGTGGTGGATTACCTGCTCGAGGCCATCAAGGCGGAGCAGCAGGGGCTGCGGGTCGACAAGCCGGCAAACGAGTTTGGGGTTCCGCCCGAGCTCGAGGCGGCCTACGAGGCTACGCCGGGGCTGCGTGAAGCGTTTGAAGCGCTTACCCCCGGGCGCCAGCGGGCTTACTTGATGTTTTTTACGGCCGCCAAGCAGTCGGCCACGGTTGCGGCGCGCATTGAAAAGTTCACGCCGCGGATTTTGCGCCGAAAGGGCATGAACGATTGCGTGTGCGGGCACAGCCAAAAGATGCCGGGCTGCGACGGCAGCCACAAGCTGTTCCCGGGGTCGGTGGCTTTTTAGTAGTTATTTAATTGATTAGCAACTATTTATTGGAACATTGAGCGCTTGAATTGGCCAAAAATTTGCATTGCTCTTTGTTGCGAACAGGTCTGCTTTTGAGGGATTGCGCCCGCCGCGGAGCGGCCGGTCGCGTTCCCGCAAGGTGGGTGGCTTCACTAAATCAAGTGCCCGCGGGCGCCCGTGGCGCACCGCCTGGTTTTTTATGGCCCGCTGGCGCTCTTGAACGAGTTCGATCGCACGGGCCATAAAAAACCCGCGCCTCCTTGTGGAGGCGCGGGCACTTGATTTATTGGCGGAGAGAGCGGGATTCGAACCCGCGGTACCTTTCAGTACACACGCTTTCCAAGCGTGCTCGATCGACCACTCTGACACCTCTCCAGGATGCCGTTCGCTCCAACGAATACCGAAGCGAACAAGGGCGGCAAAGATAGCGCGGGCTCCGTGCTTTTAGCGCCGTTCGCTGCCAAATTGGCCGATGTCGGGGTGCGGTGAACGAAGGAACGGGGATTGCGTTAAGGCAAGCATGACCCCAGAAGACTACGCGCAGGCCTGGAATCGGGCCCTGCCGATTGAAACCTACCTCAGCAACCAGCTTTCGGCCGAGATGGACGAAACCCACCCCTACGCCGCCTACTACCGCATCAACCAGCAACGGGTGCGGCGCTTGAGCCAACGACTGCGCCTGGAAGCCGAAACCGAAGCAGCGGGCTTGAATGCCAAACCTGGGACCAAGTGGCTGATTTTAAGTGAGACCTGGTGCGGCGACGCCGCCCAAAGCCTGCCGGTGCTGTCCGCGGTAGAACGCGCGAGCAACGGGCGAATCGAAGCCCGGGTGCTGTACCGAGACGAAAACTTGGACCTCATGGACCAGTTTCTGACGAATGGGGGACGCAGCATTCCCAAGGTGATTCAGCTCGACGGGTCGTTTGGCGTTACGGCCGATTGGGGTCCGAGGCCGGCCGAAGCCCAGGAGCTGGTTCAGCGCATTAAGTCCGACCCGGAACGCGCCCATTTGTACAATGAAGAGCTCCACAAGTGGTACGCCACCGACCGCCAACAGGCCATACAGCGCGAAGTTCGGGAGCTGATTTCCAGGGCCTAAGCTTGGCGCCGTAATTTTCGGCGGTCGTCCAGCGACTGATGTAGCATGAATTCCAAAATTTCACGCGCCCTGTACGGAGGCTTTATCCTACTCGGCATCTACTATTTGGTGGTCCAACGCGATCCAGGAACCGCCATTGCCCAAATTGGCATTGCGCTCGCTTTTGACCCCTTTGACCCCAATCAACCCTGGGGCGAACGTCCGCGCTGGCAAAAAATCTGGCTATATGCCCACTTGGCCCTGATCGCCCTCATTTTTGGCATGTGGATGGGGACCAACGACGCAGCCGACGCAGCCGCCGACGCCCGCCGCGGATTTTGGGATGGCTGGAACGGGAACTGAGCCGGGTGGGCTGACCGACGCCTGGTCGCTGATGCAGTCCCATCGGGGCTTGCTGAACAAGCTCGTTCGGCTGTACTGCCCGCGAACCGAGGATGCCGACGACGCCTGGCAAGAAATTTTCCTGCAGGTGCACCATGCGTTGCCCGCGTACCGCGGCGACGCGCAGGCTTCAACCTGGCTGTACCGCGTGGCCCTAAACACGCTGCTGACGATGCAGCGCAAGGCCTACCGCCGTCCAAGCACCGCGCCCCAAGAGGCCGGACCGGAGCCCGGTCACGAGCCCGAAGCCCGACAGGATGCGGCCGAGCGCCTGCACCGCGCCATGGTCCGCCTGCCCGAGGCCGATCGGGCCTTGATTGCGCTGCACCTTGAAGGGTTCCGCGCCGAAGAAATAAGCGAAACGCTAGGCATCACCGCAAACCATGTGAACGTCAAAGTACACCGAATTAAAAAACAGCTTCAGCAATGGCTCAAGAACCCGTAAGCGAATTCGACCTCGAGGCCGCGTGGAAGTCGGCCGAAGCTCCGCGGTTGACTACGGAGCAACCGTCCGCGGCGCCGACCACGGTACTTCCAACCCCGTTGGTACGCGACGCCCTTCGCCGACAGTACGCCGGGGTGATCATTTCAGCAGCGATCACGTTGGGTTACCTCTACGTGCTGGCCATCACCCCGTCGTGGATTCTGCGCGGCGGAATTGGGGTGCTCGTACTTTTTAATGTGGCCGTGATGCTGCGCATGATTCCGTTGATTCGCCGGATGCGCAGCCTTCGCATGGACCAACCCCTCAGGCAGTTTGCCGAAGGCTTACTGGCCGATTTTAAAGATTGGCATCGCTTTCAAAACTACTGGGCAGGCGTGGCGTTCCCTGTCGCCGCCATGACCGGCTTCTTTTTAGGCGGAACGATCGGCGCCCAAGAGCCCGACGCGTCCCTACTCCTTCAAAAGCCGAAGCTGCTGCTCACGGCCCTGGGCGTCACCCTGGGCATGATTCCGCCCGCATTTTGGCTGACGCGATGGATGTGGAAGCACAGCTACCAAAAAGACGTTAACCGCCTGGAAGCCTGGCTCCAGGATTTGGGTTGACGCGAACTTGATAACATCGGGCTAACATAAGCGTAAACTTGAGGTTAAGCGCTGGTGCGTGCTTTGCACCCAAAACCATTCTGCCTTAGCACCTCGAGTTATGAACCGCATCCTTCTCCTCCTGTCGGCCTTACTTTTTAGCACGGCCGCCTTCGCCCAATCGACCAAGCTCACCGGTACCGTTGTCGACGGCTCTACCGGCGAAACGATGCCGGGAGCCCAAATTTTGGTGGAAGGCACTTCACTGACCACCCTAACGAACTTCGACGGTCAATACAGCTTGAGCCTGGCCCCTGGCACCTACACCATTGTGGTGAAGTCGTTTGGCTTCGCCAACAAAGCCATTTCGGGTGTGGTGGTGCGCGCCGGCGCCGAAGCCAGCCTGAACATTACCATGGAACTTTCTAAGGGGGAATCGCTCGAAGAAGTGACGATTACGGCCTCCGCGGTTCGCGAAAACGTGAATGCGCTGCTGATTCAGCAAAAATCCCTGTCGTCGGTTTCGGACGGCATTTCGTCGGAAACCATCCGCCGCACGCCCGACCGCAACACGGGTGATGTCCTAAAGCGCGTTTCGGGTGCCTCGATTCAAGACAACAAATTCGCCATTGTGCGCGGACTCAACGACCGCTACAACGCGGCCTACCTCAACGGCGCCCCGCTGCCTTCGACCGAGTCGGACCGCAAGGCCTTCGCCTTTGACGTATTCCCGGCGGCCCTGCTCGACAACCTGGTTATTGTAAAGACGGCCTCCGCGGACCTTCCGGGCGAATTCGCCGGCGGCGTGATCCAAGTAAACACCAAGAGCTTCCCCGGTAAAGCGTTTCAGGAGTTTAGTTTCACCTCAGGCTACAACAGCATCACCACGTTTCGGGACCGCTTGGACTACAAGGGAAGCTCCACCGACTGGCTGGGTCTAGATAACGGCGCGCGTGCGCTTCCGAAGGGAATGCCGACGTCGAACCAAATGTTTCTCCTGAACTCCGCCGAACGCGTTCAGGTTGCGAACAAGTTTCAAAACGATTGGGGCCTGCAAAACAAAATGTTTATGCCCGCCTTTTCGATGCAGTACAGCGGCGGAAGCAGCAAGGAATTGGGCAGCAAGCGCCTCGGGTTTATTTACGCCCTTACCTACAACCAGAGCAACCAATACAACACGACGCGCCGCCAATCCTGGCAAAATGAAGTCGGCCTGCCCGGAGAATCGCTCATGGAAAGCGACCTGCTCGACGACAACTACGTCGTAAACACCCTCGCCGGCGCGCTGGCCAACCTGACCTACAGCATGGGCCCCAATACCACCATCGGGTGGAAAAACCTCTACTCCATCACGTCGCAGGACCGCGTGCTGATGCGCAACGGTACGCGACAGCCGATTGACGCGCCCAACCAGGTGCTTCGCCAAAGCGCACGCTGGTTCACCAACAACCAGATTGTGAGCAGCCAACTGAACGGCTCACACTACTTCGAGTCGTTCAAGGGCAAGTTTCAGTGGCTCGGTGCCTACAGCGGCATTTCGCGCAGCGTACCCAACCTGCGCAACACCCTCTACTACGGTGACCTGAACGAACCGGACACCGCGTGGCGCGCCGGCATCACCTCGACTTCGGTCGGCCCCGACTACTCCGGCAGCCGCTTTTATGGCCTCAACCTCGAAGGGATCACCAGCGGTCAGGCCACGTTTGAACTTCCGGTGGATTTCGTGAAAATCGGGCTTCGCAACAACCTCAAGTTGGGTGCCGGAGCGCAGTACCGCGACCGCTCCTACACAGCCCGTCAGTTCGGCTATGTGCTGGCCAACTTCATGTCGTTTGACCAGTCGCTGCTCAACCAGCCGATTGACGGCATCTTCGCGAACGGCAACATGAACGCCACCACGGGCTTCTCGATGCGCGAAGGTACCAAGTCGTCGGATTCCTACTTGGCCAACGCCATGCTGGGCTACGGCTTTGTTCAGTTCGACACCCGCATCATGGAAAAAACCCGCATCAACTGGGGAGTCCGCGCGGAAAATTTCGAGCAAAACCTGTACTCGAAGACCGACAACAACGATACCGTCCAGGTCGAGAGCACCAAGCTTGACATCCTGCCTTCGGTGAACTTTATCTACAGCATCAATGACGCGCAAAACCTGCGCCTGTCCTACTCGCGCACGCTGAACCGTCCGGAGTTCCGCGAGCTGGCGCCCTTCGCGTTCTACGACTTCCAAACCCGCTATGTGGTAACGGGCAATCCGTCGTTGGTTCGTTCGACGATCGACAACTTTGACGCGCGCTACGAGTGGTACCCAGGCAAAGGCCAAGTTTTCTCGGTAACGGGTTTCTACAAGAACTTCACCAACCCCATCGAACAGGCCACGCGCGAAGACGTGGTCACCGAATACACCTTCGTCAACGTGCCCAAGGCCGTCGACTACGGATTGGAATTTGAAGGCCGTCTGCTGCTGAGCACGCTGTTTGGCGCTCCGGACCACGCGGTGTTGAGCAAGATGACGATGTTTGCGAACTACGCGCTCATTCGCTCGCGCGTTACCCTGAACGCCCCGACGGCTACCGACTCGATTCGCCCCCTTCAAGGCCAGTCGCCCTACGTCATCAATGCGGGCATTCAGTACCAAAATGAAGAAACGGGTACGACGTTCAGCGCCGCATTCAACCAAGTCGGCGACCGCATCTTTATCGTGGGTTCGAGCCAAGAGCCCAGTGTGTGGGAAAAAGGGCGGGCGATGCTCGACCTGTCGTTCAGCCAGGATTTCAATAAAAAGTTGAGCGTCAAGCTCACGGCCCGCGACCTGCTGGCGCCCGACTTGATCTTCTTTAACGACATCGACAACAACCAAAAATGGTCTGAGGGCGACGACCAAATGTGGCGGACGAATTTCGGACCGACCATTTCGCTGGGCCTGACCTACCAGCTTTAATCGCTTAACATTGGCGTTGCATTGGGGTTACGGAAGTATAACCGTGCGGTAAAATTGAGGTAGTATTGGGCGGGTAGGTTTGCGACAAATTGTCAACCTTCTCATGAAAAAATTCCTACTCTTCCTTGCTGCGGCACTTACGACCTCGTCGTTTGCCCAAGTGAACTGGAAGTTTGAGCCCACGGACTACCGTGGCGCTTTTGCTCCAGTTCCGACCCCCATGTGGACCAACGGCTGGACCAACTGGGATCCGCAAACCACCGTGTATGCCGCGCCCACCGTTACGGTAGCGACCAACATTACGGCGAACACGACGTGGACTTCGAACAACGTGTACCTTTTGTCGGGACCGATTTACGTCACAAACAACGCCGTGCTTACCATCCAGCCTGGAACGGTCATTCGCGGTAACGCAGCCGCCGCAGGTTCGGCGCTCATCGTAACCAAAGGCGCGAAGCTTATGGCAGAAGGCACGGCCACGGCGCCGATTGTGTTCACGTCAAGTGCTGCGCCAGGTAGCCGCCAAATTGGCGACTGGGGCGGAATTATTGTTCTCGGTAAGGCTCAAAACAACGTACCTGCTAACGCAACTGCTGGAACGCCTGCAGGAATCGCGAACATCGAAGGCTTGGCCGTTTCTGCCAATACCGAGTACGGTGGCGGTGCCACTCCCGACGATAACGACAACAGCGGCGTTTTGAAGTATGTACGCGTTGAATTTGGAGGCTATGCCTACCAAATTGACAAGGAAATCAACGGTTTCACGTTTGGTTCTGTAGGTGCCGGTACCGAAATCGACTACCTCCAAGCTTCGTTTGTCAACGACGACGCGTTTGAGTGGTTTGGCGGCACGGTGAACGCCAAGCACTTGGTGGCCTACCGATGCTTGGACGACGATTTTGACACGGACTTCGGATTCCGCGGTAAAGTGCAGTTTGGCTTGATCCTTCGCGATCCGAACATCGCAGACCAGTCCTCCGGTTCAACTTCTGAAGGATTTGAAAGTGACAACGACGGTAGCGGTTCAACGAACACGCCAAAGACAGCCGCCATGTTTTCGAATATCACTGCTATTGGCCCCCTTCGCGGCAACCCATCAGCTACGATCAACAGCAAGTTTGAGCGCGCCCTCCGCATTCGACGCAACAGTGAATTGAAAATTGTGAACTCAATCTTCATGGATTGGAAGCGCGGTATCCATATTGATGGAACGGCTTCAGAAGCACGCGCAACCGAAGACCTCCTTCGCTTCCGCAACAACATCATCGCTGGCTGCCAGCCTTCGAACAAAATCGTTCAAGAGTCTGCAACGTTTAACGCTAAGCGTTGGGTTGGATCGAACATGAACGACACGCTGATTAGCGCTGCGGGCCTTTTGGTGAGCCCCTACAACTACACGGCTCCGGACTACCGTCCCGCCGCTGGATCGCTTGCGTTGACGAATTTCGACTTCAACGATCCTGGCTTTCCGCAGTTCACGACGACGTCGTTCCGTGGTGCCTTTGCCCCCGCTCCAGAACCTATGTGGACCGACTCGTGGACCAACTGGGATCCCGCCAACACGATTTACCCCGCTCCGACGGTAACGGTGGCTGCCAACATTACGGTTGACACGCGCTGGACAGCTAACAACACCTACCTCATCAGCGGCCCAATTTATGTGAACAACGGGGCGACCTTGACCATCGAGCCCGGAACGGTAGTTCGCGGAAACAAAACGGTAGCCGGTTCGGCCCTCATCATCACCAAAGGTTCGAAAATCGTCGCCAACGGCACGAAGACGGCCCCGATCGTGTTTACGTCAAGCGGCGGTGTGGGTAACCGCGCCATCGGTGACTGGGGTGGCCTGATCATCTTGGGTAAGGCCGCCAACAACCTTCCGGCCAACGCCGCTGCTGGAACGCCGGCTGGAATTGGTAACATCGAAGGACTGCCCGTATCAGCTGATTCGGAATACGGTGGCGGCGCAACCCCCAACGACAACGACAACAGCGGCGTGCTGAAGTACGTGCGCATCGAGTTCGGTGGCTACGCCTACCAAATCGACAAAGAAATCAACGGCCTTACGTTGGGTTCAGTGGGCCGCAACACGGTGATTGACTACGTGCAGACTTCGTACACGAACGACGACTCGTTTGAGTGGTTCGGTGGTACCGTAAACTGTAAGCACTTGGTAGCCTACCGCGGCCTAGATGACGACATGGACTGCGACTTCGGATACCGTGGTCAAAACCAATTCGTTCTGATCGTTCGCGACCCGGCCATTGCCGACCAGTCTTCGGGTTCAACTTCCGAAGGTTTTGAGTGCGACAACGACGGCAGCGGTTCTACGAACAACCCCAAAACCGCCGCTACGTTCTCGAACGTTACGGCCGTGGGTCCGCTTCGCGGCAATGTGAATGCCACGATTGACCCCAAGCACGAGCGCGCACTTCGCTTGCGCCGCAACAGCGAAATGAAGATCCACAACTCGATTTTCATGGACTTCAAAAAGGGCCTCTTCATTGACGGCGCCACGACCGAAGCCCAAGCTACGAGCGGCAACCTGCTCTTCAAGAACAACATTCTTGCCGGCTACAAGCCCGCTCAAGGATTCTACAAGACGAGCGCGTCGTTCGACATCAAGACGTTCTTCGCAACCAACGCCAATGACTCTTTGGTTAGCTCGGCCAACATCTTGACGACTCCCTACAACTACACGGCACCGGACTACCGTCCTGCTGCGGGATCGGTTGCCTTGACTGGAGCCTCGTTCTCGGCTGCTCCTTTTGCCAACAACGTGGCCTGTGGCCTTGCCGCTCCTACGGTAACCGGTTCGCTGACTGTGTGCCAAGGTTCATCAACGA
>Ga0222712_10007462_pt1 | contig 10556 bp, 10 predicted proteins | sample C33_657DmetaG_FD_165043 | JGI IMG/M metagenome (GOLD analysis project Ga0222712, IMG submission 165043) | Estuarine water microbial communities from San Francisco Bay, California, United States - C33_657D | ecosystem: Environmental > Aquatic > Marine > Unclassified | place: USA: California... | reverse complement strand
GCATTGCGCTGAACAATATTAACCTGGAACTCCGCGCCGGAGAGGTGCTTGGCATCGCCGGTGTTGCCGGCAATGGTCAGGATGAGCTTTTCGCAGCCCTCAGCGGCGAAGTTCTGGCGCCCCATGCCGGTGCGATTGCCCTGGATGGGGTGGCGGTTGGGCAGGCCGGCATCAATGAACGCCGCAAGCGCGGTGCGGCCTTTGTGCCAGAAGAACGGCTTGGCCATGGTGCGGCGCCGGCCATGCGGCTTTCCGAAAATGCGCTGCTTTCCGGCCACGCCACCAATGGTTTCTTGCGGCATGGGTTGGTGGATCGTGCGAAGCTGACTGACTTTGTGGGCAAGGTGGTGCGCGCCTTTGATGTACGCAAAGGCCCGGCAGACCCGGAAGCGCGCGCGCTATCGGGCGGCAATTTGCAGAAATTCGTCATCGGGCGCGAAATCGCGCGCCAGCCCGGCATTCTGGTGGTGGCGCAGCCAAGCTGGGGGGTGGATGCGGGCGCTGCCGCCACCATTCGCCAGGCGCTGATGGACCTTGCCCGCGCGGGCAACGCGGTGCTGGTGATCAGCCAGGATTTGGATGAGTTGCTGGAGATTTCAGACCGGCTCTGCGTCATGTTCATGGGCGGTATTTCGCCAGCTATGCCAACCACCACAGCAACACGCGAATCGCTTGGCCTGCTCATGGGCGGCGCGGGGATGGCGGCGTGATGCGCCTGGTGATGGAAAAGCGGACGGAAACGCCAATCAGCCTGATGCTGATCTCTCCACTCATCGCCGTGGCGCTGACGATGATCTCGGCAGCCATTATGTTCGCGCTACTCGGCAAGGATCCCGGCGCGGCGCTTTACACCTATTTTCTTGATCCTCTCTCAGATTCCTGGGGCTTACAGGAAGTGGCGGTGAAGGCGACACCGCTCGTGCTGATCGCGGTGGGTCTCGCGGCTTGCTACCGCGCCAAGGTCTGGAATATCGGCGCCGAGGGGCAATTCCTGTTCGGCGCCATGGCGGGTGGGTATGTCGCCATCATTACCCATGGCAGCACGCAAGGGCCGTGGCTTTTGCCGGTGATGCTGCTGGTGGGTGCCATGGCAGGTGCGTGTTTCGCGCTGATCCCGGCGCTGCTCCGCACCCGCTTCGGCGCCAATGAAATCCTGACCAGCCTGATGCTGGTTTATGTCGCGGAATTGCTGCTGGATTACCTGGTGCGCGGCCCGTGGCGAGACCCCGCCGGCTTCAACATGCCCAATAGCGTGGTGTTCGAACCAGAAGCGACTTTGCCGCTGCTGATGGCGGGCGGGCGGCTCAATATCGGCACGCCGATCATGATTGCGGTGGTGTTGGGCTTCATGCTGCTGATGGGGCGCACGCTGAAGGGTTTTGAAATCCGCCTGGTGGGTGAAGCGCCGCGCGCCGCGCGCTTTGCCGGGTTTTCTGAGGCGCGTCTGATCATCACGGTTTTCATGATCTCGGGCGCGCTTGCGGGACTTGCGGGTGTGCTGGAAGCCGCGGGCACAATCAAGCAATTGCAGCCCGGCCTTTCGCCTGGCTATGGCTTCACCGCGATCATCGTGGCGTTCCTGGGCAGGCTCAACCCTATCGGCTGTTTATTTGCCGGCATTTTCATCGCCATCACCTTCATCGGTGGCGAGAATGCGCAAATCATGCTGCGTCTGCCGCTTGATGCCACACGCGTGCTGCAAGGGCTTTTGCTGTTCTTCGTGCTCGCCTGCGATAGCCTGCTTTTATATCGCTTCCGCCTGATCCGGGGGGCGGCGGCATGACGCTGTTCGAAGCCATCATCCTGACCATCATCACCGCTTCCACGCCGCTGCTGATTGCTGCGATTGGCGAATTGGTGGTGGAACGCGCCGGCGTTTTGAACCTGGGCGTTGAGGGCATGATGATCATCGGCGCTGCGGCGGGTATTGCCGCGGCGATCACGACGGGTTCTTCAACGCTTGGCGTGCTGGTTGCGGTGCTGGCGGGCATGGCGCTTTCCCTGGTATTCGCCGCGCTGGTCTTGGGCCTTGCGGCGAATCAGGTCGCGGCGGGCTTGGCGCTGGCCATCCTCGGGCTAGGGCTTTCGGGCGTGATTGGCGCGCCCTTTGTGGGCGTGCAGCGCGCGGGTATTGGCAAGATCGAAGTCCCGCTGCTGTCAGACATACCCTTCATCGGCTCGGTGCTGTTTCACCAGGATCCATTTGTTTATGCCTCCATCGCGCTTGTTGTGGCGGTCTGGTGGTTTCTTACCAAAAGCCGCGCCGGGCTTGTTCTGCGCGCGGTCGGCGAAAATCACGCGGCGGCGCATGCGCTTGGCTATCCGGTGCGGCGCATACGGCTTCTCGCCATCCTGTTTGGCGGTGGCTGCGCGGGCTTGGCGGGAGCCTATATGTCCTTGGTCCTGACGCCCTTCTGGAGCAGCGGCATGACCGCGGGGCGGGGCTGGATTGCTCTTGCCATCGTTGTTTTTGCCTCTTGGCTGCCCTTCAGGGCCATGGTCGGCGCCTATCTGTTCGGCGCACTCACCATCCTGCAACTGCACGCGCAATCGGCGGGCGTGCCGCTGCCGTCTCAGTTTCTGGCGGCCTTGCCCTATCTGATCACGATTCTGGTGCTGGTGCTCATTATGCGGGCAAGGCGCGGCGGCGCGGCGGGGCCGGCCTCACTCGGCGTGCCTTTTGTGCCCGACAGATAAGGGCTTCCGTAGCTGCATTAAATTTGCTTAATCCGCCAAGCTTTTCAGGGAGAGCCTCATGAACATCACCCGTCGTCACCTTATGGCTGGCTCCGCCGGTCTTGCTGGCGCCGCGCTGGCCGGCCAGCAGGCCGAGGCGCAGTCGCGCCTCAATGTGGGCGTCGTCTTGATCGGCCCGGTCGGCGATTTCGGCTGGTCCCACATGCACGACCAGGGCCGCCGCCGCATGGCTGAAGTGCTGGGCGACCGCGTCAATGCCACCACGGTCGAATCCGTGGCCCCGCCCGATTTCGACCGCGTTGTGACGCAGTTGGTCCGCACCGGCCACCGGTTGATCTTCACGACCAGCTTTTCCTATTTCGCCCCCACGCAGCGCCTGGCGCCGCAGCACCCGGGCGTGTTCTTCGAAAACGCGACTGGCCCGACGACGCTGCCGAATATGGCGATTTACAATGCCCGCTTCTACGAAGGCCGCTACATCCAGGGCGTGATCGCCGCGCGCAAGTCGCGTTCCAAGACCATTGGCTATGTCGCCACCTTCCCGGTGCCGGAGGTGATCAGCGCCATCAACACCGTGATGCGCGGCGCCTGGTCTGTGGACCCGTCCATGAAGGTGCGGGTGGTGTGGGTGAATGCCTGGTCCAACCCGGCGCGTGAGGCCGATGCGGCCCGCGCCCTGATTGACCAGGGCTGCGATGTGCTCTGCAGCCATACGGATGGCCCGGCGCCACTGCAGCTTGCCGAACAGCGTGGTATCTTCGGCTTCGGCCAGGCATCCGACATGACGCGCTTCGCGCCGCGCGCGCATTTGACCAGCAGCGTCAACAATTGGGGCGATTATTATGCCGATCGTGCGAAGGCGGTGCTCGATGGCACCTGGCGCGCGACGGATACCTGGGGTGGGCTTGGCAGCGGCATGTTCCGCATGGCGCCCTTCACCAATATGACGCCCGAGGAAGTGAGCGAGGCAACGCGCATCCGTGACGCCATCGCTGCTGGCACGCTGCACCCGTTTGAAGGCCCGATCACGCGCCAGGATGGCACGGTGGTGATCCCGGCGGGGCGCCGGCTCACGGATGATGAAATCCGCGCGCAGAATTACTTCTATCAGGGCATTGATGTCGCGATGCCGTAAGGCGTTTCATTACTGATGAAACAATGACCCCAGCGTGATGTCTCATGCTGGGGTTTCTTTTATGCATATCGGTTTTATTCAAACCGATTGGACCGCGGAAACCCATTGGGCGGCGCCTTGCCCGCGCCGGCGCGATTGCCAACCCAGGCACGCAAATCCGTCTCCACCCGCGTTCTTTCGCCAAGCACCCAGGAAAGCCCTTCCTTGCGGGTAAAGACCTTGGCATCGGCCAGCCCGCCATCGCGGTAGCTTTGCAATTGCACCCCGCGCCCGCGCGTCATCTCAGGCACTTGATCAAGCGGGAAGAGCAGTAATTTGCGGTTATCGCCAATCACCGCAATGGAATCACCCTCCGCCGGTACGCAGACCGCCGCTTCCGTCGGCGGGTCCACATTCAATACCTGCTTGCCGGTGCGCTTTTCGGCGAGCAACTCCTCGCCCTTCACCAGAAAGCCTTTGCCATCTGATGCCGCGACCAAATAGCGCAACCCTTCACGATGCACGAACATCGTGACCACCGCATCTTCATTGGTCAGGTCAAGCATCAAGCGCACCGGTTGGCCATCGCCGCGCCCGCGCGGAATGGCATCGGCCTTCAGCGTGAAGGCCTTGCCATTGGTGGCAAAAAGCACCAGCCGATCCGTGGTTTCGGCGTGGAGAGCGATGGAAAGGCTATCACCTTCCTTGAAGCGCAATTCGCCATCCAAGGACACATGGCCCTTCTGCGCCCTGATCCAACCTTTTTCGGATAGAATCACGGTAATGGGTTCACGTTCCACAAAGGCGGCTTCATCCACCACCACTTCTGGCAGCGCCGCGCCGGTTGCGGTGCGCCGCGCACCAAGCGCGCCATCGCCAAAGCGCGCGCGCATACTTTCAATTTCTTCGCCAATCGTCTGCCAGCGCGCCGCTTCTGATTTCATCAGCGCCTGAAGCTTTTTCTGTTCCGCGGAAAGCTTTTTATGCTCCTTGCGGATTTCCATTTCTTCAAGCCGGCGTAGCGCACGCAGCCGCATATTCAGGATGGCTTCGGTTTGCGTATCGTTCAGGCCGAAGCGTTCCATTAGCCGCGGCTTTGGTTCATCTTCTTCCCGGATGATGCGGATCACCTCATCCAGGTTCAGATAAGCGATCAGATAGCCATCCAGAATCTCAAGCCGCCGTGCAATCGCACTCAGCCGGTGATTGGTGCGGCGCTGCAGCACCTCATGCCGATGATCAAGCCAGGCGCGCAGCACTTCCTTCAAGCTCATGACGCGCGGCGTGCGGTTCGCATCCAGCACATTCATGTTGAGCGGAAAGCGGCTTTCCAGCGCGGTGGCGCGGAACAGCGTTTCCATCAGCACTGCCGGTTCCACATTGCGCGTTTTGGGCTCCAGCACGATCCGCACCTGTTCGGTGCTTTCATCGCGCAAATCCGCCAATAGCGGCAGCTTCTTTTCTTCCAGAAGCTGCGCGATCTGTTCAATCAGCCTGGCCTTCTGCACCTGATAGGGGATTTCGGTGATAATGATCACCCAGCTTCCCGCTTTGCCCTTTTCCACTTCCCATTTGGCGCGCACGCGAAACCCGCCGCGCCCGGTTTCATAAGCCTCTGCGATGGATTCCGGCGCTTCCACCAGAATGCCGCCGGTCGGGAAATCCGGCCCCTTGATGTGGCGCAGCAAATCGCGGGTTTCAGCAGCGGGGTTGCGCACCAATTCTAGCGCCGCCGCGCAAAGCTCCCCGGCATTATGCGGCGGGATGGAGGTTGCCATGCCCACCGCAATCCCCGCCGCGCCATTGGCCAGCAGATGCGGAAAGGCCGCCGGCAGCACGATGGGTTCGCGTTCTTCCCCATCATAGGTCGCGCGGAAATCAACCGCGTCTTCTTCAATGCCTTCCAGCAGGGCCTGCGCCACTTCCGTCAGGCGCGCTTCGGTGTAGCGCATGGCGGCTGGGTTATCGCCATCGATATTGCCGAAATTGCCCTGGCCTTCGACCAAGGGGTAGCGCGCCGCGAAATCCTGCGCGAGCCGCACCATCGCCTCATAAATCGCAGCATCGCCATGGGGGTGATACTTACCCATCACATCGCCCACGATACGCGCGCATTTCTTGAAGCCCGCTTCCGGATCCAGCCGCAATTGCCGCATCGCCCATAATAGGCGCCGATGCACAGGCTTCAGCCCATCGCGCACATCCGGCAGGGACCGCGCCGTAATGGTTGAAAGCGCATAGGCCAAATAGCGTTCGGACAACGCATCCGCGAGGCGCGTTTCACGCTCCGCCCCGTTAGGCGTCAGGGTTTTTACATCATCGGGCATGGGCGAATCGCGTCCTTATCCAGGGAACCGTCTAACCTTGCCCAAGCGGCGCTGCAAAGGCTTCAAGACTTTGTAAAGCATTCTTGCTGTATTCTTACGCCTATGATGCAGCCCGCAACCGTGCCCCTTGAGCAGGTGTTTTTGCCTGTGCCCGCGCCTTCGGTCTGGGTCACCTGGGCTGAGGGCATTGCCGGCGCTGCGACGCTAGCCCCGCGCGGTGAATTTCGCGGCTTTCTGGTCTTCAACTTGGCGCCTTCGGCCGAAATGGCAGCGGAAAGCGCGGCTTTCACGCTACGCAATCTTGGCTGGACTCATGTGGCAACCCTCAGCGGGTCACGCCTTAACCCAGAAAAGCTGCATAGCCTGCCCGAGGAGCTTCACGAGATTTGTGAAGCCGCGATGGCTGGGCAAACCGGCGTCATGCATTATCAGGTGGGGCGGCATTTAAGCCTGCAATTCTCTCCGCCAATCTGAAGCGTGCTTCCGGCACGGGGCGGTGACGCGCGCCAAAGGCATCGCGTTCCAGGAAATGCCCGGTCAGGCGTAGCCCCGCTGCCCAGGCAGCGGCATCGCCCAGGCTTTCCGCATCGCGCAGAAAGCCGGGCAGGGGCAATAGCTTGTCCAAATAAGGCGCCGCCGCACCGGCGCTGACCGCGCGCCCCGTGCGCGGGGAGACATGGGTCAAACCTTCACTCACCCCGGTCACGGCGCAGGTCGCAAGATCAAGCCCATAGCCAAGCTCGGCCAGGATCAACGCCTCAAACCGCACATAATCCGCAAACACGCCCTCAGCGCCCCCGGCCAAATGGCCGATCAGGGAAACGAGGCCAGCAAAGGCGCGCGGATGGGCTTCGCGTTCCGGCAGGGCATCGGCGGCGATGGCGCAGGCGGAAGACAGCAAAGCGAGTGCGAGCGGTTCATCCATGGCAAGGGCCGCCGCCGGATGCACCAATTCGCCGCTGAGGCTCCCTAATTGATCTGAAAGCCGTGCCACCCAGCGCGCCTCAATCAGATTGCCCGGCAGCCACAGCCCCGCCTGAGCGCGGGAAGCGCCGCCCTTCACCAAGCCGGCATGGCGGCCATGCGCTTCGGTCAGTACCGTGACAACCGCACCACCTTCGCCATGCGGGCGAAGGTCCAGCACCACCGCAGGGGCCTCCCATTCAATGCTCATGCAGCAGCCTGCTCAGCCCGCATCCTCAAGCCCAATGGCGCGGATGCGCGCGGCCGTTTCATCCCAATCGGGCTTTTCCTTAACATTCAGAAAAAGATGCACCGGGCGTTCCAGCAATTTGGTCAATTCCAAGCGCGCAAGGCGCCCGATTTCGCGAATGCGGCTGCCCTTATCGCCAATCAGAATGGCCTTTTGTGACGCGCGGGCGATATAGATGATGCAATCAATCCGGACCGACCCATCGGGTTTTTCGGTCCATGCTTCGGTTTCTACCGAAGCATGATGTGGCACTTCCTGATGCGTCTGGCGCAGGATTTGTTCGCGCACAATCTCGGCGGCCAACATGCGGTTTGGCAGATCGGTCAGATCATCTTCCGGGAAAAGATAATGCCCGGGCGGCACCGCTTCCGCCAGGCGATCCAGCAGCCTATCCAAGCCTTCACCCTTTTCGGCGGAGATCATGAAGGTCTCGGCGAAAGGTTGCAGCTTGTGCAATTCCGCCGTCAGCGGCAGCAATTGCTCGCGTGGGATCAGATCGGTCTTGTTCAACACAAGCCAGGTGGGCCGGCGTGTCTTGCCGAGTTTTTCAATGATGGCGCGCAAGGGCTCCGTCAGCCCCGCGCGCGCATCCACAATCAGCAGTGCCACATCCGCATCCTGCGCGCCGCCCCAGGCGGCAGCGACCATGGCGCGATCCAGCCGGCGGCGCGGCGTGAAAATGCCAGGTGTGTCCACCAGCACCAATTGGCTCTCACCCCGCATCACCACCGCGCGCACCCTGAATCGCGTGGTTTGCGGCTTGGGGGAAACAATTGTCACCTTGCTGCCCGCCAGTCGGTTTACCAGCGTGGATTTGCCGGCATTGGGCGCGCCCAGAATAGCAATCAGGCCGCAACGCGTGGTCATGTGTTCAATTCTTTCAGCCATGCCGCCGCGGCGGCTTGTTCAGCGGCGCGTTTACTATCGCCTTCACCTTGTGCTTCCCGCCCCGCCGCCAGAACCCTTGCGATGAAGCGCGGCGCATGGGCGGGGCCAATCGCCTGCACCAGCCCATAAACCGGCAAGCCCAGCCCGCGCCCGAGCGTCCATTCCTGCAAACGGTTCTTGGGTGAGGTCGGCGGGCGCGTATCGGCTTCAATCAGCCCCGCAAAACAACGCCGCACCAGGGCGCGCGCCGGTGCCATGCCGCCATCCAGATAAATTGCGCCGAGTACCGCTTCAAATGCATCGGATAGTAGATTGCGCGGCCCCATTAACCCCGTCGCGCGATAGCGCGCGGGCATCCGCAGATCAGCACCAAGCCCCAAATCTTCGGCCACCTTGCAAAGCGTATCGGCGGAAACCAGCATGGAAAGCCGCTTAGCCAAATCCCCTTCGCGTTCTGCTGTAAAGCGTTCGGCCAACCATTCCGCGATGCAAAGCCCAAGCACGCGGTCGCCGACAAATTCCAAACGCTCATTGGAAAGCAAACCCTCACCACGGCTTTCCGCATCTGAGCTATGGGTCAGTGCGCGGTCCAGCAATTCAGGTTTGGCGAAGCAATGGCCAAGCCTTTCTTGCAGATCAGCACTCATGCTTTCTGGGGGCCAGTCATCTGACGGCGCTGAAAAGCCGCGTCCAGCGAATGGCGAAGGGCCAGCCCCAAACCTGCCACCAGGCGGCCGAGCCATCTACGGAAAAGAAAATAAACTCCGCCCGGCCCACCAGGTTTTCAATTGGGATGAAGCCCACCGCATTCATCGCGCGGCTATCCAGGCTATTGTCCCGGTTATCGCCCATGGCGAAAACATGGCCCGCAGGCACGCGGAATTCCGGCGTATTATCCAAGGGCGCATCGTCTGAGGCTTCAAGGATGTCATGCGCCACAGCTGGCGCGCCATCAATGGCCGGTAGGAATTCACGGAAGCGCCGCACTGTAATGCGCGGCCCATCGCCTTCAACCGTGAAGGGGCCTAGTAATTCGCGCCGCACCGGTGTGCCATTCAGGTGCAGAATACCGCTGCGCATCTGCACGCGATCCCCAGGCAGGCCAATGATGCGCTTGATGTAATCCGTGCTGCCATCGCGCGGCAGCTTGAATACCGCCACATCGCCACGCTTGGGCGGAGAGGCGAAAATGCGCCCTTCGAAAAGATTGGGGCTGAAGGGCATGGAATGGCGCGAATAGCCATAGGAGAATTTGGAGACGAAAAGATAATCCCCCACCAGAAGCGAAGGGATCATGGACCCGGATGGGATATTGAAAGGTTCAAAAGCAACAGTGCGGATGCCAACCGCAATCAGCGCCGCATAGACAATGGTTTTGACGCTTTCCAGCCAACCGCCGGATCTCTGAAGAGGCATGTCACATCCGCAAAAAAGGCCCAATGGGCGCGGTTTTACCGTGGCGATAGCGCCCGGCAGGCCCAGGGCATAACGGCGCCGTGCGCCCTGTCAAGGAAGCGGCACGGCGGTGATCACCACCATCGCCTGGGCATAGGGGAATTCATCGGTCATGGTCAGCGCAATCACCGCCCCATGTCCTGCTGGCGTAATGGCTTTCAGGCGTTCCGCAGCCCCCCCTGTCAGCCGCAAGGTGGGCTGGCCGGATGGCAAATTCACCACCCCCAGATCGCGCCAGAAAACGCCGGCGCGAAAGCCGGTACCAAGCGCCTTGGAAGCGGCTTCCTTCGCCGCGAAGCGCTTGGCATAGGTGGCGGCGCGGATGCGTTCCGTCCGCTTTTCCGCCTTGGCGCGCTCCGCCGTGGTGAAGATCCGCTCCAGAAAGCGGTCCCCATGGCGTTCAATGGTGCGTTCGATACGCCGGATATCCAGAATATCCGAACCAATGCCGATGATCATGGGCTGTCCTAACCCTTGCCGCGTTCCACCTGGGTAATGCCAGGGCAGGCGCGCAGCGCCGCCAGCACGGCAGTCAGGTGGGAAATATCGCGCACTTCCACATCCACCATCACTTCGCACCATTCGGCAGCGCGGTTGGTAATACGAAGGCTATTCACCGCGCCTTCCTGTCGCGCGATCGCGGTAGTGACACCCGCCAGCGCATCCGGGCGGTTTTCCGCCACCAATTCCACCCGCGCCACATGCGCCCCCTTGGTGGCGCCCTCATAATCCCAATCCACGTCAATGAAGCGCTCGGGCGTGGCCGCGAAAGCCTGCAGCCCGTGGCAATCCTGGCGATGGATCGTGACCCCGCGCCCAGTGGTGACAATGCCAAGAATACGATCCCCCGGCAGCGGGTGGC
>Ga0222712_10007461_pt1 | contig 10558 bp, 5 predicted proteins | sample C33_657DmetaG_FD_165043 | JGI IMG/M metagenome (GOLD analysis project Ga0222712, IMG submission 165043) | Estuarine water microbial communities from San Francisco Bay, California, United States - C33_657D | ecosystem: Environmental > Aquatic > Marine > Unclassified | place: USA: California... | reverse complement strand
ACCGAGTGAGTGAGTGAGTGACCGACCGAGTGAGTGACCGACCGACCAAACCGACCGACCTCGACGACGTCGACCGTCGACGTCTCTGATCTCGACTCGACTCGCTCGACTCGACGACTCGACGGTCGTCGCGAAACCGTCGAAAAACGCGGAAAGTGGAACGTCGAACAACTCGAAAAACGAAAAACGCATCGTCGACGACGAATGCGACGACGACGTCGAATGCGTCGACGACGTCGAATGCGTCGACGACGACGCGAAGCACGGATTGGAGACGAACACGAACGACGAATGACGACGACGAGGAAAATAGTTGTGAATGTGCGCGCTCGTGCGCGAGTGCAATCGTCATCGCGTTCGCGCACGTGGAATCGAAAGCGACTCGTCGTCGAATGGCGATTCATTTCATACGTTGCCGAGCGTTGGTGAGGAATGAACTCGATGGGCAAACGCCACACGTCGTCGACGGACGAACGCGTCAACGAACGACGACGTGGGAGGAGTTCAGTGAACGATCGCAAAGCCCTCGAGTGGTGGTCGTCGAGAGAAGTCGAGAGAAGTCGAGAGAATGACGAATGACGACCAAGAGACGACGGTGGACGCGAACGCGAACGCGGCGACGGATGAAGCGAACGCGCGAGCGATGAGGGAAAACATGCGCGTCGTGACGAGCGCGAGCGATGAACGAGTGCGTGCGAGTGCGTTACACGGGATGTCACGAGCGTGCGAAAAGGCGCACGCGGCGATGGAGAGGGGGAACGGGGTGGAGAACGCGAACGCGAACGCGAGCGCGAGCGCGAGCGCGAGCGCGAGAGCGGAGACGGTGATGAGCGATTCCTGGATAGATTCCGTCGTCGAACGCGCGATCGGGGGGAAGATGTACACCTGTACGCTCATGGAGCACGCGGCGGCGCTCCGAGCGCTGCGCGCGTATTCGTTGTGGATGGTTAAAGGGAACGCCAGGGTGATGCCGTTTGACGACGCGACGAGGGAGATGTATTGTGGAATATTAGCCGAGCTCGCGTTCGATGGACGAGCGTATAGGCATGCGATCGAGTCCAGAGCGAATGACACGAGATTGCGAGGACCGACGCCGAACGTGGACGCGCGACGGGTGAAGACGTACGCCACTGGGGCGCTGGCCGCGATGCTCGCCACCGACGCGGTGGCGAGCGACTCCATACGTCACGGCGTCATGGAGAGCTTGCTCAAGCCTTTGGTGAAGTTGATCGTTCAACAGGGCGAAGGGAGTGCTGAGTGGGAGTACAGCTCGCGAGAAGTCGACGCCGAGGCGCACGACGCGAACAACGACGGGGCGTACGGCCCAGATGACAATTTCTGTCCCAGCGGGCTGGACGCCGAGGACACGAACGACCTCCATCGGGTATTGATGCAAAGTAGACTAGCGTGCGTCGCCGCGATCGGGGATTACGTCGAATGTTTCGGCGAGGCGCTTCAGTACGGCGCGCTAGAGCTGTCTTTACGGCTCGTCGCCGGCCCCGGAGAGCGAAAGAGCGACGACGACGGCGAAGCGTCCACCGCGGCGGGGTGGTCAAAAGATTACGCCGTAGACAGGGTATTCAACCGACCAGGGCAGTTCCTGGGAGACCCGCAGCTTCCTGAAGTGCTCGGCGTGGTGAGCGCGTTTCTGGCGCACAGAAAGTTCGCCGTCTCGTTTATCGAAAACGGTGGCGCAAAGATGTTGATGAATATTCCACGCGGGCCGATGACATACGTCTCGTTGACGCGATGCATGTTTGGCATCGCGAGCGTTACGACCGCGCTTGAGCGTCTCGTGGCGCCGCCGGTGAATTTAGCCCGCAAATCGGTGAAGATTGCGCTCGAGTTGTTGGACTGTCCCAACGATTTGGCGCGTCGGCATGCCGCGCTCTTTCTGACATTTGCAGTGCAGATTCCCGTCGTCGTCGTCGCATTTGACGCCGAAGCTGGTTTGAAGCTCGTCTTGACGATTTTACGGACGACGGCATTTTTGGTATCGGACGAAGCGGATAACGAGCGGCGAACGCCTTTAGAAATCGCAATGGTCAAGGAAACTGGCGACCACGTCAGCCTTTTGCTGCGTCAGTATATGCGAGCGCATTTCGCGCAGCACGTAAAGGCGATCGAGGAAAAGGTATCGGGAAAGCCAAAAAGACCTGAAAACATGAGCGCGGCGGCGCTGGTGAAAGAAAAGGCGCGACAGCGGCGGGCTATGTTTCAGGCGATGGACATCGGACACGACGCTACGGATCGAATTTTTAATATCGTTGATAGGAACAAGCGGGTATCGGCTGCGATGCAAGCGAGACCTTGGCTTGTCGTCGACGCGTTGATCGCTCAAGGCGGTCCCAAAATCATGCTGGATCTTCTACAAGTGGCACCTGGTGACAAACATCTTCGCGAGTGCGTTGTCGGATCATTGAGCGTTTTGAGAATCATCACTTTGCACCCGAGCGGTAGAGTCTCCACGGCGATGGCTCAATTCAAAGACTGGTGCACGTCGGCGTATGTTTTGATCGACATAATTGAGTCTGCTGCGAAGTACGTCGACACTGATGCCGTAGTAGACGCACTCAAGGTGCTGTGTAACCTCGTCGCGCCGCCGCCGGGTTTGCGCGGCACGGATTTTACAAACAAGGATATCAGCAGGGCGGGAAAACTAACGCGAACGCAAAGTGCCGATGGCAAACCATTCGCGGTATTTGACTATGATAGAATGGAAGAAACTTTCGCTCCGGCGAGAAAGCACGTGCAAGAAGCGCACGGGGTGAAATCGTTATTGAACTTGTTGTTTAAGACGTCAAAGACGTTGCCACAGCCAGTGCGAAACATCACCCGCGCGCTTTGTTGCCGAACGCTTCTCGGGTTGTCGCGAGATGCGTCGATTGCGCATACGCTGCAAACGCTACAAATCGCTCGTCATCTTTCAGAGCTCGTAAGAGAAACTGGCAAGTCCTCGATGGCGACAACGGAAGAGCTCGGCAACTCCAAGCGCGAAGGGGGACTTGGTTCAGCAGCCGCTGTACAAGCCGCAGCGTCCGAGTTCCACCGATGTGCTGTCGAGCTCATCGTCGCCACGGCGGGGTTTGCAAACGTTAAAACGACGACTCCTGCGATAGCTTCTGATGCTGCTGCACCGCCCCTGGCTAAGCTCGAGCGACATTTAATTGCTGCTGCGACAAAGGTGCGATACCCGCACGAAGAACTTTTACTCGTGATTCATGAACATCTCGTTTCCGCGGGACTTTCCCAGACTGCGGCGTCATTGATGAGCGAATCGCGACTGGATCGCCTCGGCTCGGCTCATAACGGCAACGCGAGTCGTTTCAACTCGCCAGCGGCGCGCCTCAAATTGAACTTCAAGAACAAGTCGGCGCTGGGTAAAATTTGCCGCCGCGCTCCTCGTTCGAGAATGACTGGTGCAGCGCGCGGTATGCTCGGCAAAACCAACGAACCATTTACGCTCGGTTTAGATGAAGGTTTGGAACACGTCATGCGGAAAGAGTTGAGTGGTGAAGCAAGGACTGTGCTTAACGCATCGCCCGCATTGGCACCTCGAGGACAAAAACGCAAGAACGCTACAAGTTTTGGGGAAGATCTTCGCAAAGTGCTCATCACTCCGCCAATCGTTGGAGCAGAGAAGACATGCTGCGATCACGCGACGCCACCTCCTTCGATTAAGGAGCGCGTTCACGTGGAATATCCGACACCCGGCGTTATCGTGGCCGACGCGGCACGCGGTGAAACAGGATGCGGTGTTCGCTCACGCCTGGATGCCATCCTCACGCAATACCTTCGTGCGCAACACCGACAGTGCTCAGCGCCTATTACAGCTTGTGCGCCGTTTTCGCTGCTCACGCCCCATCAGTGCCCAGATCCGCGCCACGTGCTGGATGCGCCGCGAAATTTGACCAAGAGACTCTTCCGACGTGAATGGTCAAATACCCCTGGCTGGTCTGCTGGAACGCGCCGTGCAGATCGACAATTCGTGTACAGCAGATTTCGACCGCTGCGCGCGCTCCGAGGCGAGTCCGTACTACTGACATCCGTCGCATTCTTGAACGGCGTACCGGAGCACGTCATCGCTGGCACAAACGACGGGGAAATCAATGTCTTTGACATGCTTACTGGCGAGCTCATGGATATCAAGTATTCGAACAACGGCGCCATCCGAAAGCTCACACCAACAAGCTCGCGCTGCTCGCGTTCGATGTTCTTGTGTGATTCCGTCGGCGAAGTTTCCCTTTGGGCTCTGGATAGCCTCGACGACGGTCCGGAAAAGCTCTTCACTGAAAGCGCGTTTGGCGGCGCTATCAGCTCATTCGGTTCAGCCGTGGCTATACTCACCGAAGGAGAGCACATCAATTTGATGGACATTGCCACGAAGACGGTGACGCGATCTTTGAGTCTCACCAGCGGAGGGCCGCCTGTGCTCAGCGCCGGTAACGAAGATTTGTCGTTTTCGCCGAACGATGAGCTACTTCTTCATGACGAAACGCTTTGGGATCTACGAATGTCGGGTAACGCCCCTATCCGACGGTTTGATAGATTTTCGGAAGCCGCTGGTTCGTGTTTCCATCCAGCAGGAAATGAGATCATCATTGGACGCGAGGTTTGGGACATTCGATCGTCTCGACTATTGCGAACGGTGCCATCGCTCAATCGAGCAGCGCTCAAGTTCAACAACGACGGAACCGTAGGTTTGGCGCACATCCGTCACCCGAGTGGTGAACCGGCTCTGACTGCGTTACGGCGATGTCACCACCCGTACAAGCACTCGTTCTGTACGATCGACATGACGGATTATTCCGATATCTGCACTGTCGACATCGAACGTGGCATGATCGACGCCGCTTGGGATATGAACACTGACACGCTGTGCGCCACGGTGGAGTACGACATTGTCGATACGCACGAATCAGTCATTCGCGTGTTCGAAGTCGGTCGCTTGCGTCCGACTGAGGATGAATCAGACGCCGAAGAGGACGGATACGATATTTTTGACGAAGACGAAGAAGATTACTACGACTCTGGCGAATATGACACTGACGAAGAAGACGATCACGATCACGATGGTGAAGATCGTCGCATAGATATCGATGAACGTCGTGTTCATCGGACCGCCGCAGATGGTCTTCGCACGCTTCTCGGGCATGGGCATAGTGATGACGCTGACTGGGCTCATTACGATGAATATGACGATAACTCAAGCGAGTACGGAGATTCGGATTACAATACGTCCGATGATGACGACGACGACGACGACAGCGATGATGACAACGACGATGATTCTATCGACGAGATGTACGACTCCGACTGGGGCGCGCCTCCATCCGAAGACGAAGGCCGTCGCGGTCGCAGACGCGAAGGCGGTGCGCGCGACGTACGCATTCGCGTGGGAGATCCTAACGGCGATTTCGACATCAATTTAGTTGTACCGCGCCGCCGCGCGCCGCTCGCTCGCTCAGAAATCGACGACAATCGACGCTCTGAGCGCGAAACAAACGAAGAAACCGAAGAAGCTCGCGGCGTTAATCGTGATGACGAAGATGACGACCGCGACCAAGGAGAAGAAGAAGATGATGATGAAGACGATGCAGACGACGATGATTTGAATTCGCATTCCTCCTTCGGAGACGACGACGACGATGACGAATACGACTCGGACTCGTCTTGGGAAACCGATGACTCGCGATCGCGCTCTCAGAACTGGGCCTCTGACGGCGACGGCGCTGAATTTGGTGACGCTTCTTAGCTTCATTGTCACCTACAGCGCTTAGACATTCGCCCGTCGACTCTCGCTTTGACAGATAAGCCTCCACGCTCGCGCCCGCGTAGCCACTTTTCGCATCCACGCTCGCTGTCGACCTCCCACATTCGCGAACTTTTCGCGACTTCTCGTTTACCGTCGACGATGTCTCTCGAATCGTCCGTCGTCGTCCATCGATCGCCCGTCTGCGCTCGCGTGCGACGACGGTTGACTTCGCCCGCGCGTGACCGCCTTCGCGCTCAACCTCGAGCCGTGCGCTCGGATGTGGACTATGACGTCCACACCGTCGTCTCAGGCGACACATTACGCGCGCTGGCGATGAAGTTCAACACCACCGTGGAGGCACTGATGGAGACGAACGGGTTGAGCGTTGACGCGCCGCGACGCGGCGACGCCCTGGTCGTCGGTCAGCGCCTTTTGATCCCACTGACCGACCGTCGAGCGAGCGACGACAAGGGAGTGAAATCGATTGAAGACAACGCACGCAGCACGAGCGACGACGTCGGGCGAGGGAATCGCGCGGAGAAGCGACGGACACATGAGAGTATGACGCGAACGACTTCGAGCGCGGTGGAGACGTTTTCGCGCGAGCAAATGAGCGCATTTTTGAGCCATCGAGAGGAGACTATTTTGGTGCTTTGCGAAACGAATGATTGCGCGTGGTGCGATGACGTGCAGCCGGCGTGGACGGCGGTGGCGGTGTGCTACGCCAACGACCCGTCGGTGAGAGTCGGACGGTTGCGATGCGAGGACGCGGACGCGAAACAGTTTGCGGGCAAGTATTTCCGCGCCAAGACGTTCCCGACGATCGCGGCACTGCCCGCTGGAAGTGGACCCGTGTATAGGCACGCGAGCGCGGACAGATCGGTGGCGGCGCTGTTGGAATTTGCGGAGGAAGCGGCGGGGCGGAACGGGCCGCGCGGCCCGGTGGACGTCGGTCGATCGACGTCGAACGTCGCTGGAGAAGCGCGAGCGAGTGAAGTCGGGAGGTACGCTAGTCAAGACCAAGAAAGTGCTATGGGATTTCAGACGCCGATGACCTCGGGAGCGAAAGACGAGGCGGGTCCCATCAATGTGTTGACGGATGCGTTTGGGAACGCCTTCGGGATTCATCGAGCGGCTGGCACGAGTGCGCAGACAACTCCCGTCGCAGCGCAGAAGGTGACGTCGACGCAGCTCATACCGATTGCGGTTGGTGGCTTAGTGTGCGCCGCGCTTTTAAGCGCGGTGGCGAATTTGGCGAATACCGTGAAGGATTTGCAAACGGAGCCGAAGCGAGCGCCGAAGCGCGTCGTCGTTAGCGCTGTCGATTCCATCGACGACGAAGACTATGACGACGATTTATTGGATGATTACGACGAAGCGTTGATTGAAGTCTCCAGGCAAACCGACACGAGTGAGCTTTTGGAGTGGCGCGCGCTCGTCGTGGATGAGTTTCTCGCAATTCCTGCCCGAGCGCTGTTGCTCATTCGCGTCTGGTTTCTCATCGGCGAACGCGTCAAGGAACTCAAGTTGCGTCGATCGGAGCGACGCGCGAAAAGACGCGACGACGACATCAACGAAAAAGGTCAACGTGACTATTACTAATACCTATTTACGGCCGCGTCTTCCCCGCTTCACTCTGCTACGAGACGATTCCCGCCGCGACTCGACGTCATTCATCGTGAAACATCGCGGCGACGCTCATCGCGAACGCGCTCGCCGTCGCCTCGCTCCCTTTTCCGCGTCGCCCGGCTTCATCCTCGCACTCAATTTCGCGGTCACCGCCGTAGCCTCGTCTCGCATTTTCTTCTTCGTCCTCTCCTTCGTTGTCCTCCGCCTCGTCCGCCTCCGCGTCCTCCCAATCGACGTCGAACGCCGCCGCCTCCGCCGCGCTCGCTCTCAATCGATCTCTCAGCGCCTCGCGCTTCGCTCGTGCGCTCTCCTTCACACCAACGTCGTCTCCATCATCATCATTCGTCAACACGCTCACCAAAGACGCCTTTGTGATCACCAACGCGTGCGCGCCGCTCCCCGCCGTGAGCACCGGCGCGTCTCGAAGCGTGAGAATTCGTCCATCTCTCATCCCAATCCCACCGCCCTCGCATTCACGCACGACGTCGCGATCGACGATGAATCGAATCTCTCCGCTCTCGTCGCACAACACCCCACCGCCGTCGCCATTGGGGGTGATGAACACCTCCCGCGCCGCGCCCGCGAACCTTCGAACGCGGCCCGCGCGCCAACCGCCTCGTCGAATCCAACCAACATCTGTCTTCATCCCTGTCGCGCTCGATGCGAGCGATGATTCGTCTTTTAGAGCGTCACACGCGGCGCGCCACATCGCGGACGCGAATATGCGCTCGAACGCGGCGTCATTGGTGTCATTCGCGTTCGCGTTCGCGTTCGCGTTCGCGTTCGCGACGCGAATGATGCGGTCATCACTCGACGTCGAAGCGTACGCGTTCGCTGGGCCGGGTATTGGTTTACCCATCGCTCGATGTGCGACGCGACGCTCGATGTGCGACGCGGACGATCGTTCGTTCGAGGCGCAAAGTGCGGGGCGAACGACGACGCGAAGCGAACGCCTTTCGCGCGGAATTCAACCGCGCATTCGTTCGCCCTCGTGAATTCGCGAACACGAACGAACGACGCGCTACAAAAGGTATTCATTCAACGTATTTTGGCGGCGGTTTCCCCCAATTCTCTTCATACGCCGCGCTCACGTTGGGGTCTAAATCCAAACCGCTCTTCAACGCTTCTTTTCCCGTGCTCACCCACTTTCCTTTGGGCGGTTGTTTCCTCCCGCTCGTGGTGTACTTTGCGATCCAGTTCGCGTACCCCCCCTCGATGGCGTAGACGTTGGTGAACCCAAGCCTTTCGAGGGCGATGACCATGTCGTCGACGCGAGCGCCGTCGACGTCGGCGACGAGGAGCTTGGCGGTGGGCGAACGCGCGCGGGACGCGCACGCCTCAGCCCATGTCGAGATGTTCGATTGATCAACGTCAAGAGGAACGTTCATGGTGACATTCGGGGGTTTTGTGATGTGCGCCCGGTCGTATTCTTTCGCGCTTCGCGCATCAACAAAGGTGAAGCCGTCGCGGTCGAGCATGAGCTTGGCGACGTCGACGTCGAGCGAGCGCGACGAGCGCGCGGACGTGGACTTGCGACTGGAGCGCGTGCGGCGCGAGTAGTGCGACGGCACGACGGGGTCATGTGAGCGTGCGTGCGAGAGATGGAGCATGGCGAACGGCGTGAACGCGCGGTGGTGTGACGACGTCGTCGCGGATGAGCGTCTCACAAAAAGTCGTCGTACGCGGATTAAAAAGCGAGCTACTTTGGCCAAGACGCCACGCCGTCAGAATCGATGGATGATTCTTTTAATTGCTTTTTAGTCGCGCGGGTGACGGCGCGAGCGATGTCGGACCAATCGCGACCGTCTTCGCTCGCGTCCATGGCTTCGGCGGCGTAATAGGGGTGGACGTACGACGCGAAACGAGCGTCCAATCCGTGCGGCTCCTCGTAGTCCTTGGGCTTTTCCTGTAACGGCGGGAGAACCAAGGTTTCGCTCGGGATGTCTTCGTAATCGATCGCGCGTAAGATGTGTCGAATCGCGTTTAAGCGAGCGACGCGCTTGTCGTCCGCCGGGACGACGACCCATTTCACCGACTTCGACGTGTTCTCAAACATCAAATCTCGCGCTCGAGAGTACTCGTACCACTTTGACCGGGCGAATAAATCCATAGGCGAAAGTTTCCATCGCTTATCCGTGTGTTCGATGCGTCCTTTAAATCTCCGTTCTTGCTCATCCGCGGAGACATCGAACCACAACTTGATGACGATCGTCCCGCTCTCCACGAGCATCTTCTCAAACGCGTTGACGTCGCGTTCGAAGCGCTCGACTTCGTCCGAGGTGGCGAACCCCATGACGCGCTCGACGCCCGATCGATTATACCAGCTCCGGTCGAACAAAACGATCTCCCCAGCGCTCGGCAAGTGCTTTACGTACCGTTGAAAATACCATTGCGACTTTTCCTCAGCCGTCGGCGCCGCGAGCGCGCACACGCGGCACGTTCTCGGCGATACCACTTCCGTGATGCGCGAAATACACCCCCCTTTCCCCGCCGCGTCTCGTCCTTCGAATATCACTATCACTTTCTTCTGTCGCGCCTTCACGTACGTCTGCGCCGCGACGAGTTCTTGTTGCGCCGCGTCCATGGCGACTTCGTACTCCGCGTCCTCCACCGCGCGTTTGATCGATTTCACCATCATCTTCTCAATCATCTCCACGTCTTCCCTCTGCACGTCTTCGCCGTCGTTCGCGTCGTGTTTTCCCTCTCGCACGCGCACCAACGGTTTGTTTCTCGACGACGCGCTCGCCTTGGCCGCGGCTCGCGACGCCGCCGCGTCGGCGTTCGTCGGCGTCTTCGTCTTCGTCTTCGTCTTCGTCTTCGTCTTCGTCTTCGTCTTCTTCGCGCTGGCGTGTGCGGTGAAACGAGCGCTCATGGAATGCGCGTTGACGCGCGCGCGCGCGTTCGTCCACATCACTCCGCGAACGACGACGAATGATGGTGTGATGACGCCGGTTGACGGTTGACGCGTCAGCGGTGGAGACGCGCTCGTGGAATGGGATGACGTCCAGGTCGCGGTCAGTGAATGACGCGATGCGAGTGCCATCGCACGACGTCGAGCCAGGGGCGAAGGCATTCAGCGGCGTCGGCGCGCGATTGATGCGATCGATGGGATGGAATGAGTGCGTGCGCGGGCGAGCGAGCGAGGGGGGTGGGAACGCATCGAACGATGCATCG
>Ga0222712_10007460_pt1 | contig 10562 bp, 9 predicted proteins | sample C33_657DmetaG_FD_165043 | JGI IMG/M metagenome (GOLD analysis project Ga0222712, IMG submission 165043) | Estuarine water microbial communities from San Francisco Bay, California, United States - C33_657D | ecosystem: Environmental > Aquatic > Marine > Unclassified | place: USA: California... | reverse complement strand
ATAATGCTGTCATTATAAGAAACGAGAACGACACAATTCATACAACTGGTATAACTGCAGAAATTATTTCAAAGCCAACAAGTTTTTGGACAATCAATACAGGTTTTGACTATTATAAAGACCGCGTAAACAGCATTGCAAGCGAACTAAATACCAGCACAAGCAATCAAATTTTAAAAAGAGGTTTATATCCCAACAAATCAACGTATAACAATAGCTCGCTCTTTTCTATTCATTATATAACTGCTGGTAAATTTAAATTGATTACTGGCATACGATACAACTTTTTAAATATTAAAATAACGGACACAGATTTAGGAAATATTGCTTTAAAACCATCTGCACTGGTAACAAATTTTGGAATCAACTATCAAGCAAATAAAAACAATGCAGTATTTGGCTCATTTACGAGTGGCTACAGAGCACCTAATATAGATGATCTAGGAACATTAGGTATTGTAGACTTTAGATACGAAATACCGAGTTACGATTTAAAACCAGAAAAATCATTAAACCTAGAAATTGGATATAAATACAATTCACCAAAAAGTAATTTTACTGTTTCTGCATTTAACATGAAATTAAAAGACATTATTGCTAGAGTTATCGTGGATGGGAAAGTAATAAATGGCTATAACGTTTATAACAAAAAAAATATAGAATCATCCTATATCAAAGGAGCAGAATTATCCTATTCGCAGGTATTACCGTCAGGATTTATTGTACAAACAAACGCAACCTATACATACGGTCAAAATGTATCAAAAAACGAACCCATGAGAAGAATTCCTCCATTTTTTGGACAAACATCTATTTTATGGAATCATAAAAACATAACACTCGCTTGCAGGTATCAATTTGCAGGCAATCAAACAAGATTAGCCAAGAGCGATATGGATGATAACAGAATTGGGAAAGCTGGAACACCTGGATGGAATACAATTAATGTTGACGCAAGCTTACAATTGAAGCACATAGATATAAATATTAACTTGATTAATGTACTCAACGAAAAATATAAAACCCACGGCTCAGGTGTTTTTGGCATGGGAAGAGCTATTGGCGCAACAGTTAGCTTTCATCTATAATATTATTCGTGCCAACTAAATGTATCCGCTACAATTTGTTCTTTATTATTTTTGAGATATTCCAAAAAAGCAGCAGCTGTTGGCGACAGTTTCTTTCCTTTTAGCCAAATTAAATTCCATGTTGTTTTAAAGGGAAGTCCTTTAACCGGAATAATTTGTAGTTCATTACTCACAATCTCTTTACGAATACCAATAAATGGCATAATTGAATAGCCAAGGCCCGCCATCAGCGCCTGTTTGACGGCCTCGTTAGACGTAAGCTCCATTTTGCGCAGCACGGCAATATTGTTATTTTGTAAAAATTTTTCCATCACCTGTCTAGTTCCTGAGCCAGGCTCTCTAAAAATAATTGGCAGATTTTCGAACATTTTTTTAGCTGTAATATTGTCTTTTTGATTTGTTTCGCGCTTACCTACTAAATATAATTTATCCTGCAATAAATCTAGTTTTTCAATATCCAACAGGGAGGGTAAAAAAGAAACCAGTCCAAAATCAATCTCGTTGTTTTTTAAACTTTCAAAAACTTTATTTTTATTGGTCACATCCATTACTAGTTCAACACCAGCGTGCTGGCGCATAAATCCGGATAAAAAAAAGGGCATCACATATTTTCCAGTAGATACCGACGCAATTTTTAAACGGCCCGTTAACTGATTTTTATAGGCCAACGACTTATAATTAATAGCATATACCTGATTAATGATATTTTCAGCGGCTTCGGCTATTTCTTTTCCAAAATCAGTGACGTATACTTTTCTGCCAATTACCTCAATCAAAGGCACCCCAAATTGATCTTGAAAATTCTTTAATTGAATAGACACCGCAGGTTGCGATAAGTTAAGCGCCTCGGAGGCCTTGGTTACACTTAGGGTTTGCACCACTTTTAAGTATACCTGAAGCTGATTAAGGGTATAATTCATAAGTTTTGTTTATGATATCAATAACAAATATAAATAGAAATTTATGTATTTAATCGCTGATTTTTGCCGCATCTTAAAAGCGTATAGAAATGACTAGAATTACAGTAGCAAAAGGTGATGGCATTGGGCCAGAAATCATGGACGCGACCCTAAGTATTTTGACGGCAGCAGGGGCAAAAATTGCGATTGATGAAATTGAAATTGGGGAAAAAGTATTTTTGGCAGGCAATACGGCGGGCATTGCACCAGCATCATGGGATATAATTAGAACCAATAAAGTGTTTTTAAAATCCCCTATTACTACCCCTCAAGCTGGCGGCTACAAAAGTTTGAACGTTTCTACTAGAAAGTTTTTGGGGCTATACTCAAATATTAGACCCTGTATGAGCTTGCATCCGTTTGTAAAAACGAAGCATCCAATCATGGATATTTTGATTGTAAGAGAAAATGAAGAAGACCTTTATGCAGGTATCGAACATCAGCAAACAGATGAAGTAGTTCAGTGTTTGAAATTAATTAGCAGACCTGGTTGCGAAAAAATTGTTAGATACGCATTTGAATATGCAAAACAACAGAACAGAAAAAAAGTAACCTGCTTTACAAAAGACAATATCATGAAACAAACGGATGGTTTGTTTCGTAAAGTATTTAATGAAATAGCTGCCGAGTACCCTAACATCCAAAACGAACACTGGATTATTGATATTGGGGCTGCTAAATTAGCAGATACACCAGAAGTATTTGACGTGATTGTAATGCCTAATTTATATGGTGACATCTTAAGTGATGTGGCTGCACAAATTACAGGATCAGTAGGACTTGCAGGCTCAGCCAATATTGGTGAAGAATGCTCTATGTTTGAAGCGATTCACGGATCAGCACCAGATATTGCTGGCAAAAATATTGCAAACCCATCGGGCTTATTACAAGGCGCCATTATGATGCTAAACCATATTGGACAAGCTAACGTAGCAGAAAAAATTCAAAACGCATGGCTTAAAACCATCGAAGACGGAACCCATACCCCAGATATATTTAAAGAAGGTACCAGCAAACAAAAAGTAGGTACCAAAGAATTTGCAGCTGCCGTTATTGCCAATTTAGGACAAAAGCCTTCGACATTAAAAGCAGTTGCTTATTCTAATAATTTGGCTATTGAACTTCCAAAGTATAAAAGAAAAGAACCTGCCACCAAAACATTAGAAGGTGTGGATCTTTTTGTGCACTGGGGGGGATCAGATCCTAACGAGCTTGCAAGTAAAATTCAAAAAATGGAAAGCAAAGGCATTTACCTTTCAATGATTACCAACAGAGGCATTAAGGTATGGCCAGACGGATTTAAAGAAACATTTTGTACCGATCATTGGAGATGCAGGTTTAAAGCAAAAAATAGCGAACAAATGTATAAAACAGATATCATTGAACTGTTAGAAAAAGCTATTGAAGAAGACATTGACGCCATTAAAACCGAGAACCTATATGCATTTGATGGCACGCCTGCCTATTCATTAGGTCAAGGTCAATAAAATAAAATAAAACAAAAAAATAATTAAATCAATCAAAGCCTGAAAACAACCAACATGGAAAATAATAAAGTAACACTCATTGATGGAACATTTAATGTAGCAGAAGCAAAAGACGTATTACTAAATATGTTTACAATGAAAATAAATTTTCATTCGCAAAAAAATGTAAGTCATATTGAGCGCTTTGGAACCCCAGATGATAATTCGAAAGCCAAAGTTGAATTCTTAAAAGCGGAAATGGCAAAACTTGAAACAATCATTGCAGAAGCTACTGATAAAAATGTATCCCTAAAAGTCACTTCAGCCATTCATATTGATTACATTAATGAGCCAGCATAAATTTTTTGAAGGCCGCTCTATTGCAATAGCAACCAAGCACAAAAAACAAATTGCAATGGCAGCGCTACTTGAAAAAGAGTTGGGCGTTACCTGCATCGTATCTGAAAATTTGGATACAGATTTGCTCGGTACTTTTACTGGCGAAATTGAAAGGGAATTAAGCCCAATTGATGCCGCTAAAAAAAAGTGTATGCTTGCTATGGAACTTACTGGCACCGATTTAGCGGTTGCAAATGAGGGCTCTTTTGGTGCGCATCCACTACTCTATTTTTTACCTGCAGACGATGAAGTACTTGTACTAATCGATAAAAAAAATGGCTTGGAAATTGCTGTTCGGGAAATTTCTACAAAAACAAATTATAATGCCAAAGAAGTAAATTCGGAAGAGGATTTATTGGCATTTGCACAAAGTGCTCAATTTCCTGGGCATGGCCTTATTTTAAAAGATAAAAAAGAAGGTTATAATATTATTGCCAAAGGTATTATTGATACCAAAGAATTACTCGAAACCTTTACCCAGTTTATGGCAACCCATAGATCTGTGTATGTAGAAACGGACATGCGCGCACACTTGAACCCATCCAGAATGGAAGTGATAGAAGAAACCACCAAAAAACTAATCACAAAAATAAAAACCACCTGCCCGAGTTGTCAAACACCCGGCTTTGGCATTAAAGAAGCTACACCAGGACTACCTTGTGAAAACTGTAAAGCGCCAACCAAGAGTACTTTGTTTCATGTGTATGCTTGTCAAAAATGTAACCATACCCACGAAGCATATTTTCCAAATGGTAAAAAAGAAGAAGAACCTACCTACTGCGATAGGTGCAATCCATAACAAACCATTATGCCATCAAACGCTATACAAGCTGCAGCAGCAGCCTTACAAAACAACGAGATTGTTGCCATGCCCACCGAAACAGTATATGGGCTTGCAGGCAATGCCTATAGCGAAGTTGCAGTTCAAAAAATATTTGCATTAAAAAACAGGCCGCACTATAACCCACTCATTGTTCATATAAAATCTGCGGGCTACCTAGGGCAAGTGGCAAAAAATATTCCAGCGCAGGCACTACAATTAGCAGATGCTTTTTGGCCTGGCCCACTTACACTGGTATTAGAAAAATTAGACCATATCCCAGACATTGTAACAGGCGGAAAAAATACAGTTGGCGTTCGCGTACCAGGTCATCCATTGGCGCTTGAATTATTAGATGCCTTGGATTTTCCATTAGCAGCGCCTAGCGCAAATCCGTTTGGCTCTATTAGCCCTACTACAGCAAAGCATGTAGCGGATTATTTTACGGGCGCATTAGACATTATATTAGATGGCGGCAGTTGTGATAAGGGTATTGAATCTACCATTATTGGATTCGAAAACGGAGCGCCTATTTTGTACAGACAAGGCAGTACTAAAGTAGAGGATATTGAAAAAATTACGGGTGCATTACAAATGCGTGTTCATGCGAATAACGAGTCTGTGATGGCCCCCGGCATGCTCTCTAAACATTATGCACCAAATACAACAACAATTTTAACGGATAATGCACTAGCTGAAATTGAAAAAAACTTTGGCAAACGCATTGGCGTTTTGCAATTAAAACCTACTACCCTACCAGGTTTTATTTCAGCCATAGAAACACTTTCAGAAAGCGGTGATATGGAAGAAGCTGCTAAAAATTTATACGCAGCCATGCACCGTTTAGACCACCAAAACCTAGACCTGATTATTGCAGAAAAAATGCCTGCGCATGGAATGGGTTTAGCCATTAATGATAAATTAGAAAGAGCAGCAACCACATGAAACACCTCATCAAAAACGTAGCAGTTGTTAACGAAGGAAAAATATTTTTTTCTGACGTACTCATCAGTAATCAGCGTATCGAAAAAATTGCTACAAGTATTAGCCTGCCTGCTAACGCACAAGTCAATGAAATAAATGGCGAAAACCTACATTTACTACCTGGCTGTATAGACGATCAGGTGCATTTTAGAGAATCTGGCTTAACCCATAAAGCAACCATTGCTTCCGAGTCAAAAGCAGCCGCCGCTGGTGGTATCACGTCTTTTATGGATATGCCTAATACCATTCCAAACACATTAACTCAAGCGTTGCTCGAAGAAAAATATAAGATAGCATCTAAAACCTCAGTGGTTAATTATTCGTTTTTTATGGGCATCAACCAAGATAATTTGGAAGAAGCCCTTTTAACCGATCCTGAAAACGTATGCGGCATCACAGATGATGGCCTCTATTTTAACAACGACCACGGCATATTAGCCAACTATCCAGATTATCTAGAAAAATTATTTGCAAGAACATCCATACTAACAGCTCTTCATAGTGAAGATGACAGTATTATTAAAACCAATACTGATAGATACAAAAAAGAATTTGGCGACAATATACCATTTAACCACCACCACCTTATTAGAACAGAGGAAGCCTGCTTTGAAGCCACTAAAAGAGTTTTAGATATTGCCAAAAAACACAATAACCGTCTTCACTTTTTTCATATTTCTACACAAAAAGAAGCGGCACTATTTGAGCAGCAACAAAACATTAGAGATAAAAGAATAACTGCAGAAGCATGTGTGCACCACTTATGGTTTACAAGTGAAGATTATGATACGCTAGGTTCAAAAATAAAGTGGAACCCTTCCGTTAAAACACCACAGGATAAAGAGGGGCTCATTCAAGCACTACTCGATAATAAAATAGATATTATTGCTACGGACCATGCACCACATACGATAGAAGAAAAAAGTGGCAACTATACCAAAGCTATGTCGGGTGGGCCGCTCGTGCAACACGCGCTACCTGCTCTACTAGAATTATACCATCAAAATAAATTACCCCTTCAAAAAATTGTAGAAAAAACAAGCCACCATGTAGCTGAAATTTACAGACTAAAAGAGCGTGGTTATATTAGAGAAGCCTACTTCGCAGATTTGGTGATGGTGGATCTCAATAATAATTGGACCGCAACAAAAGAAAACCTACTGTACAAATGTGCTTGGTCACCATTTGAAAACTATACTTTTAAAAGTAAAGTGGTCAGAACATTTGTAAACGGTAATGTGGTATACGACAATGGCGCGTTTAATGAAAACGACAATGGAATGCGGTTGAAGTTTGAGAGAGATAGATAAAATGATACAAAATTATCGCTGCTTAATTAATACCGCACTTACAATTGGACGCTCATTACCATTATCGCCCGGACGGTTTAACAATTGACCGCCAGCAATCATCGAACTTGAGCCACCTCCATCTAAATTAACCGCATTAGTGCATCCCAAATTTTTTAATGCAGCCGCTAATTCAACAAGATTTAGACCAGCATAACCAGCTGCGGTATTATCACCTTCAACTACTAGTAATAAAATTAATCCAGCATCGGTATATCCTATTGCGGTTCTGGGGCGCGAACTCGTATTATTTATACTTATCAGCTCCTGTATATCTGAAATATTAACGACATTATTTCGAATCAACATAGGTGAGCCACCTATTGCAGAATGAATATTCCACAGCGTGCCACCTGTAGGAAATGTTTCATTGGGAACAGGATTTGGAGCTGCTCCTTCGGCATTACTGCTAGGACTTGGATATTGATAAATGAGTTCATTCCCTGTTCCTACATGATAAATCCACGCAACACTAGGATCTCCGCTTGCACTTACTCCAAATGCAGCTCTAGTAGGAAAATAGGTAGTGGCAGTGCCATTAAAATTTCGGGATAATGTTTTGATATTTGCAGAAAAAACGGGCGCTCCATTAAATTTCACCAAACTATAAGATTGATTACCTCCAAAATAACCTCCATTGATTGAAGCCAACACTTTACCCGTTTCATCTTTGCTAAAATCACTTAGCTTTTTTGCTGTAGTCGAAATAGTGGGCTTAAATTCAAATAAATTATTTTTTGATGAGTACGCCACACAAAACATTTTTGTCTTTTTACCTGCATGAATACTATCAAAAAAATACAATTCAATTCCATCGGGAAAAGTTGCATTAATTAATGTAGCGTAATTCCATCCTGCCGGCAAATTCATTAATTTGGCTTTTGGCACAACGGTAACAGGAGGCGGCGGAGTTGGTGCTGGCGCTTTTTTACATGCTACAACACTAACAATTAAAATAAAGGATAAAAAATACAGTGGAATCTTTTTCATCTTATAAATTTTATAATTAGCTTACTTATTAATGGTTTCATAATAAAAAAATACTTCGCCGTTGTAACCATACTGCCTGTTCAAATCCATCATTTGCTTTAACATATTAGCATCTACCCGGTAACCGTCCCCTAAAGACGTAAGTATACCCGGAATGACTTTATATTTCAAAGATGATGGAACCTGAAGCGTCAATTCTTTAAGTATTTTTTCATACGCTTTAATATCGTAGCGGTACAATTGCGGAATAATTAAGTCTGCATAACCTTCATTTAACCAAGCTGGCCAATCTTGCAAATAATTTTCTTTACTCCATGGATAAATGCTTGGCGCCCAAGACACCATACAATTAGCTCTTTGTTTTTTTACAAGCTGGTATACTGATTTGCCAAAACCACTTACTTTATCAGCCTTCCACTGAAGAAAAGCACTATCCTTTGAATTATTAGGCGGCGTTTTGCCGCTAAATTCTTTTTTGTACAAATCAATAGAATATGGATCATACCCTCCTTCGCTAGGCATTGCTGGTAAACGATCATCCCCTTGTATACCATCAACATCATACTTTTTTACGACTTCTAATACAAGTTGTTGCAAGAAATCTTGTACTTGTGGGTTTAAAACATTCCACCAAAAGAATCCATTTTTTTTGAGTAACTCACCTTTACTATTTCTCCCAACCCAGTCAGGATATTTTACTAGCCAACCTTGTTGAGCGCTATCTTTATATGCATAAGAAGCGCCAAATTCAAACCATGCATGCACTTTTAAGCCTAATTTATGACCTTCATCTACAAACGCAGCCAAGGGATCAAAATTGCCGTAAACCGGTGATTGTGGTACTCCAATATATTTATTGAGCACTTCACTGGGATACATAGTTACACCTCCATTCCAAACAACTACAAAAATATCAGTCAATCCATTTTTTTTGCAATTCAACACCGTTTGCTTCACATTATTAGGCGTAAGCATCGCGTCACTTGCTACATTGGTAATCCATGTACCACGAATTTCTTTTTGAACAGTTTGCGCATTGCTAAAAAAAGAAAGCGATAAAAAGATAAATAAAGGAATAATATTTTTCATACTAAGCTTGCGTTTGACGGTATTCGAGGTATCGATTGTATAAATGATGGGCTTGGATATATGCAGACTGTGGACTCATAAAATGACTGAACTCAAAAGTAATTGCCTTGTCATAACCAGCTCTTTTAGCTGCTTCAAGTTTCAGTTTTAACTTTTCAAATTTGATGGGCAAAAATTTGATAGGCATATCTCTGTCAAACGACTCGGTATTTGTCCAACAAGCAAGTTTATACTTATCTGCTAGTAATTTATTAACAGCCAAAAATTGATCTAGTTCGTAATAATCGACGTGACCATCCTGAAATGCAACAGCATCAATAGATTGATGTATGCCATCAAATATTTCATTCCATTCTTGTTCATGTTCTTTCACTGAAATGGCATCCGCTTTTGATAAAGCCGAAGTACTTGCCATAACAGATTTTTTACCATCTATCCATGGAGAAATAAATACTGGTAGTTGTTGGCTTATTTCTTTACACATATTGCCTAAACTACTAAATGCCTCAATTGCACCTTTTGTTTTACGACTAATTTCGGTACTAACATACCAGCCTTTAAATGCTTTTCGGTGACCATAAAGCTTCCAAACTTCTTCAATTACAAATTTATTAACGTCGATTTCAATTTGCATGTTTCCGGTGTCCCAATAAATCCCACTATCATACAAACCAAAATATAAATTCATTCCATATTTTTCAGCAAGATGTAAATACAAATCAATCAAATCAATGGGAGGATTGTAACATCCAAATTTGTCCATCAAGTATTGTGACGGATAGGTAAGAAACCTTCTATACCCACACCTTATAACAATCACTGTATCAATCCCTGCAGCTTTCATATGCTGAAAATCCTTTTCCCACTCTGCAGGACCCCAGTTTTGGTGAGGGATATCATGACTAATTTCATCAATAAAAGTTCCTGTAATTAACATCGTTTAATCGTTTTGTGTTTCACTAACAGCTTCAGCACTTAATGGAACAAGCCAGGTAATTAAAAAAGCGGGTATTGTAGAAATTAAAACCCAGATAAAGAATTCTTTGTAACCTAAATAATCACTTACAAATCCACTAATCATGGATGGAATTATAAATCCTAAACTTGTTAAACCACTACCAAAAGCGTAATGCGCCATCTTGTATTTTCCAGGAGCTATATTTTGCATAATAAATAATATCAGCCCTACAAAACCAAAGCCATAGCCAAAATACTCAACTCCAACAGCAAGTCCAATAATATTAATATTAACAGGTTGCGCAATTGCTAAAAAAGTATATGCAATAAATGGAACATTAAAAAAAGCACAAAGCATCATCAGCGTTTTCTTTGTAAGCCCTTTATTTGAAACAAAATACCCAGCTCCAATTGAACCTAAAACAAAGGAAGCAGCACCTACAAAACCATAAAACACAACA
>Ga0222712_10007457_pt1 | contig 10566 bp, 10 predicted proteins | sample C33_657DmetaG_FD_165043 | JGI IMG/M metagenome (GOLD analysis project Ga0222712, IMG submission 165043) | Estuarine water microbial communities from San Francisco Bay, California, United States - C33_657D | ecosystem: Environmental > Aquatic > Marine > Unclassified | place: USA: California... | reverse complement strand
TGGCACTACTATCACAAGCATTGATGTTGTAACCGGTGGGCAGGTTACACACCAACTGCAAGGTTCTATGGATGGCGTCAACTGGGCAGGCTTTGAAGCTGCATCAGCGAAAGAATCGGGCAACCACTTAGACACTTACTCGGGCTATGCGGTGCGTTATCTGCGCGTGGTTGTTAGCGCAAGCCACGCTACGCGAACCGTTACTACCACTATCTGCTGCGACGCATGACTACCAAGCGGGAATCAATCTTAACTGCTATTGCTGCGGCGTTAGTGGGCACTACAGGCGTTAGCACCAGGATTTACCGCAGCAGGGTGGAACCAATCACAAGGGGCGAAAGCCCCGCAATTGTGATTGAACCAATAAGCGATAGCGCGCAACAGAACACAGCATTGCCGACATTGGACTGGAGCCTGGTTGTACGTGTTGCGGTAATTGTGCGCGGCAATATCCCAGACCAATTAGCCGACCCAACAGTTGAAAGCTTGCATGCCAAGATGATGGCAGATTTAACCTTAGGCGGATATGCAATTGATGTGCAACCGCAGTCGGTAAATTTTGAACTGGTAGAGGCAGACCAACCGGCAGGAGTTATTGCGTGTGATTTCTTAATCCGCTACCGTACGAATGTGGCGAATCTATCCATTTAAAGTAGCTATCATGATTGATGAATACCAAGGCCAAGGCGGTTCATACGTTTTGGACCCCATCACCGGCAAACGCAAGCCCACACCAACCCCTGAGGTCCTGAACGATGGCACTGTTAACACGCAAACGCCTGATCCTGGCAAAAGTAGAAACAACCTACGGGACTGACAGCAGCCCCGCCGGCACTGATGCGGTATTGGTGCGCAGCCTAGAGGTCACACCAATTGAGGCTGATGTTGTAAGCCGCGATTTAATCCGGCCTTACCTGGGCAACAGCGACCAGCTTTTGGCTAACACGCGTGTTAGCATTACGTTTGAGGTTGAGCTTGCAGGTTCTGGCACAGCGGCAACAGCGCCACGCTTTGGCGGACTGTTAAAAGCTTGCGGCATGTCAGAGACCACTACAGCATCAGCCGTTACCGGCACTGCTACGGCAGGATCTGCGGGCACTATCACGCTGGCAGCAGGAGCTAGCGCAACAGATGACATATACGTCGGCATGGTCATTAGCATCACCAGCGGAACCGGTAGCGGCAACGTTGGCGTGATTACTGACTATGTGGGCAGCACTAAGGTTGCAACCGTAAAGGCCAGCACCGCAGCATTTACGCCAGGCGCAAGCAGTGCGTACAGCATTGCTGCAAACGTAGGATACAAACCTGTTAGCGCGAGTTTTGATAGCGTCACCATTCACTTTAATAACGATGGTGTATTACATACCATCACAGGCGCACGCGGTAGCTTTGCTTTTAACTGCGCAGTAGGCGAGATTCCAACTATTGAATTTACAATGGTTGGCATTTATAACGCACCAACTGACACTGCTGCCCCAGCCGTTACCTACAGCAACCAAGCGACACCATTGATATTTAAAGCTGGTAGCACATCAGCATTCCAAATCCTTGGTTATAGCGGCTGTTTGATGTCGCTTACTTTAGATATGGCAAACGAAACCGTATACCGGGAATTAGTTGGTTGTGATAAGTCTGTATTAATTGTCAACCGCGCGCCAGAAGGCGAGTGCATGATTGAAGCCCCAACCATTGCACAGAAGGATTTCTTCACAATCGCTAACGATGACAGCACCGGGGTGATAAGCCTGCTGCATGGCACCACCCTTGGCAACCGTGTTACGATGGTTGCGCCTAAGGTTGACATTACCAACCCGAACTACGAAGATTCGGATGGCATCCAAATGATTAACTTGCCTTTTGTTGCAATCCCTACAACAGCAGGCAATGACGAAATCACCCTTACCTTCACCTAGTTTTTATGTCTTTCGTTCTTAAGCAATCGGCCACTTACACCTGGCCGATTCCGTTGATTATTCCAGCAAACGGCGGACGGCGGGAAAAGCATACATTTGATGGTGAATTTAGGCGGTTACCGCAAACTCGAATCAACGAAATTGTACGCATGGCAAAAGCCATGGACCGCAACAGAAACAACGATGGCGAAGAGCTAGAAGATCAGGATGCCGCAAAAGAAGTTCTGGCCGGTTGGTCTGGCGTTGTAGACGATGACAACAAAGAGATTCCATTTAGTGATAGCGCATTAAGCCAATTGCTGGAAATCCCTACAGTTGCAGGTCAAATCATAAGAGCGTGGTTTGATAGTTTAGACGTAGCAAAAAGAAAAAACTAATTGGCGCCGTTGATCATTGGTATCAATCAAACGGCGCCAATACTCATGAAGCAGTTGAAGATGCAAAATTGTTTGGCATTGATTTAACCGAAGAATTAGAAGAACAAAAAAGTTACGGCATATGGCCCGAACATGAAGATGCCGTAATAATGTTTTTGAAATGCCAGACCCAATGGCGGGTGGCGTCTCATGGGGTGATTGGCCTTGATTACAACGCTGTCTTCTCCATGCTTAAGCTCTATAATGTGGATAACCAAGCAAAAGTGATGGAGGACCTGCAAGTGATGGAATCCAGGGCGCTTGAAATATTTACTGATGCGGCAATAAAATCGCAAAAAAAGGGTAGGAGATAGACCATGGCAATGAACCTTCAGGCCGTATTAAAAATTGCAGCAGAAGTAACTGGCATATCTAATCTTACGAAATTAGAAGGCGGCCTGGAGAAGGTAGAGAAGGCGGCGAAAGGGGCCAAGGAAGGCTTCAAGGATATGGTTAGCTCTGAGGTGTTCCAAGTTGCAGCCATTGGTGCCGCAGCTATCGCCACCGCAATGGCGCTATCTACAAAAGCCGCTATGGATTTTGAAGAGTCCATGGCAGGCGTTCGCAAAGTTGTCGATGGCTTGGAAAATCCAACCGCTTTTAAAGCGATGGAAAGCGATATATTTGAGCTATCCAAAAAAATGCCTATTGCAGCAAAAGGAATTGCAGATATTTTTGAAGCCGCAGGTTCCGCAGGTATTCCGGCAGCAGAAATAAAAGAATTTGCTGAAACCGTAGGCCAGGTTAGTATTGCTTTTGATTTAACCGCAGGGGATGCAGCTACTGCATTAGCAAAAATTAAAACATCTCTGGGATTGGCGCAGCCTGATTTAGTTAATCTTGCCGACGCAATGAATCATTTAAGTAATAACACAGCATCAACAGCAGGCGACTTAGTTGAATTTGTTTTAAGGTCTGGCAGCGCTGGTAAAATTGCGGGTCTTAGCGCAGAACAAACCGCAGCTTTTGGCGCCGCGATGGTTTCGGCTGGGGTCGATACTGAGGTTGCAGCAACAAGTTTTAATAATATGGTGAAAGCATTAGGAAGAGGCGAAAGCATGACAGAAAGGCAAATATCAGCATTAGTAAAACTGGGGCTTGCTTCGGAAGCAGCAAGTGGATATGAGAAAAAACATACAGAAGCAGTTGAAGAAGAAAGCCGTCAAAGACTTGCTGCTGCTGAACTTGAAACAAACCAACTCAACAAAGAGATTGACCGCAGGTACAGAGATACTTTAACAGTAACTCAGGACGCGTTTGATGATGAAAGTGAGGCATATAGAAAATCTGTTATTGACAGGCAAGACGCACAGATTAAAGGTTTAGAAGCACAAAAGAAAAATGAAATTGATGGCGCGAAGCAAAGGGCACTGGCTAATAATACTTCAGAAGATTTTGAAATTGCAAGAATTAATCAATTCTATGACGAACGCGTTGATGCCGTAAGAGATGCAACTGACCGCGAATTGAAGGAAAAGCAAAGGTTTGACAGGGATAATCTGCAACGTGTTAGAGATTCCTTGGATGACCAAAAAGAAATTGAAATTAATGGGACAACTCAGCGGTTCGAAGAGCTTAAGCGGCTTGAAGCGTCACGACTTAAAGAAGCAAAGGAGCAAGCAAAAGCAGCAGCAGTAGAATTATCTAAAGAAGTAGCTACCACATTAGCCAAGAACTTGCAAACAGATGCTATTGGAACTATTACAGATATATTCAAAAAAATACGAGCTTTACCTCGCGAGTTGCAACTGTCTGTGGTTTCCGATTTATTCGGCGACGAAGCGAAAGGCTTAATGCCTTTAATAGAAAACACTGAGCTATTATCAAAAGCATTAGCAATGGTTGGTGATAAATCAAAATATGCCGGCTCAACTCAAGATGAATATTTTAAACGGTTGCAAACTGCAACGCAGCAAGCCAAATTGGCTGAGAATAATGTAAATATATTGGCGATTACATTTGGGCAATCATTAGCGCCAGCATTAACAAAATTAATCCAAGCGCTAACACCAATAATCGAAGGCTTCACATGGCTGCTGAAAAACGTTCCTGGGCTTGGGCCGATACTAGGAACACTAGGCGGCGCCTTTGCCGGTATTGTTGCGGTTGCGCCGGCCATTGCTAGCTTTATATATTCATTTAAAGCTTTGGGGCTAACTCTTGCAGGTGTTGGCGCACCGCTTGCCACTATCGCTGGATACCTTGGCGCATTAGGTCCTGTTGTGACTGCTATTGGCAGCGCATTAAGTGGGCTAGGAACTATTTTGGTCGGGGTATTCACGGGCCCTGTAGGTTGGGCAGCATTGCTGATAGCAGCAGGCGTTGCGATATATGCGTTTAGGGACCAGGTTGGCGCAGCGATTAATGCAATTGTCGAATTGTATAAACAATTTTTTACAATGATATACAATAATTTTATAAAGCCTTACATGGACGCTCACGCAGCGTTAACGCAATATATTGTTGAAAATTTTATTAAGCCAACGGCAACGGCTATATCAGGCTTTGCAACTGCGGCGTACCAATACATTAATACAAATTTCATAGAACCAGCTAAAAAAATATTCACAGCAGTTACAACTTTTATAAGTGAAAAATTTGTTAAGCCGGTGCAAGATACAATAAAACAAATGGTAGCGAACATTGGCAATATATTCCAATCTGTTAAAGACGCAATCACAAAACCATTTGAAATTGCTATGCAAACGATGAAAGGCATAGTGAACAGCATTCTAAATGGTATTGGCAATGCAATAAGCAGTGTGGTAAACGCAATTAATAAGGTAATCCAAGGTGCAAATAAAGCGTTGTCAACTTTAAAGTTGCAACAGATTTTATATTTACCCCAGCCGCAATTACCTAAATTCGCTAAAGGCGGCGTCGTGGACAGCCCTACCCTTGCGATGGTAGGCGAAGGCGGTGAGCGCGAATATATAATTCCTGAGTCTAAGATGGCGCGTGCAAGCGCTAACTACCTTGGTGGGATGCGTGGCAATGCAGCCATCCAAAGTCAAGGTAACAGCAGGTCATCTTCGCCTATGATACAAATACAAACTGGCCCAGTACTGCAACAAAACAATCAACAATATGTAACAATTGCTGATATGGAAAAAGCACTTACAACGCTAACAGATTCTTTATTGCTTAATAACCGTACATTTGGCGGGCGCAGCTATCAAGGGGTAGGCGCATGAGCAATCGCGGCCAAAGCCAATATCTAAGAATTTACGATAACAGCCAGACGTATGTAAGATGGCAGGCATATTACATTAATCAAACTATTACTTTAGATTCTGCGTCTTGGTCTTATAATCCATTTAATGCCGATGGGATGATGGCTGGCAGCCCCGCCGGTTCAGATGTTACAATCACAGTGCCAGCTACTACTACAGCAATCAGCGTCTTTAAAGCTGCTTTGAATAACAATAGATTATGTGAGATTAAAATGTATGAGTTTGATACACGATTATCTCAATCGGCACCAATATCTACCCAGTCATTGATTGCAACTTATGTTGGCGAAGTGTCGAAAATTTCAGGTAATTTCACGGAGCTATCAATTAATTTAAGCTCAGCGCTTAGCCCGGTAGGTGCTCAGGTGCCGCCGCGTAAATTTACTACTTTACTTATTGGGGCGCCGGTAAGGTTATGAGTATCCAAATTAGAGACCCATTGGCGCTGCTGCCATACCAAAGCGGATTGGTTACTACAATAACGGAGGAAGGCGCAGCTAAAGGGCAGTCACCACTAGACAGCAGGCAAAAGGCAGCAGTAATTGGTGAGCCAATCCCCATTGTGTTTTGTCGGCGTGTATCAAGCAATGGCGGTGTATTAGTAAGCCCAGCCGCTACTGAAGGCAGATATGAAAATAATTCAACAACTAACGTGCTGACCACCAAAATACACCTAGTACTTAGTGAAGGCGATATGGACCAATTGCCGATTAAAGATGTTTTCCAACGTGCTTGCCGTGTTGGGACATGGGCGCAGACATACGACCGCCGCGCTGAAACTTGGGACCCTGGTAATTTTATTGTTGCTGTAGCAACTAAGAAATTTTGGAATTGCCCATTGTATTGCGGCACTCAAGGCACATACGACAATATGACAACGCTTAGTTTTATTAATACTCATGATGACGAAAGTGAATTATGGGATAGGCAAGTGCATTGCTTTGTTCGTAATGGAATAAATGTAACAAGAATTTTAGATGATACTTTAGGGCCTAGCAACAATGTAATTGATTTAGCGTTGTATCTGATAACACAAAGCAGCCGGTTCCCAAGCTCAATGGTTGACTTGACAATGATGGAAGATGCAGCATTATTTTGCAATGCAAATGGTTTATTCTATAATGGAGAATTTAAGGAATCAACTAATCTTGAGGATTGGTTGCAATCTATTAGTTCAGATTTCTTATTGCGCGTAAGTGACAAAAACGGTAAAAAAGGTTTGAGGCCAAGATTACAAACCAATGCTAATGGCACAATCAAAACAACAGCAATTGAGCCAGTATTTACTTTTACAGAAGACCACGTAATAATTGAAAGCTTTGAAATTGATTATATTTCGCTTGAAAATCGCAAAGCTATTACAGCCCTAGTCTTATGGCGTCAGCAACCGGATAGCGATATTGGGATTATCCGCTCGGCTGAAATACGGATGACAGGATTGGCAGATAATGGACCATTAGAACAATACGACCTAAGCCAGTTTTGTGCCACTGAAGACCATGCAGTTAAGGTTGGAACTTACCGTGTCGCTAGTCGTTACTATGTAACGCATACGCTTAGGATACGTGTTGCGCCTAGCTCGTTTAATGCCACGCTAATTGTGGGCGATGTTGTACGCGTTAGATTAAGGCGTGAGACTAATGTTGGTACAGTTAGTTACCATAATTATTTCTATGAAGTAGAACGTATTGCAAGAGCCATCAGCGGTGTTATCAGTTTAGATTTAATTCATTTTCCAGTTGATAGCCAAAACCGCAGCCTGGTCGGGTTAGCAGTTAATGCTGCGGTAGGTAATGGCTACACCGTACCAACAGGCCGCACAGATTTCACTTGTGATATTGCAGGCCGCGCTGTTGATAACACGCCTTTACCTGATGTTGGCGAAACTATATCGCCCATAAATGACCCACCTGTTGAGACTGACCCCGCTGAACTTGGCAATGAGCCAGACGATGGACCAACAGATCCAGTTGATAACCCAGAAGACCCACTAGACGAGCCCGAACCCGAATACCCAAGCGGGCCAAACCCAGGCGTTACAGGCGTCAGCGACCCGCCAGTTGAAGGTGAAACTGCAAATGCAGTGCCGCCATGCCCAGGCGGTAAAGTTTGCTGGTATCGCGTAAGAAAAGGATCAGTGGCAGATATAGAAGAAGCGGCAACAACACCAAATCGCGTAACAATACAATGCGAAACACTTGGTACCAGTGGGTGGGAGGCAGGCGCTTCACTGGTACTTACAAATGACGATATAGACCATTACATAATTGCAGAAGCTACATGCCCAGACCCTAGCAGCCCAGATGGTTTTGGTGAGCCATCCTTGATTGGTATCACAGACCCTGCGATACCAGACATTTACAGCTATCAATACGTTAGATGGCAAGGAATATTAATTAGTACTAGCGGGTTCCCGACCGCAAAAACAACAGATTGGACCAGCTTTGCTTCCCCTGGCTCAGTTGGACTTTATGGGCTATGGGGATGTGTTGGCAATGTGCAAATAACAAGCTCAGGCGGGCTCACGACTATCCCCACCCTTGGCCCTGCACCTTGGCGGGCGTCCGTATCAACGACTGGTTTAATTACTAACTCGACAGGAAGTTATGGGCTTGGCGGTTTAAACACAAGCTCCACAGGTGTAAGCCCATGTCAAGGTACTAGTTCTTCGACGCAAGTAGCTCTAACTTGGGGCGGCACAGTTGAAGGGCAAACTATTTCTATCTCCGGGCTATGGCAATTTAGCAATAATCAATCTACAGTTTTAGCTGAATGGGGCGGCTTCACATAATGGCTTTATTCCCTGCATTAAATCCAAGCAGCCGCACCTACACGCCAGGTAGCACAGCCAATACGTCCTTGCTTGTGCTAAGCGGCGATGAGATTAACGTGCGCCATGGCAATGGCAGGTCCGGCGACCAGTTGCGGATGACGTTCAGCCAGATGACTAGGGCCGAGCATTATGCGTTGCTAAACCATTACGCTTTTCATGGTAGGTTTGAGCCATTTGATTTAAATGCTACAACACTAGCTGCAACTAATTTAACATTTCCAGCTAATCATCAATGGATATATACTGACAGCCCATCATTTGATGAAACATGCGACCAGATTGATGGCACTGTATCTTTAACGTTAATCCCACCGTACTTAATTTAATCATGGCAACTTTTCCTGACCTTGTACCAGATCAAATCAGCTACGACCTAGGGGATTTAAATATAAGCGAAGCATCGACAGTAGCCAGCGGTCCTGTTAGATTCCGGCATTCATTACGCAATAACGGCCATATATTGCAGCTTACATTTAATAACCGCATTGAATCTGATGCCAGTTTAATCCGTACACATTGGAATCAATCCAGCGGCGTGCATGGATATTTCCAAATTCCAGTTACAGTATGGGGTGACGCAAATGATGTAGTACCAATTGATTCAATCTATCGGTATGCGTCTATACCGCAAGAGCAGCAAAAAGGAGTTTATTTTGATATAACAGTTTCATTACGTGTGCTGCAAGGATGGGTGCTTAATATTATTTTAAGCGGTGGGGCAGCGGTAGCACCTAATGTGGCGGCATTTGAGAATATAGCATTCACTGGCTTTTCACCATTTGAACTGTTAGCATCAGATGCGACACCTCCGGACCCAGAAAAACTACTGCTAGCTGGCGGAGCTTGACCTTATGCCAACTGCTACTACTGTTCCAGTTAAGATGGCGCAGCGGCGTGATACTGCTGCTAACTGGACAAGTGCAAACCCGACGCTGCTAGCAGGCGAGATTGGGATTGAATCGGATACCAGCAAAATAAAACTTGGCACTGGCAGCACAGCTTGGACATCACTGAGCTATACGCCATGGAGCCAGGTAAGCACTTACCCATTTGTTAATGCTGATATTGCATCGGCTGCTGCCATTGCTTACAGCAAGCTTGCCACGCTAACCAGCGGCAACATTGTGCTAGGCAGCAGTGCAAACGTAGCGACTAGCACCGCAGTAACAGGTGATGTAACCATAAGCAACACGGGCGTCACTGCTATTGCTAGCGGTGTAATCGTTAATGCCGATATTAATGCCAGCGCTGCCATTGCAGGTAGCAAGATTGTGGCCGCGACCACAAGCGTGGTAGGCGCAGTACAGCTCAGCGATAGCACCAGCACTACCAGCTCAGTATTAGCTGCTACACCCACGGCGGTAAAGGCCGCATACGATCTAGCAGCGGCAGCATTGCCATTAGGAGGCGGCACAGTAACTGGCAATGTAATTTTAGATAATCAGGTTGATGCCCGATTCCGCGAAGCAACTGCAAACGGCACTAACTACGTTGGATTTCAGGCACCAGCAACAATTGCGGCAGATGTGTTATGGACATTACCGGCAACCGATGGGACTTCCGCGCAAGTATTAAGCACTAACGGCAGCGGCACTTTGAGCTGGGCTACAGCAGCAGGTGCAACCGTTGTTGATGGTGGCAATTTTGCTAACGGGAGTAGCATAGTTACGACTACAATTACAATAGACGGCGGGAGCTTTGTTTAATGGCCACTCCATCCACTAGAACACCTGTAAGAATCGCCAGGGGCACGTATGCAAATTTAAACGCTAGTATCCTTGACTTAGCAGAAGGTGAAATATGTTACGCAACAGATCAAAATAAAGTTTATGTAGTTGAAGGTGGCGTCTTAACAGAGCAACCATATTTAGCTACTACCGGTGGTACGGTAACCGGCAACTTAGAGATTGGCACTGCGGGCAGCCTGACATTTGAAGGCGCTACAGCAGATGCTTTTGAGACCACTGTTGCGGTAGTAGATCCAACAGCAGATCGCACGATAACGCTACCAGATGCAACTGGAACCGTTGCGTTGCTTAGCGCGGTGCAAAGCTTTACCGCAGCGCAACGCGGCACAGTATCGGCGTTAGGTGCTGTTGCTGCTGGTACAACAACATTAGATCTTGCTACAGCAAATAATTTTAGCCTTAGCTTGCCAGCAGGTGGCA
>Ga0222712_10007456_pt1 | contig 10566 bp, 8 predicted proteins | sample C33_657DmetaG_FD_165043 | JGI IMG/M metagenome (GOLD analysis project Ga0222712, IMG submission 165043) | Estuarine water microbial communities from San Francisco Bay, California, United States - C33_657D | ecosystem: Environmental > Aquatic > Marine > Unclassified | place: USA: California... | reverse complement strand
AAAAGGACATTAGAAACTTTATTGGAGCAATGAGCGGTGACACAAATAAAGGTGTCTTTGTAACAACCTCTGATTTTGACGAAAAAGCCTTAGAAAAAGCACGTTCGGCTCATCACAAAATCATCTGTATTGACGGACAAAAACTTGTGACATTAATGCATGAATTTAATGTAGGAATTCAAGTTCGGACGACTTATGAAATAAAACAAATTGATGAAGACTTTTTCAACGAACAATAGAAGAGAACAACGACCCGCTAACAACTATTTTGCATAATGCTGGCTAGTTTACAGAATTTTAAACGTCTTACAATAATTAACTTTGGGCTTGTCTGACAATCTCGGGCTCCTAACCCAGCACTATGCAAAGTAGCCATACGTTGGCGGTAATGGTAGCAAGACCTAACTATACTTTAAAGACAAAATGAAAGTAACCTTATAGACATATCTCGAACGTTCTAGTAATAAAACTAAATCAGGAGAAAAATGGCAAAGAAAAAAACTTGGTTAGAAAAATTAAATGAAAAAAAACAGCCAAAAATTAAACGAATTGAATTTGATTTTGCAGACATTCCTGCTGGAAGCAATATGTTTATCGCTACACCTAAACTAATTGACCAGTATATTAAAGAAATTAGGTTTGGAAAGCGTATAGACACAAAAACTTTACGGAAAGACCTTGCTTTGGAACATAATGCAGACTATACTTGTCCTGTAACAACAGGATTTTTTTTAAGAATTGTTGCTGAAGCCAATTATGAAAAATGGCAGCAAGGAGAAGCGTTAGAAGAAATTACACCTTTTTGGAGAGTGATTGAACCGAATAGTGCATTAGCAAAAAAGCTTACTTTCGGACAAGACTTTTTATTGAAACAAATTGACAAGGAAAATGAATAAAACACCACTACCGCCAACAGCACCTAAAACCAATGCGGGGTGACGGAAGTTCACGCGCCGAACTTTCAGCGGTGTAAACTTTTGTTGGGCGCGTTCAATAACGGATAGGATTTTTTTATTAAGTTTGGGAAGTAAAGAATGGAAAGTGCTCTAAAGCCCTCACTGGCTTTAGATGCGGACCGTTAGCGGTAAGTTTACTAATGACATTAAACCAATTAGACAATAGTAAGTCTAATGAAAAAACAAAGATATATGAGATTTCTAATTTTACTTTCAGTAATACTTTTTTCTTGCAGTAAGGACAATAGCACAGATACACCAATCCCAACTGCTTACCGACAAACTAAAACCATTTCTTATAATTCGGTTAGTGTTGATGTTATAATAGATAAACCAGCAAGAAACGACCTAGATGTTTTGCTAGTATTTCACGGAAGTGTAACCTCAGATAGTGAAATTCTCACTGCTGCAAATAACACCCTAGATAAATTCAAAGGAATTTTGGATAGAAATGACATGATGATTGTAAGTGTAGCTTATCCGCAAGAATTTGTCTTGTTAGGTGATAATATTGTCAAATGTGAGGCTGCATTATTATGGTTGAAGAATAAAGCAAATCAAGAATTAGGGATAACTGTAAAAAAAATATTCTTGGGAGGACATTCGCAAGGAGGCTATATGGTAACAAGGCTTAACACAATGCATCAGACAAATGGAGTTATTGCAAATGCACCTGGTCCATTAAATCTTGTTTATAGATGTCAATTAGAGGAAAATGGGCAAATTCAACCAAGTGCTGTATGCACAAAATTGAAAAACGTATATGGGACTACATCAAGCAATCCTAATCCATATTTTCAAAGATCCTTACTTAATTTTGCCAATGGGTTTAAGTCTGACATTTTATTTGTTCAAGGATTAAGTGACTCTCCGATTCAACTATACACTTGGCCAACTTTTAAACAAGATGTACTAAGTTGTACAAATTGCCAAAACAGCCAGTTTGTTGAGATTACAGGTGGTGGACACGGCTCTTTATTTGAAAGCCCGATTGGGAAGACTGAATTTAACAACTTTATAAATAACCATTAATGATAAAACCTACCGCTAACAGCAGTTTGGCAAAATGGCGGGTTCGGTGCTAAATTGAACACTCGATTTTCAAATGAACATTACTGCTAAATTGAAAGCAAATACTTCTAAATCCCCCACTGCGTCAAGCCGAAAAACGTTATGTGCTATTTTAAAAAAAAACGTACCAAGATTAAACCTTTCAATGAAAATAATATCTAACCGAGAATAACACTCTAAATAAATGAAATATGATTAGAATATTTTTATCATTGATCGTGATTATTATCCTTGGTTGTAACAAGGATGACGACAATCCAAATCCTTCAAATCCTAATTTTATTCCATACCAAGAAGGTTTGACAACAAATTATATAACAATTAACAACATTACCAGAAAATATTTAGTTTATAGACCAACAGGAATGACAGCTGTAAATGCTGTTGTAATAGTTCTACACGGTGGCGGTGGACTTGGTATTGGAGTTTCAGAAATAGGCGCTCATCCATTATCCGTTTTTCGGACAATTGCAGACAATGAAAAGTTTTTAGTAGTCTATCCAGAAGGTTCACTCGACATTCAAGGAAATCCTGGATGGAATGATTGTAGAAGTGATGATATATCAGGAAGTCAAGGTGACGACATTACCTTTTTGAAACAGTTAAATTCAAAATTAATCTCAGAGTTAAATATTAATTCAAACAAAATGTTTTTAACAGGGACAAGTAATGGTGCTTTAATGACCTATTCTTATGCTTTTCAATTTCCTGAAACTATTAAAGCGATAGCCGTTTCAAGTGGGAATTTACCTGAGTTTCCTGAAAGCGGACTTTGTACAAATGGCTCTAATCTACCATTGCCAATCTTGATAACTCACGGAACAAGCGACCCTGCAATGCCAGCAAATGGGGGTTGTGTAGCAAATATTGGTGGCAATTGTAATCGTGGAAAAGTAATATCTCAAACTGCAACTTTAAATTATTGGTTACAAAGAAACGGTTTACAAAATATTACTCCGACTATATCAACTTTTAATGTGAACACAACTGATGCAGGAAATGTAGAAAAAAGAATTTATGGTGGCGCAAAACCTTTGGGTTACTTTGTTCTAAATAACGCTGGACACGCTGTGCCAAGTAAAACAGTTTATACCGATTCTTCACCTGCAAGTGGAATTCAAAATAGAGATATAGAATATGCGGAAGAAGTTTGGAACTTTTTTAAAGGAATTCCATAAAAACAGTACACAACAGCAGTTTGGAAAATGGCGGGTTCGATGCTAAATTGAACATTTGGTTTTCAAATGAGGTTTAGTGCTAAATTGAAAGTAAGTGGTCCGAAAACTCCCACTGCACCAAGCGCCAAACCGCAAGTGGCAATTAAACCAAACGACACTTAAAAAGTCTAATTGAAATAAATTTAAGAAATAATGAGACAAATAATTTTACTTTTAACAGTTCTGTTTACACTTCTCTCGTGTAATAAAAATGACAACCCAACTGCAACTGCTGACAAAGCAAGTGAACAAAAAACAGTAAACCTCACAGTTGACGGAAACGAAAGAAGTTTCATAGTTTATCTTCCGAAAGGTTACAACAACGCAGGTAAAATGCCTATGATTTTTGCCATTCACGGAGGAAGTGGAACACCAGAAGGAATGATAAACATTGCTAATTTCAAAACTATTGCCGACAGAGACAAGGTTGTTTTGGTTTATCCAGCAGGAATTCAAAATAATTGGAACGATGGAAGACCAACAACACCAAATCAATTAGGAATTAACGATGTTAATTTTTTCAACCAATTGTGCGATTATATGATTGCAAATAATTCAGTTGACGGAACAAAAATCTATGCAACAGGTATTTCTAACGGTGGTTTTATGTCTTCGCGTTTGGGCTGTGAATTAAGTAATAGAATTGCAGCTATTGCGGTGGACGCTGCCACAATAGAAGCAACAACAATAGCCCCAAGCTGTAATCCAGGCAGACCAGTTCCCGCAATTTATATTCACGGAACAACCGACCCTCTTGTTCCTTTTACGGGAGGACAAATGACCGCAGGTGGAACAGCAGGTGGAACTATTTTATCTCATTTTCAAGCCATAGACAAATGGGTAACAATTAATGGCTGTAACTCTACACCAACAATTACTGATTTACCCGACATTGCAAATGACGGAACAACAATAAAACAAAGGGTTTATTCGGGAGGTACAAACGGAAGCGAAGTAGTGAGTTACGTTGTTTTGAATGGCGGACATACTTGGCCACAAGGTTATCAATATTTGAATGAAGCCATTATTGGCAAAACAAGTCAAGATATGAATGCTTGTGAAGTAATTTGGACATTTTTTAAACGATTTAAACGACAATAAAAATTAACTGCCACTAACAGGGGTTTTGCAAAAAAGCGGTTTCATTGCTAAATTTGAACATTTGTGCTTCTAATTCCGCTTCTTCGCAAAGCTGTAAAACGTTATGACACACAATCATCAAAAGGATCAATATAACAGCATTACTTATTGGAAGATAACTATCTTGTGAGAGGATAGTAATTAGTCAAAAAGAAATTTATACTGGCGAAAAAGAGCTTACTTTTTAAAGTTTCCACCAGACTCATTGCTAAATAAAAACGATGAAATACCTCCTTATCCTATTCACACTTAGCCTATCCAATGAGAGCAATAAGAAAGAAATTTATGCATTTACCGCCCAGTCCAAGGTGAATGAATGGCGCATAGTCAACGATGATGTGATGGGCGGTATATCAGAAAGTTCTATAGCGCGCACTGCTGCCGGACATGGTCTATTTTCTGGTCATGTGTCCTTGGAGAATAACGGAGGATTTGCTTCGATACAATTGAATACAAGGATACAACTAGCTAAAGAACAGAAGTATATCGTGATACGAATAAAAGGAGATGGCAAAGCCTATGAATTTCGCATGAAGAGTGAAATCTCGCAGTATGAGTCTTACGTGCACTCATTCGCTACGTCAGGAGAATGGCAAACTATCAAATTACCCATAAGTGAATTTTACCCTCAGTTTCGAGGACGAAGATTGAACAGTCCCAATTTCAATTTTGATACTATTGAACAAGTTAGTTTTTTAATAGCGAACAAGCAAGAAGAAGACTTCAAACTATGGATAGATAGGATAGATATAGAGTAAATTTGAGTAAATTAAAAATGTCAATCATATAAAATCCACAATAGATGTCTCGAGAAAATCCATTTAAAAATATAGAGCCCTATAAAATTATTCCCAAAACTTATATTCAATCACTATTAAAGCAGCGTCCGAGAGATTCTAGCAAAGGGGATTATGGACATGCTTTACTAGTAGCAGGACATCAAGGAACAATGGGTTCGGCTGTCATTGCATCTAGAGCTTGTTTTCGATCAGGGGTGGGCTTATTAACTGTAAAAATCCCTAAAGAAGAGCGATTTATTCTTCAAACATCCATACCCGAAGCGATGCTCATTTTCAGTGAAGGGGTAAAAACGGATTATAATTTTTTCAATGCCATTGGAATTGGCTCTGGGATTGGTGTCAACCCTGAATCAAAAGATGTATTGTCCGAAATTTTAATGAATGGTAAAAAACCTTTATTGCTTGATGCCGACGCGTTGAATATTCTTTCAAAGAACAAAGATCTCATCCATAAAATTCCAAATAAAACCATACTCACACCTCATTCAAAAGAATTTGATCGGCTATTTGGAATACATGATAACATCGATGAGCGAATAGAAACGGCCTTTCGAAAAGCGAAAGAACATAATACTATTATAGTATTAAAGGGACACGAAACATTTATAACAAATGGAATAGATGGATTTTTCAATACGACAGGTAACGCAGGACTAGCGAAAGCTGGCTCGGGAGATGCCCTTTCTGGTATTATAACCTCATTTTTAGCCCAAAATTATGAACCCTATACTGCTGCAAAAATTAGTGTTTTCATTCACGGCCTAGCAGCAGATATAGCTATCGAAAAACAAAGCATGGAAAGTGTGCTTATTACGGATATAATTGAATTTCTAGGTGAGGCATTTAAGCAAATACAAGCTCCATTGAGCCATTAAATATTTACTAGTGTTCCATTGAATAGCAGTCTGCATGATAAAATTTGTAAATAGTAGAACTAGTCCGTCTAGTTTGGTTAATTTTGCCATTCAAATATAATCTATGTTCAAATCATTACTTACTGCGCTATCCCTTCTTTTAATCACCCATCTATCTGCCCAGTCAGTCTCGGGTATGGTCCAGGATAGCAAAACAGGTGAGCCGATGGAACGGGTACTCATTGTAATCTTAGAACAAAAAAAAACCGTCCCTGTAGCTACTACCTATACCAATGCCAAGGGCCAGTTTAGCTTTGAGAATTTGAAATTTAAAGATCAAGAATTTACCTTGACTACCAAAATGGTGGGCTATACAGAATTTCAAGAAATCTATAAAACCAGCCAATTTCCGCTAAAAATCAATATAAAACTAGATCCCACAGCCAGCCAGCTAAAAGAAGTAGATATAGAAGGAACGAGAGCCCGAGTGACCATAAAAGATGATACCGTGAGCTACGATGCGAAAGCATTTAAGACCCATAAAGATGCCAATGTAGAAGACCTGGTGACTAAAATGCCAGGAATCACTCGAGAAGGTGGAGAGGTAAAAGCCTATGGTGAGAAGGTCCAAAAAGTATTAGTGGACGGACAAGAATTTTTCGGTGAAGATGCCAATATCGCTCTTAAAAACCTGCCTGCCGAGACGGTAGATAAGGTGGAGATATTCGATGCAATGAGTGATAGAAATGCCTTTACAGGCTTCAACGATGGGAATACAACCAAGACGATGAATCTCAAAACGAAACCTGGCATGAATAAAGGGAATTTCGGCAAAGGGTATGCTGGATATGGTACCACAGGCAGATATCAGCTAGGAGGGAACTATAACTATTACAATGGCTCAAAGCGCATATCCATGCTAGGTATGGCTAATAATATCAATAACCTTAATTTCTCTACCTCTGAGATAGTAGGAGCAATGACGGGTTCTAGCAATATGGGGGGAGTAGGTGGCGCTAATATTATGCGCGGAATGAGTTTCGGGATGAGTGTATCGGGAGCAGGAGGCCGCAGAGGTGGTTTCGGCGGACCAATGTCTAATTTTACGGTATCGAACCGCGATGGTATCAATGATGCATATTCCTTCGGAATGAACTATAATGACAAGTGGGGTAAAAACAAAAACACGACTGTGAATATGAGTTATTTCGGAAATAGAACGGATAACACAATGCTAGGCCAAACCAATCAAAGAAACCTGCTGGATACCTTAAACACATTGACTACAAATCAGAATGAGGGCAATACGGACGCTAATTTTAAGCACCGCTTCTCTAGTAGAATAGACGGTAAACTAGACCATAAGAATAGCTATATCTGGACGAATAAACTCAATTTCGGAGATAATAATGGAGTCTACAGAACAGAGGTGAATAACTTTTTCGAACTCAGCGGAGGTAGCTTGAAAAATATTAACCAAACTAGTACCATTTCGAGGTCTGTTGATTTTAATACTAACTTTTTATACAAATATGCTTTTAATAGAAAAGGTCGAACCTTTTCCCTCAACTCTATAGTAGATGTCAATTCCCAAAAAGGAAATTCTCTTCAAAATATAAATACAGAGCGCGGGGGTCTAACCAACATCTTTGGTCTAGATTACGTGACCAATCAGTGGACATCTACTTTTACCAATATTCTGACCTATACAGAACCTAGCGGTAAATATGGCCAGTGGCTCATCAACTATAGTCCATCTTTTACTAATAGAAGAAATGATCGTGAGGTCAGTACCTTTAATAATGCAAACCCTTCTCCTTTATTGGCAGATAGCTTATCCAATAATTTTACGAATAATTTATTTTACAACATCGGCGGACTGAGCTATCGATTACAATATAGCAAATGGAGAATTATGTTTGGATCTAACGTACAAAATATCAATTTTCAAGGTCAAGAGCGATATCCGGGTAATAGCCGCCTAGAGCGAAATTTCTTTGGCGTCTTGCCTTATTTCAATATTCAGTTCAATTCCTCCCCGATGAATCGATTGAGATTGACATACAATACCAATATGAATGTGCCGTCTATAAGTCAGATACAGCCGGTGCTCGATCTATCTAATCCGGTATCTATCTATAGAGGTAATGAAAATCTAACGAATGAATACAGTCACAATCTATTCTTTCATTATATGAAGCCAAATATAGTGAAGGGTACATTTCTAATTTTTGTATCTAATCTAAACTATACATCGAATAGAATTTCGAGCTACAGCTATACCGCTGTCAATGATACTACCATAGACAATATTGGGCTCAGAAGAGGAATCACCTACAATAAAAATGTAAATATGGATCATGCCTTTACTGGTTTCTTATTTGCCAACTATACGCTACCTATTAAGCCCTTAAAATCTAATTTTAGTATCAATGGAAATTATACCTATTCTCAGAATCCATCAACCATTAATCTTAGGGAGAATATGACCCGCTCGAATATGTTCTCCATAGGATCTATGCTATCGAGTAATGTGAGTCCTGATGTAGATTTTTCTCTGAGTTATAATCCCAAATACTTTATTAATACATTCAGTCTAGAAGGCTTGCCAAATAATAACTATTGGATACATACGGTAGCTAACAACATACGTCTTACTTTATTCAAAAACTTCGTCTGGAGTTATGACTTTTCCTACAACTACAATAGCCAAATAGATGCCGCTATTAATCAACATGTATTTCTCATGGGGTCTAGTCTTGCATTTAAGTTCTTAAAAAATAGACAACTAGAAGCTAAAATCAGTATCTTTGACCTACTAAATCAAAATCAAAATATCAGCAGAACCATCACTAATAATGCGATCATAGATTCGAGAGTCAATGCTATGAATAGATATGGAATGTTTACCCTGACCTATAGCATAAAGAAATTTCAAGGCTCTGACCCAGATAAAAAAGCAGGGGGATTTATGCAAATGATGACGCCAAAAAGCGACTAAATGAAGCGCAATAAAGAAGTCACTAAAGTATCAGATAGTTTTGACCAATGGTTGGACAAAAATCATTATAAGGAAAAGTCCCTCAATTTTAAAATAGCGGAAAACTGGCAGGAAATAGCAGGGAATACGATTCATAACCATACAGAACGAATTGATGTGAGGATTCCAAAAATTTTTTTAAAAGTTAATAATTCGTCTTTAAAAGAAATGCTCTACCATGATAGCCGCCTGCTCATAGATAAGATAAATCAATATTTGGGGCAAAATTGTGTCAAAGAGATTATCTTTACGTAATCTTTAACCTATTAATTAATGGTCTTAATCATTCACAAAAGGTATTATTTTTCTAATGAGATTTAAGCGTAACTTCTTTCTATTTAGTCTTTGTTTTTACTCCATCTCGCTATTGGCACAGACCTATGTGCATATAGTCACCGATAGAGATAATATATACAAAATAGCACGTATCTATGGCGTCACACCACAGCAGATACTAAAAATCAACAAGATGGACACTTCCAATCTAAGACTCATGGAGCATTCTATCTTGATAGTTCCAGATAAAAACTACCATGTCAATGGATCTGCTGGGAGAATGATTAAGAACCTACAGCACAGAATAGTTAAGGGAGAATCTTTGTATTCCATTGCCCGTAAATATGGCGTGACCGTATATGATATCCTAATGTTAAATCCGCACTTAAGCCGAGGAGCGCCTCTTCCTGCTGATGAAGATATCAATATTCAGGTGACAACCAATGCAGAATCACAATATAGCCGTCAAATCATCTATCTCAATGGTGATCTCTATAAATATAATCTAATAGAAGTAAGAGATACCGCGGAATACGAGCTAGTAAAAGAGTTTAACTCTACATTAGATGACAGAATAGCCTCTATCTATGATGCGCAAAAAGTCGAAGTTGCCTTCGATTCTTTTCCCTATCCTGAAGACGATAGTGACCTGATGACCAGACTCATATATCACCTCGTAAAAAATGGCGCGGATAGTACTGTTCATAAGCAACTATGGCTGGACTCTCTTTATGAGGAAGTATTCTATGTAGGCTCAGAGCTCAATGAAAAGAAAATCAATGCAGATGCGGTATTTCTCTCTCGTGCCTTTCATATTCTAGCTAAATTGAATAATGCACACCCAAAAAATGATTTACTATTTGGCATACGGAGTGCGCTCTATTATTGGTTAGAAAATTATTCAAAAGCTTCAATTATTGCAGACGAAGCCTTAGACCTCAATCCTAACTGTGAATCTGCTATCATAGTGAGAGCAGCTCTGGGTCAGACGGATAATCATATTTCCTATGCTAGAGAGTTATATAAAAAAGTGGAGAGTATGAGACCCAATAGGGATTTTATTACGTACAATTTAGCTACACTCCATTATTCTGAAAATGAATTTACTCCTGCCATAGAACTCTATAGTCAACTAGTGAAAAAAGAACACCGACTGGCTCCAGAAATTAACTTTAGGATCGGACACTCATATATACTCAATGGTAATGATGA
>Ga0222712_10007455_pt1 | contig 10567 bp, 10 predicted proteins | sample C33_657DmetaG_FD_165043 | JGI IMG/M metagenome (GOLD analysis project Ga0222712, IMG submission 165043) | Estuarine water microbial communities from San Francisco Bay, California, United States - C33_657D | ecosystem: Environmental > Aquatic > Marine > Unclassified | place: USA: California... | reverse complement strand
GACAGGCCGCCGTCGATCACCACCGACTGGCCGGTAAACCACTCGGCACGGATGCAATAGTCCACCGACTCGGCTACTTCCTCGGGTGTGCCGACCCGGCCGAGCACATGGTAGGGCGCGATCGCATCCATGCGCTTGTCGTGCTCCTCTTGGGTGAACAGGCCGGCACGAATGTTCAGGTCGGTCGGCACCGCCCCTGGTACCACGCAGTTGACCCGCACCTGCTTGGGCCCGAGTTCGGCCGCCAATACCTTGGTCACCGCCTCCACCGCCCCCTTGCTGGCCGCATAGGGCGAGGCCCCGGGATAAGCGCGGCGGGTATGGACCGAACCAAAGAACACCACCGCGCCGCGGCGCTTTTCCAGCTCGGGCAGGGCCAGGCCGGAGAGCAGCATGGCCGAGACCACATTGATCTGGAAGACCTTCATCAGCTCGTCTTCCTGCAACTCGGCCAATGGCCCGCGCACCATGTCGGCGGCGGTGTTGACCAAAGCGTCGAGCCCGCCGCCATGCGCAACTGCCTCCTGCACCAGGCGACGCCGATCGGCATCGACCGCCACATCAGCCACCACCGCATGGCAGGCTGGCCCCAGCTCCTGGGCGGTGGCCTGCACCTTGTCGGCCCGGCGGCCGCAGATGGTCACCCGCGCACCGCGCTCGACAAAATAACGGGCCACGCCCGCACCAATGCCGGTGCCGCCACCTGTGACCAGCAGCGACATGCCTTCGATAGATCGCATCATTTTGTACCTCCGGTGCTGCGCCTGTCACCCAGTAGCCAATCGAGTGCATTGGTGAGCAGTCGGCGGTGCGCTGGCGTCGCAAAACTGTCCATGTCATGCCCCAAAGCGTCATAAAAAACCCGAGCGCCCCGCCACTGATTGCACCAGGCGGTGGGCATCCAGGCGCCGCCCTCGGGCCGGGACTCGGACAGCGCCTGCACGCTGGCGGCAAGCCGCAAATTCCCATAGACCTCATCGCGCGAGTCAAAGTCGCCCACGCCCAGCATCAGCTCATGCTGGGGCTGCACAACACGGGTCTGAACCGGGCCATAGGGCGGATGCCCAGACTGACCCCAGACCCAGCGCCCGCCCAGCATCTCTTCCCACTCGGGCCAGGTGTCAAAGCAGATGGAAGCGGTGTGCATGGCCAGCAAGGCGCCGCCTCCGAGCAGATGCGCGGTGATGGCCTGGCGCGCAGCTTCAGGAATGTCATAAGCCCACTGGGCGCGATGCGGCTCATAGCGATCGCTCTGGCTCATGGACCAGCGCAGCGCGCTGACCACCAGCAAGTCATGCGGCCGCGAAGCGAGCTCGGCGCAGCCCCGGTCAATGTCCTCATGGGTGCTGACCTCATAGCCCAGCTCATCGAACAGGCCTTGCCAGAAGGCCGCCGTCGCCTCGCTCGGGTGATACAGCCCAGCGGTCAAATGAACAGCACGTACTGCAGACATGGCGGTCCCCTCAGCCTTTGGCCGGCTCGCGCGGCAGTTGCATCAAGACGCTAGAGACCACCCCACCGTCGACCACGATTTCATGGCCGTTGATGTAGGAAGCCTCTTCCGAAGCCAGGAACAAAACCGCATGGGCCACGTCCATGGCTGTGCCCAGGCGGCGTATCGGCACCGCCTTGCCGCGCAACTCACGCACCACCGGGTTGGCGTAAAACGGCGTGGAAATGCCCGCGTCAATAAAACCAGGTGCCACCGCATTGACCCTGATGCCCAAAGGCCCCCATTCCAGCCCCATCTGCTCGGTCAGGCGCGCCAAGCCCGCCTTGGCGGCCGGGTACGCGCCCGCCCCAGGTCCGGGGGCTAGGGAATTGACCGAGGTGATGTTGATGATGGCGCCGCTGCCGCGCTTTTGCATCCCACGGGCGCAGGCGCGGGCCACCACATAGCAGGCGGTCAGATTGACGCTGATGACATCGGTGAAGTCGCTCAGGGCCATGTCCATCAAAGGCCCAAAACGGCCTATGCCGGCGTTGTTGACCAGCACATCCGGAGTCTGCTCCAAGCCATCGAACAGGGCCTGGACCTCAGCCTCGCGGGTGACATCGACCGCGATCGCCCGCGCATCGCTCAGGCCCTGGCTGACCTGCTCGGCCGTTTTCAGGTCGCGGTCGACCACCAGCACCCGGTAGCCGAGTTGATCGGCACGGCTGCAGATGGCAGCGCCCAGGCCGCCGCCACCGCCAGTGACCATGATCAGTTTTTTGCTCATGCTTGCCCCAAAACAACAGGATAGGAGCCCCAGTTGGGGCGTTCGGTATGGCTGGCCGCCTGCGGCGGCTTGTCAGGGTCTGGCCGGGCGCCCCGCTCAAACAAGGTGCGTACCAGCAGCGGCACGATGCCGTACTGGTGGGTCTGCGGGTCGCAGTCGGGCCGCGGCAGCACACCGCCGTCCAGGTCGCGGCCCAGGCAGGTGTGCACGCCCACGCCAAAGGTCAGACCCCAGGGCGGCACGCCCTCGGACACCACGCGGTGCGGGTTGAACACACCGGCATCGGCGCCGAAGATGGTTCTGTCGCGGTTGGCACTGGCCAGATCAATCACCACCCGGTCAGCCGGCTGCACCGCCTGCCCGGTGGGCAGGTGCATAGGGCACATGGGCTTGCGCCAAGCCACCGGGCTGGCCGGGTGCAGGCGCAGGCTTTCGTGCACGCAGCGCTGCTGAAACAACGGGTCCTTGCGCATGCGCAGGCCGTCTTCCGGGTGTACCTGCGCCCAGCTGTAGAGGTCGTGAAAGGCATGGGTGGTGGCGTTGGCGGTGCTGTGCGAGCCGGCCTGCAGATAAAACGCGATCTCGCGCATCATCAGCTCGGGCGGCAGTTCGATGCGGTCTTCGTTTTGCGCCAGCACCGTCAGCACATCGCGCGGCAAGTCGTCCTGGGTGATCTCGCCACGGCGCAGGCGCTCGAGCAAATCCCGCCGGCGGGCCAGCGAGGGCTGGTAGAAGCTGTGGTCGAAGTCGCGCAGGGCCTCGCGCACCTCGGCGCGCACCTCTTCCTTGTTACGGGTCGAGTGAACCAAGGTGGCGCCTTCGCTGAAACTCATGACCAAGGCGCGCAGGTGCTCGGTCTCCTGCGTGGTGCGCAGTGGCCGGTCTATGCCCGCGAAGTCAGCGGTCAAATTCAGGGTGACGCGGTAGCCAAAGTCCACCAGGTCGGCTGCGCCAGCGGCCACGAAAGGCGCGATGGTTTGCGCCAAAGTAGCCGGGAAAACTTCCTGCTCGTAGTAGCGAAAAAAATCGCGCCTGAAAACCTTGAGCTCCAGCAAGCGACGCGCACGGTGCTCGGCGCCGTGCAGCACCAAGAGCACATCGGCCATGATGACCGCGCCTTCGTCATAGAGCGACTGCGCCAGTTGCTGCTCGCGCAGGCATTCGAGCGCATCCTTGTAGCCTTGAACCGTTAGAGCCATGCCCGCCCCTCAGACGCCGAAGAGCAGCGGATAGCTGGACCAGTTGTTGCGAATGGTCGAACGGTCCACCACGCCCGGCCGATCGGGATCGGGGCGCGCCCCGTTCATGAGCAACTCGTGAACGATCAGGGTTACCGTGCCCCACTGTTGGTCCTGCTCGCGGGCATCGGCGCGCGGCAGCAGACCGGCGGCCAGATTCAAGCCTATGCAGGCGTGCATGCCCATGCCGAAAGACAAGCCATAGGGGCTGGCCTGCTTGGAGGCGGGCCGGTGCGGGTTGTATTGCGCCGCATCGGCGCCAAAGACACCCACATCGCGGTTGGCCGCCATCAGGTCGACCGACACCATGTCCTGCTCGGTGGCGTCCTGGCCGGTGGGCAGGTGCACCGGGCAGGTCGGACGCCGGCCCGCGGTCGGGCTCGAGGGGTGCAGGCGCATGCTTTCATGGATGGCGCGCTGCAGGAAAAACCGGTCCTGCTCATAGCGCTTTGCATCTTCAGGATGCTCGGCGCGCCAGGTGAAGATTTCATGCACCGCGTGGGTGAGCGTGTGTATGGTGGTGAAGGCGCCGGCGAGCAGAAAGAAACCGATTTCCTTCATCAGCACCTCGTGCTCGATCGGATGCTCAGGCGCATTGCGCAACAACTCCAGCAACACATCACGCGGCAGGCTGTCCTCGCTGCGTTGGCCGCTGGCCAATTCAGCCAGCAGGGTCTGCCGGCGCTGCATCGAGGGCCTAAAGAACACCTGGTCGAATTCGTCCATGGCCCGCTGGATTTCAGCCTTGATGGCCTCCTTGTCGCCCAAAGCCTGGCCCAAAGTGGCGGCCTTGCCGAAGGTGCGCAGGATGTGCAGCAGTTGGGCGGTTTCCTCGGGCGTGCGCAGCGGACGGTCCACGCCGGAAAAGTCGGCGGTCAGATTCATCATCACCCGAAAGCCAAAATCGACCAGGTCGGTTTTGCCGCTGGCCAGATAGGGGGCCAGGGTTTCCTTCAGGGTTTGCGGAAAGACCTGCGTCTCGTACCACTGGAAAAAATCACGCCGAAACACCTTGGTTTCGATATTGCGGCGCTGGCGGTGCTCCTGCCCGTGCAGATTGACCAGCACCTTCTCCATGAGGATGGCGCCCTCGTCATAAAGCGCCTGACGCAGATCGGCCATGCGCAAAGTCTCGTTGGCCAACTGATAACCGGAAACGACGATAGACGCCATCATGCCCTCCCCTTGCACAGTCGCGAGAACGACCTCACTCCTTTAAAACGATTTCGTTTAAATCGAAATCGCTTAAATCGAATTCGTTAAGTTACTGCACCGCCACCCGGCTGTCAAGATGACTGCGGGTATTTCCTAGCGAAACCGCCCCGTCTCAGAAGACCTGCAAAAACCGCAGGCGAAAAAAAAGCCCCTCGAAAGGGGCTTTTTTGCAAGACCAAGAAGGATCACTTCTTCTTTTCGCAGGCCTTGTTTTTCTCGTTTTCTTTTTTGGAGCAATCGACTTTCTTGTCGTCCATCTTGCCGCCTGCATGGCTGCCGGCAAAGGAGGGGGCAGAAGCCAGCATGAATGCGGCGCTCAGGGCTGCGATCAGAAATTTCATGGAAGTACCTTTGAATGAAGGGGTTGAGCTTAGCCCAGCCGAAGCTGAACAGCAAGCCGGATACTATCACCCATTGAGAGGTCACACTTGAAATTTGATAAATCTGTAAGAGTGCCCGGGATCAAAAAGTCTTGCGCGCCCTGGGCCCTGGCTGCTGCAATGAGCGCCACACTGCTGCCCTGTGCGGCGCAGGAGCGCTTTCGACCGGCTGATGCCAGCGTGATGCTGGCGCCATCGGTTCACGCTCAGGGCCAACGCGAAGGCTCCCTGCGCTCCCTGGAGCAAGCCTGGCGAGCCGACCCCCGGCGCATGGACACCGCCCTGACCTATGCCCGGGCGGTCTTTAACCTGGGTCTGCTCGAGGGAGACCTGCGCTGGTTTGGCTCAGCCAAGGCAGCCTTGACGCCCTGGTGGCAGGCCAGCGACCTGCCCGCCGAGGCTTTTTTCCTCAGGGGCTTGGTCAAGCAGGGCTTTCACGAGTTTGACGGCGGCTTGCAGGACATCAACGCCGCCATTGCCAAGGAGCCCCAGCGGGCCGAATTTTGGTCCTGGCGCTTTGCCTTGCATCTGCTGCGGGCGGACATGACAGCCGCCCGCAAGGACAGCGAGGACATCGAGCGCCTGTTCGGACGCAGCGAAGCCGAGGTCTACCGCGCGATCCTGCACTACCGCAGCGGACAACCCCAGGCGGCCATCCCTGTGCTCAAGACCAAGATCGCCGCCGCTGATTTTCAAAGTCCGTCTGCCCAACAATGGCTGGGATTTCACTTGGGCGAGGCCTTGCGCGTCGCTGGCCAAGCCGAAGCGGCGCTCGCGGTCTGGGACAAACAGCTCAAAGCCCATCCCAAATCGCATGCCCTGCGATTGGCGCTGGTGGAACTGCTCAACGAACGGGGCCAGTTTGCCCAGGCCAAGGCTGCCGCAGGCGGTCCGCCCATGACCGACGCGCTCCTCACGCAGGCCCTGCTGGCCAGCCGGGGACTCAAGGACGGGCAGGAGCAGCGGCTCGAAAAAATGCTGCAAGAGCGCTATGCGGCTCAGGCGCTGCGGCAAGAAGCGCTGATTGAAAGGCCTCGCCTGATTTACCTCATCAGCTACGGCAAGGATCTGGCTGCGGGCCTGGCCCTGTCCATCGACAACTGGAAGCTGCAAAAAGAGCCGCCCGACGCGGTGCTGTTCGCGCAAGTGGCCCTGGCGCTCGATCAGCCTCGGGCGGCCGAACCGGTGCTGACGTGGGTCAAAGCCACCGGCTATACCGAGCCGGCCCTGGCCAAATTGATCGGGCAAATCCAGGCGCACCCGCGCTGGACGGGGGGCAAGCCATGACGACGCTGCGCAAGGCCTGGAGCATCTGGCTGCTTGGCCTCTTTCTGGCAGCGCTCTGGCCCGGCAGCCAAGCGCTGGCCCATTCCAGCAGCAACAGCTATCTGACCCTGAGCGCGCCTGAGGGCAAGCTCACGCTGCGCGCCGATATTCACTGGCGCGACGTCGACCTGATGCTCGACCTCGATGGCGACCGCGACGGCCGCGTCACCTGGGCAGAAGCAAGCGCGCGGGCCCAAGACATTCAGGCTTGGCTCAGTCAAGGCCTGGGCTTGAGCGAGAGCGGGCAAACCTGCACCTTGGGGCCAGCCGATCTGCAGGCCAGCGAACGCGCCGACGGCGGCTACCTCAGCGCCTTGTGGACGGTGCAATGCCCCAGCCTGCGCGAGCTCCCACAGGCCCGGCTGGACATGCGCTACGGCCTCATGTTCGCGCAGGACTCCCTGCACCGGGGCCTGCTCAAGGTGGAGTTGCCGGACTTTCAAAGCAGCGCCATCTTCAGCCCCGAGCGCCCCACCGTGCTGCTAAGCCAAGCCGATGGCAGCGCACTGCGGGTCTTCGGCCGCTATCTCATCGAGGGCGTCTGGCACATCTGGATAGGCGTAGACCATATCGTCTTCCTGCTCAGTCTGCTGGTCTTGGCACCGCTGCTGGCCGCTCGGCAGCCGGTGCATCGCTGGCGCGGCGCCGAGCGCCCCAAGCCGGTGGTGATGGATGTGCTGGCGGTGGTCACCGCCTTTACCGTCGCGCACTCCATCACCCTGGGCCTGTCGGTCATGAAGTGGCTTGAGCCCTCGCCCGACCTCATCGAGCCGGCGATTGCCCTGTCGGTGGTGGTGGCTGCGCTCAACAACCTGGTGGGCTGGAGCGCGCTGCGGCGCTGGCGCCTGGCCTTTGTGTTTGGCCTGGTGCACGGCTTCGGCTTTGCCAATGTGCTGCTCGACCTGGGCCTGCCGGCCAGTGCACTGGCCGGCGCCCTCGCCGGCTTCAATGTCGGCGTTGAGCTCGGCCAGCTGGCCATCGTGCTGGTCTTCCTGCCCCTGGCCTGGCTGATGCGCGGCACCGCCTTTTACCGCTGGGTGGTGGTGACCGGTGGCTCGCTGGCCATTGCACTGGCCGGCCTGCTGTGGACGCTCGAGCGCACCGGCTTGATCGAGCTCTGATGCACGCCGCAAACCGCCCAGGGCTAAACTGATTGGAAATTAAGGAGAGGTTTTCATGAAATTCATCGCAAGCCTGATCCTGGGCATGACCCTGAGCTTGAGCGCCGCAGCACAGACGGTGGCGCAAACCGCTGCCGACAAGGTGGTCTACCACATCGACAACGCGGCCGCGCAGGCCACCAAGGGCCTGCGCAACATCCGCAACCACCTTGATGTGGCGCCCGAGACCCAGATCGTGGTGGTGACCCATGCCGACGGCGTGGACTTCCTGATGGAAGGCGCCAAGGACAAGAACAACACCAACGTCGACTATGGCGCGCTGGTGTCTGCGCTCAAGGCGCGCGGCGTGCGCTTCGAGATCTGCGAGATCACCCTCAAGAACCGCAACCTGAACAAGGCCCAGTTCTCCATGGACGCCGAATTCACCCCCTCGGGCGTGGTACGGGTCGGCCGGCTGCAGGCCCGAGAGGGCTACGGCTATATCAAGCCCTGAGGCGGCCGAGCGCCGCATCAAGGCTCAGATCATCGGCACCAAAGAGCCGTCCATCATCAGGTTGACGCCATTGATGTAGCTGGCCCGGCTGGAGGCCAGAAACACCACCGCGTTGGCCACCTCCTGCGGGTCGGCGATGCGGCCCAAAGGCAACTTCTCCACCGTGCGGGCCAGGGCCGTCTCTTTGGAGATCTGGCTGTTGCGGGCATCGGTTTCGATGGCCTTGTCCAGACGCTCGGTCAAGGTCATGCCAGGATTGACCCCGTTGACCCGCACCCCCTGCCCTGCATAAGCATTGGCCAGGCCGGCGGTGGCGAGCATCAGCGCCGCATTGGCCGAGCCGCCAGGCAGGTGCACCGGGCTGGCGACCTTGCCGCCATTGCCGATCACGTTGACGATGGCGCCTTGCCCGCGCGCTGCCATCGCCTTGATGGTGGGGTCCATCATGTGGACATAGCTAAAGAACTTGGACTGCATCGCATCGTGCCAGGCCTGGGGCGTCAGCTCGGGCGCGGGGGTGCGCTTGGCCGCCCCAGCCGAGTTGACCAGCACATCCACCGGGCCATTGAGGCTTTGTGCCTGCGCCAGCGCCTGAGCCGCCTGGCCGGCATCGGTCAGATCGGCCGCACACACATGGACCACTGCCGAAGGCGCTTGCTCCAGGAGCTTGCGCTTGGCGCCGTCCAGGGTTTCGGCCTGCCGGGCCACCAGGGTGACGCGGGCGCCCTCCTGCAAGAAGGCAGCGGCGCAGGCCAAGCCTATGCCCTTGCTGCCGCCGGTGATCAGTACATGCTTGTCTTTCAGATTTAAATCCATGGTGTGTCCAAAGTACGAGGTTCAAGAAAGGGGCAGGCCGACCAGCGCGCGCAGATCGGCCAGTTGCTCGGTGGCGCGAATTTGCCCGAGCAGCCGATCGGCGTCGCAGTGCGGCGCGCCATGGGCGAGCAGGTCGTGAAACTTCAAGGCCAGCCCGGCGTCGTCCAGGCTGGGATGCTCCTCACCCGGCGCCGGTGTATGGCGGGCCTGCCGCAGCGCGCCCTGGTGCAGCTGAACTTCGACCGCCGCCTCCTGTTGGCTCAAGCCCTCATCGGCCAGCACCTGCACCTTCGCGCGCAGGGTCTGGCTCTGCCCCACTGCTGCGTCGGTAAAGCGGCGCACACCGGCCTGGCCTTCGAGCAGCATGATGGCCGCCGCATGCTGCAAGCTGAGCTTGGCTTGCAGGCCGTCGGCCGGCTGGGGACGGTTGGCGCGGGTGGCTGCCAGGGGCGTGACCCGCAGTGTGACCTGCGCCACCGCATCGGCCGCAAGCACGCCATGCGCCTGCACCAGCGCCAGGCAGGCCTTGAGCGTCGGGTGCAGCAAAAAGCCACAGGGATAGGGTTTGAATCGGTTGTCCTCGACCTGCCAGTGGGCGTCGGCACCCGGCAGCTTGCCGAGGGCGAAGCCACCCTCGCCCATCAGCGCGCCAAAACCAAAGCGATCTTCCAGCACCGCAGTGCTGGCGCTCAGCCCCGCCTGCGCGTACTGGGCAGCCAGCAGGCCATTGCGCGCCGCGTGGGCGATGTTCAAGCTCTTGGCGCTGCTGCCCAGGCTGGCCACCAGACCGCTGGCCTGGGTGGCGGCATGGCCCAAGGCCCAGACCATGCGGTTTTCGTCCAGCTGCATCAGTCGGCCTACGGCGGCGGCGGCGCCGAACACACCACAGCTTGCGGTGATGTGCCAGCCCTTGGCGTAATGCGCCGGCGACACCACCATCCCCACCGCGCATTCAACCTCCATGCCCAACAGGAAGGCCAGCAGCGCGTCGGCACCGCTGCAAGGGTACTGGCTGCTCCAGGCCACCACGGCCGAGGCTACCGGGCCGGCCGGATGAATGGCGGTGGCCCAATGGGTATCGTCGAAGTCCAGGATGTTGGAGGCAAAGGCGTGGACCAGCGCAGCCGAAGGCAGATCAAGCCGCTCACTGCGCCCCAAAAGCGGAGCGGAGCCCGCAGCCCCGAGCGGCCGCAGCGCGGCCACCAGGCGGTCGACCTGCGGGTCGGCGGCGCCACCCAGAGCGCAGCCCCACCAGTTCAGCCAGGAACGCCGCGTGGCCAGACGCGCCGCCTCAGGTACCTCTGCCCACTGCGTTTGTACCGCCCATCGGGCCAGAGCCAGCGTGGGGGATTCAAGCAGATCGTCCATCCAGGCTCAGTTGGCCACCACGCCGGCGCGCTTGACCACCGGGCCCCAGCGATCGAGCTCCTGCTTGACGTAAGCAGCGGCCTGCTCGGGGCTGCCGCCCAGCGGCTCGGTCCCCTGGGCCGCAAAACGCTCGAGCACATCGGGCGACTTGAGCGCCTGATTCACCTCGCGGTTGATGCGGGCAATGATCTCGGGCGGCGTGCCGGCCGGCGCCATCAGCCCGTACCACAGGGCCACATTGACCGCCGGCAGCCCGAGTTCGGCAAAGGTCGGGACCTGCGGCAGCAGCGGGTTGCGCTTGGGGCTGGCCGCTGCCAGCGTGCGAATCTTGCCAGAGCTGATGTGCGGCAGCAGCGAAGGCGCGCCGTCAAACATGACCTGCACCTGT
>Ga0222712_10007453_pt1 | contig 10570 bp, 8 predicted proteins | sample C33_657DmetaG_FD_165043 | JGI IMG/M metagenome (GOLD analysis project Ga0222712, IMG submission 165043) | Estuarine water microbial communities from San Francisco Bay, California, United States - C33_657D | ecosystem: Environmental > Aquatic > Marine > Unclassified | place: USA: California... | reverse complement strand
TGTGCGCTGCTATCCCAGACGTACACGATCCCAGTGCGGCTCGCCCCTGCGGACATCACCAGCGTTGGCGTAAGGAGCGGGCGGAGAACCTCGTCACCAATTGCCGCTGGGGCCCAATCGTCGGCAGCCCCGCCTGAGTAGCGGCGAAGTACGCCGTCGATTGTCATGTACACGTCGCCGTCAATGGCGATGCTAGTCATTTCGCCCAGCGACATCGGGTTAATCAGGTAGGCCGTTGGCGCGGCGGGGTAACCGGTACCGTCGGGTGCTGGTTGATACCGCAGAATCTGACGCGCTGAAGGATCAACAACGTAGAGGCGATAGAGCCCCGTTCCTGGGTCCGCCGCGAAGCCAACGATCGCCTTGATGTCGCTCCCCCATAGCTCACCATCACGAACGCGAAGCTTGACGAGCGTTCCCTTTCCAGCACCGTCGGAGGGGCGCCAGCGCCAGAGATTTGATGACGCGTCAAAGACCACAAGGTCGGGACCTGATGCGGCAAGCAGTAGCGCGCGCCCGGTGCGTGTGCCGTAGAGGTCAAATCCCGGCTGATACACCACTGTTGCGCGGCCACGCTCTGCATCAATTCGGTACACCGCACCCGTCACGTTATCAATGACATACGGATGGCCGTCGGGGCCTTGAACGATCGCCTCAACCTCCACCGTGGCCCCCGCCGCATCGAAGTTAAAGAGGTCAATTGGCGTTACGTCATTGACAAGAAAAATTTTGTTGAGGGTCTCTGTTGCTTGGGTTCGGAGTGAGGCGATTTGGTTCGCTGGTCCGCCGCCACTTTCTGCCTGATTCAGATTTGCGACAGCTGAAAGCAAGAGGCTCTTTACGCGCGCAGGGTCGTTGACAAGCAGGTTGGTCTGGGGATCAAGCGCTTCGCTGATGCTGATCTCAGCGCTTCGCAGTGCCTCGCGCGCCTTGGCCGCCGCATCAAGCTCAGGGGTTGATCCGTTCAAAACGAGTGCGGTCGCCCCGCCCACTCCAGCGACCAGCACCGCGGCGAGTAGGAGTGCGGCGGAGCGCCGGCGGCGATTCCGCTGCACTACGTGTTCCGCCTGTTCACCATCGCCTGTAGCAGCGCGAAGTGAGGGCTCCGATGGAGTGATCGTGAGCCATGGTGCTCGGCGTTCAATCTCGTTGGCGATACGTGCGGCGGCGCGCTGCCAAAACGACGTAGATGTCGCAGCGCGCTCGCGCCAAGAGCGCTCCACTTGAGGCTCTGCGGCGCTGCGGTGCTCCGCACGAAGTCGCGCCTCAGCGCGGGCTATTTCCTGTGCCGCCCGCACTGCGTCACTGGTGCGCTGATCACGCGCCGGCGGTGGCTGACTCTTTCCCCTCGCGCGCGGCTCCACGCCGCTTCGAGTGCTTGGGCGCCGCACATCAATGACGGCCTGAGCGGCTGAGTCAATCGGCTCATACGGTTGCGTATGAATGTCCGGTCGGGTTGGGTCGGCCTTCGGCGCAACTGGTTTTGCGGCCGCGATCCGCGCTTCGCGCTCGAGATTCCCCTCCTCCCAGCGCTTACGCGCGTTGATCTTTGCAACGGCAACCGGGTCTGTCGGCACTGTAATAAGTGTGTCGGAGCTTGATCTAGTTCGCTCAGAACTCTTTCGGACTGGTGGTAGGACTTCAAGAAGTGCCGCCGGATAGGTGAGCGGTGCAAATACGCCGTTTGCTGGCGTTCGTGCACGCACCGTCTTTTTTGCGTCTTCCGCTGTGATAGCAATCGCGACTCGGTCTTCTGTTGACATCGCGAGGCGCGCTGCTGAGATCCCGCCGCGCTCGAGTGTGCGCGATGCCGCACCAGGGGCATCCTCGGGGAGCATGTTGGTTACTGTTCGGCCTTCTGTTGTGCGTCGCGCCGCAATTGCGACACCGCTGGTTCGCGCAACGAGCACCTCGCTGCGCGAAAGTGCGACGATCCCAATCGCCACCTTCTCGCCAAGCATCTTCTGTGCGACGGTGAGTGCGCGACGCGCGCGCTCCGCCGGGCTAGCCGACGCGTCGCGGTCATACTGGTTCAAAGTTTCGGAGGCAGCACGCTGAAGCTGTTCCTTGGTGGCGCTGGCAAGAAATATGAGTACGGCGCGCGTGCCAAGCACGCGCTCTTCAGAGGGCCCCTTCGGGGCTCGTGCGAGCAGCAGCCAACCGGGGCCAAACGCAGGCTCAGCCGCCGTTAGTACTGCGGGGTGAATGGTCTGTTCGGCGTGGTCCATCTGCTGAGAATACGCTCAGTCTCGTTCGCCGCTTGGGGCGGAAATTCGAACCGTTAGGCCGATGGAACGCTCGCCACCAGGCCACTCGCTAAAGGCTCGGGCGAGCTCGGCGCCGCGCAGGTGTAGCTCTTGCGCTGCTGCAGGGTTCTGCGCCTCAACAATTAACCGACCTCGCTCAATGGCAACGAGGTGGCTAACGGCGGCAAGGTGTGGCACTACTTCGCGCAATAGATCACCGAAGGCGCCCATGGTTCGCGCAAACCGCAGCTCCTCTTCAAAACCGAGGGCGCGCGCCGCTTCCGGGAGCAGACCAGCCAGCCCCTCTGGTCGGCCTTTTCGGGTGCGCTTCGTGCTCACGCTGCTACCGCGCTGCCATGTGGACCGCGTTGAATCTGGCGTGACGTCGCCCTTGCCACAAGCCCTGGCGCTAAGTCTTCGAGCGCTGTCGCAGTAATGATGCTTTGCGGCAGCGCCGCGATGCGCGCAACCAGATGCTCTCGTCGCTGGGGGTCAAGCTCGGAAAACGCGTCGTCGAGCAGAAGAACTGGCGGGTGGCCACGCTCGTCGGTGAGCAGTGTGATCTCAGCGAAGAGGAGGGCGAGAAGCAGGCTTCGTTGCTGTCCGCGCGATGCTGTTGGGGCAATGTCGCTGCCGCCGACGTGAAAGGCAATGTCGTCGCGGTGCGGCCCAACCAGCGTGTACCCCTGGTATCCCTCGGCCTCTGCGGTTTGGTCGAACGATTGCGCGAGCCGACTGGCGCACTCGCCCGCGGACTCATCGGGGCGGTACTGTTCGCGCGAGAGGTAGTGCGTCTCAAGGCCTGCCTCGCTTGGCGCCACCTCTCGGTGTGTCGCCGACAGCACTGGGGAAAGCGCATGCAAAAAGGCAAGGCGTGCTGCCACCACCTCCGACCCTGTGGTGATCAACATCTCTGTCCATGGGCGCATCTCACCAGCAATGGCACGGCGCGCAGCGCCATCCACCTCAAGCGCGTCTTTCAGTAGCCGATTGCGTTGACGCAGCGCTCGCTCGTAGCGCGTCAACGTTGCCTCATATCCACGCTGCCACTGTGACGCAACGCGATCGAGGAGTCCGCGGCGCACTGACGGCGCGCCAACCACAAGGCCAGTCTCCTCTGGAACGAACGCTGCTACGCGTAGGCGCTGCCCGAGCGCAGCTGTGGTTCGCGCTGTTCCGTTCAGCACATGCTTCGCGCGTCCAGCGCGCGAAATCTCCACGCCGAGCGATGAGTGCGCGAGGGTGTCGGCCGGGTCGGCTCCGGCATCACGCACCTTCACCATGATTGAGGCCTGCTCTGCGTTTCCTGCGATCACTTCTCGAAGGGCCCCTGCACGGTGCGAACGACCGGTGGCCGCAATGATGCACGCTTCAAGAATGGTTGTCTTCCCCGCGCCGTTCTCGCCCCAGAAAATTTGTGTTCCTGATGTGAGCGCAATGGTGCCGTCAACCCAGCTGCGCATCTGGTGAAGCCGCACGCTCTCAATCATTGCTGCGCCGCGCGTTCGCGAGCGGTGGGGTCAGGAGGGCGTGCGCACCGGCATCACAACGTGCAGGTAGTCGCGACCGTCAAGCGGACGTAGCAACCCGGGTGCGACAGGGCCAGTGAGCTCGAGTGAGAATTGATCGGCCTCAACCCGCGAGAGCACATCAACAAGGTACTTCGCGTTAAATGCGATCGTTGTTCCTTCACCCTCAACCTTTGCCTCGACGTGTGCAGCGTGATCGCCGACATCCGCTGCTGCGGTGATGTCAATCGCGCCACCGCCGGTGGTTGTAATCGCAAAGCGCACGATGTGTGCGGATGCATCGGCAACCACTTGCGCCAGCTTCACCGCTGAGAGGAAACTGTCGCGATCAAGCGTCACCTTTGTGGTGTGGCTTGTTGGAACAACCTGCTGGAAGTTTGGAAACTGTCCTTCAATCAGGCGGCTCACTAGCATGGTGTCACCGAGCCTGAACTGCAGCTGGTTCTTTGTTGGTGTGAAGGTGATCTCAACGAGATCTTCCACATCGGAGAGGAGGCGGAGCAGTTCGGCATATGACCGGGCTGGCACGATTAAGTTCGTCTCTGGTGCAGCTTCGGCGAGGGGCGCGCCTGCGACGGCGATGCGATAGTTATCAGCGGCCGCGAACGTTGCCTTCTCTCCAGTGAACTTCGTCAGTACCCCAGTAAGGATCGGCCGGGCCTCGTCGCCGGCGGCGGCAAACACGGTTGACTCAAGCGCGGCCTTAAGTGCCTTTTGTGTGATGCGAGCTGTCGGCCGTTCGCCGGCGGCGCCGACTGGCGGGTAGTCGTCGGCTGGGGTGGCACGAAGGTGCGAAGCGTTTCGACCGCACTTGATCTGGGCGCGACCGTCAGCGAGCAGTGAGAGGTCAATCTTCTCGTTCGGAAGACCGTTCACCACATCGGCGAGCAGCCGGGCAGGGATCGTGGTGGAGCCTTTCTCTTCCACTTTCGCTGGGACCCAGTGGGTGATCGCGATGTCAAGGTTTGTGGCAACAAGGCGGAGTCCGCCATCTTCGGTGCCGAGGTAGACATTCGACAGGATCGGGAGGGTGTTGCGAGTCGCTACGGCGTGGCCGACGATAGCGAGTCCGCGGGCGAGGTGGTCCTGGATAACCGAGAGCTTCATCTGTTCCTCCACATATTGGTTCCCCCTCTAGGGTAATAGTGTCTTACTTGTTTTATCTCGTCATCACCGTATTCGTACTGTGGGCGGCGTGGAGAGCTGTGCTCACTCTCGCACAAACCCGCCGTGGGAAGCCCCCCTCTCCCCGTGGAGAACCCGCACGGGAACCCCATAAAGCACCGTAACCACCGTGGAGACCCTGCGGAGAACCCCAACCGGTTACCCACACCCCACTACACACCGGCCCAGGAAAACCCCCACAAAACCACAGCACAGGAGGTGTTATCCACGAGATATCCACACTTGCGATGGTCGGGCTAGGCGCGGGCAGCAACCCCTTGACCCAACCGCAGGAGCGCTTCGCGCAACAAGGCAACCTCTCGACGCAACTCGCCGTCGTAGCTCATCTCTCGCTCAATCTTGGTGCAGGCATGAATGACGGTGGAGTGGTCGCGCCCGCCGAGGGCCGCGCCAATTCGCACAAGGGAGGCGTCGGTCTCTTCTCGAGAGAGGTACGCCGCAATCTGTCGCGGGGTCACGATCTCCCGATCGCGCTTTGGCCCGCGGAGCTGCTCAACCGTGAGACTGAAGTGCTCGGCGACGGCGGCAACAACCTGCTCTGGCTCAAGGATGCGCTTCGGGTTCGGGTAGACCGCTTCGCTCAAGACGCGCGCAGCTAGCTCCATCGTGACCGGCATGCCACTAAGGCGGCCAACCGCAACAAGTCGCGTAAGGGCGCCCTCAAGTTCGCGTACGTTGCTCTGCACGCGTCGCGCGACCTGCTCCACAACATCGTTTGTCACGATCACTCCGCTCTCTTCCGCCTTTGCGCGCAAGATTGCAATTCGTGTTTCGAGATCTGGTGACGAAATGTCGGCGATAAGGCCCCACTCAAATCGCGAGCGCAGACGCTCTTCAAGCAACGAGATCTCTTTCGGTGTGCGGTCCGACGTCAACACGATCTGCTTACCGGCAGAGTGCAGTGCGTTGAACGTGTGGAAGAACTCTTCTTGCGTGCGCTCCTTATCGGCGAGGAACTGAATGTCATCGATGAGGAGCACATCAATCTTGCGGAAGCGCGAACGGAACGCCTCGGCGCCACCCTGCTGAATACTGGTAATGAATTCATTCGTGAACGCCTCGCCGGTGATGTAGAGCACCTGGCGCTTCGGCGAGCGCTCAGCAACTGCGTTCCCAATCGCGTGCAACAAGTGCGTCTTACCGAGGCCAGTGCCGCCGTACAGGAAGAGTGGATTGTATGCGCCACCCGGTCGCTCAGAAACGGAGAGCGAAGCTGCGTGTGCGAGCCGATTAGCAGCGCCGACAACATATGTGGCAAATGTGTAGCGAGCGTTCAGGTTCGTTGCGCGCGTTGACGAATCACGATCAACGATACGCACGCTCTCTTGTGATGCTGCAGCGCGTGGGGCCACGTCGGCTGCAACAACACCCTTCCCCTTTGCGGTGAGTGCACCGTGTGCGTCGAGCTCAGAGTCACTGACCACTTCAACAGAGAGCGTGACGCTATATCCAACAACCTTCGCGAGTGTCTGTGCGATCAGGGAGCGATATCGCTCATCAACCCAATCTTTTGCAAACCCAGACGGCACGCCGAGAACAAAGGTGGCAGTTGATTCATCGACACGGAGGAGTGCGGTTCGACGGAACCAGGTCTCAAAGGTTGCCTGCGAAAGGCTGATCTCCAGCTCTCCGAGGACCGCGCGCCAGACCTGTCGTCGATCCATTCCGCAGCGCCCCCTTTGTTCCGTTGGTGTGCGCCACCAACACTGCGGCAGAAGGGCGGGGTCGCCGAGGAGTCGGCGGTGCCACCCTGGTGCAGAATTGAGTCTGTGCTGACCGGCTCGCGCCTGCCCCTCCCACAGCCCCGAAGAAGAGACCAATCGACGGTGTGATGTCGCTCGGGCCCTTTGTGGGGAGGCGGAGAATAGCACCCGCCGCAGTTCCTGCAAGCCCCGCCTCACCCCGATTTTTGATACCCCCCAGGGGTATCTGGCTAAATCCCCGTTACAGGGGCGGCAATTGACACCGCCGCCTTCAAGGAACGATACTTCCCCTCTCAGAACCGCCCTCTTCGCGGCCTGAGTGAAAACCAGGAAGAACCCCTCTGGGGCCACTGCCGAAGTCGGCAACCGTGGCACTTGAGACCACCGGATCGGAGCGATACCAATGAAGCGAACGTATCAGCCCAAGAAGCGCCAGCGGTTCCGCGAGCACGGATTCCGTAAGCGCATGTCGACAACGTCCGGCCGCCGGGTTTTGGCCCGACGCCGCGCACGCGGTCGCAAGCGCCTCACCGTCTGATCAAGGCGGCGCGTACGCGCCCCAGGAGCATCGACATGTTGCGCACACCCTCTGATTTCGCCGCGCTGAGCGCCGCACCCGGCGTTACCACGCCGCTGCTCGGCGTTCGCCACCGCACCGTTGCCGCCACAGAGAACACTGCTTCGCTTCGCCTCGGCATTGCAACGAGCCGCAAGGTCGGGAACGCCGTAGTGCGCAACCGCATCCGCCGCCGACTCAAGAGCATCGCGCGTGAGCTTGCTCCGCAGGTGCGCCCAGGCGCAGAGATTCTGATCGGCGTTCGCGTTGCAGCAAGCACTGCGACGAGCGCAGAGCTGCGAGCCGCGCTCACTGAGTGCCTGCGTCGCGCGCGACTCGTTGAGGTTCCGGCATGAACACGCTGCGGCGCATCGTTGGCGTACCCGCCCTCGCTGGAACGTTGTTGATCAAGGCATACCGCGTGGTGTTCTTTTGGCTCCCGTCGAGCTGCCGTTTCGAGCCGAGCTGCTCGCGCTATACAGAGGAGGCGATCGTGAAGTACGGACTACTGAAAGGTTCATGGATGGGGGCGAAGCGCATCGCGCGCTGCTCGCCACTCAGCGCTGGTGGATTGGACCCGGTCCGATGAGCCGCCGCGCAGTGAAAGCCGTTGCACTGCTCGGCATCGTCGCGTTGATGGTGGCCGCTTGCGGCGGCGCTGGCGCAACTGCAAGTGTTAGCCCGACGCCACACCCCCCACTCGTACCTGCTGCGCCAGGTGCGGATCCGTTCAGCTTGCTCGCCTGGATCTTTACGCCGATCTTCCAAGCGCTCTTCATTGGACTAGTGCTGCTCGACCGCCTCACTGGCGATATCGGCATTTCAATTCTGATCCTGACGCTCATCATCCGCGTCATTTTGATCTCGCCCTATCGTAAGCAGTTGGTTTCGCAGAAGCGCACCCAACTTCTTGCGCCTGAGGTGGCCGAGATCCAGCGTCGCTATAAGGGCGACAAGGTCAAGATTCAGCAGGCACAGATGGAGCTCTACAAGTCGCGTGGCGTCAGCCCGTTCGGGGGCTGCCTTCCAACCTTGCTGCAATTCATCGTGTTGATTCCGATGTACACCGTGATCTCGAATGGGCTCACGAATCCAGACCCTACAGCCATGTTGAGCGTCTTCGGATTCAACGTTGGTGACGCAGTCGGTTTGGTGTGCGCGAATGGCCTTGGCACCGCGGCGTACGACAACATGAAGCCATGCATTGAGGCGACCGTGCCGTGGCTTGGTGGGCTCAACGCGTCGCTGCCGTCTGTCGTTGATGTTGCCGGGTTCGGCGTTTCGATTCTCGCAATCATCAGCGCACTACTTCAGGTTGTTCAGACGCGCATGGTCATCAATCCAAATGCGTCAAAGAGCGACCCAATGTCAGGTGCACAGGGTCAGACCATGGTGCTCCTGCCGCTCATCTCGGTACTGTACGGCGGGATTCTTCCTGCCGGCCTGTTCATCTACTGGATCTCGTCCACGCTGTTCTCGATCGGTCAGCAGTACTTGATCCTCGGTTTCGGTGGGCTCTTCCCGCTCTTCGGCTGGACGCCCGCCTTTGCCGTTAACCATGCCCCGAGGTTCCCAGTGGCGATGCCGGAATCAGTTCCGGATGTTGCTGGGGAAGCGGTGGTTCCACACGAGCGGACGGAGCTTGATCGCGCCGCATCAGCGGCCGCCACGATCCGTTCGGCAAAGAAGCGCGACCGACATGGTCGACGAGGGAGTAGGTAATGGCGAACGAGAGCGCATATCAGGAGTTCACCGGCAAGAGCGTCGAAGAGGCACTGAAGGGTGCGTGTGAGGCGTTCAAGGTCGGCATCGGCGATCTCGATTTCGAGATCATTGCGCCAGGGTCACGTGGCGTTCTCGGCATGGGCGCTGAGCCTGCCCGAATCGTTGCTGCGCCAATCAGCGCACTTGGCGGCGCCGCACCAAAGCGTGCCGGAGAGCCAAGCCGACCAGCACCAGCACCTGTTCGTGAAGAGCGCGGGCCACGACCGGCACCACGTCGCGACGCACCAGTTTCACGAGCCGTTGCGCCGCAGGCTGCAACACGTCCAGCGCCACGCGGCGATCGTGGGCCACGACCTGAGCGTGCACCGCGCCCTGAGCGCGCGCCACGTGAGGATCGCGAGCCACGAGAGCGACGCGAGCGCAGCGAGACGACGCCAGAGATGATCAGCGGCGGCAAGGAGATCCTTGAGACGCTGGTGAAGCACCTCGGCTTTGAGGCCGAAGTGCGCACCACTGGAACTGGTGCTGACACCGTGTTGAACGTTGCTGGCACCTCACCAGAGGCGGTTGATGAGTTGAACAGCCTTATCGGTGGTCGCGGTGAGCGACTGCAGGCGATCCAGCACCTGGTCAACCTGATGCTCAGCCGCAAGATGGGTGAGTGGGCGCGCGTCACCGTCGACATCGAGGAGTATCGAGGTCGACGTGAGGCACAGCTTCGCGCACTTGCGCGCAAGGCGGCAGACCGCGTCAAGGAGACCGGCCGCGCCGTGCAGCTTGAGCCAATGACGGCGCTGGAGCGCCGCTGGATTCACGTTGAGCTTCAGGAGATGGACGGCATTGCGACGGAGTCGGCGGGCGAAGAGCCAGAGCGCCGCGTCGTTGTTATTCCGGCCTGATCGCCCACTCGGCGACCATGCCGACAAAAGATCCAAAACGGGAAGCGCACTTCCCTGCAATTGAGAAGCGGTATGGCGAACCAATGAAGTACTGGTTCGCTGTCATGAAGACCATTGCAGGGAAGCGCTACCCAGAACAGATTGCGCACCTGCGAGAGACCTACGGTTTCTCGCAAGCGCACGCCAACGCGTTGGTGATGTTCTCACGCGGCTCAACGACAACGCGCCGGCATGAAACACCAACTGACTACTTCAAGAGCATTGATCCACAGCAGGCGCGCACCATGCGCGCGATGTTTAAGGTGCTACGCACAAAGTATCCGGCGCTTGAGTTTGTGATTGCCTGGAATCAGCCAATGTTGCGCAAGGGAACAGAGTATGTGTTTGGCGCATCAGCATCAGCCAAGTACCTGTTGATCAACCCGTTTAGCAAGGCGGTCATCGACACCTTTACTCCAAAGCTGAATGGGTACCGAGTACTAAAGCACACGATCACGATCCCCAACGACTGGGAGATCGACGAGAAACTCTTGCTCGGGTTGGCAAAAGCACGCCTCGCGGAGATCGCTTAGCGCGCGCCGACGGCGCGACGAGTGAGATTTGGTGGAGATGGAGGAGAGTCGAACTCCTCGTCCGAAAAGCCTTCCTTGAGACCACTACGAGCGTGTCCTGCGGTTTAGTCTAAGTTGAGGCGCTCCCACAGGCCGGATCGACCCTCAACCGAGAT
>Ga0222712_10007447_pt1 | contig 10576 bp, 7 predicted proteins | sample C33_657DmetaG_FD_165043 | JGI IMG/M metagenome (GOLD analysis project Ga0222712, IMG submission 165043) | Estuarine water microbial communities from San Francisco Bay, California, United States - C33_657D | ecosystem: Environmental > Aquatic > Marine > Unclassified | place: USA: California... | reverse complement strand
AAGGTCTTAAGAAAATACATAAAGATGCATCTCCAGAACTATCAACACGATTGAAACATATGATAGTATCTGTAAACGGAGCTACAGACTCTAAGAGTATTAGAGATTTCGTAGATAATCATTTTTTAGCAAGAGATTCTCGTGCATTCAGAAAATATATCAACCAATTCCAGCCAGACGTAGATTTACGATTCTATCCAGAAAACGGACCAGAAGGAGGGGTTGACATTCCAATCGGAGTTAACTTTCTTTGGCCTGACGCCAACCTATAGAGCAGGAATCTTTAACCAGATTCATGAAATAGTATTCCACGGAAAAGGTGGGTATGATCATGATACGGTTTACCAAATGCCTGTATGGTTACGTAATTTCACTTTTCAAAAGATTAATGAATATTACGAAAAAGAAAAAGAAGCAATGGAAAACGCTAAAAGCAAAACTCCAACAAAATCAGCTCCTAAAGGACCTGGAGTAAGAAAACCTTCTTATAGTACTAAGGCTCGCCCATAAAGCGAGCTTTACCTATTTATATGATATAAGTACCCTCGTTAATGGCTAATAAAGACGACATAAAGAACCAACAAGACCTAAATAAATCCATGGCTGAGACTAACCGTCTTACAGCTGAGGAGAATAAGTATCTTGAATTAGGAAGAAGAATTACTGCACAAACTACTGAAGAGACAAGAAATCTAGCTCAGGAACTTCGTGATACATTAGGACTTTCTAGACAAAGAAATGACTTTGATAAAGCTTTATTAGGTCTATCTAGGAACATTACTGCTCAAGCTGAAAAGAATGCTGTTGCATTAGGCCGTAATAAGGAAATTTCTAAAGAGCTTCTTAAAGATGAAAAAATTCTAGAAGCAGCAAAAAGAGAGCAGTTAATAAACGCTAAGGGCCTTAATTTTGTACAGCTACAGGCAGCAGATAAGATAGCAAAAGCTCAACTAAAACGTCAAGATGTTATTTCTGAAATTGATGAGCTTTATGAAAAACTAGCTACAGCAGATGAAGTTGCAGCTAAAAAGCTTAAGGATGAGATTAAACTAAAAGAAGACCTTTTAGGGAATGTCGAAGCTACATTAGATACGCACCTAAAGTTAGCAGATGCTGATACACAACGTCTTTCCTTAGCAACACAGTTGACTCAACAAGCACAGAAGAATGTTGAGATAAAAGCAGAGGAAGTAGCTATCCAGCAGCAAATAACAGATAAACTAGGAATTACCGGAGGTCTTTTAAGAGGAGCCTCTGGATTAATGACTACGTTAGGATTCTCCAGTAATTCTGTTTCAGCAGGCATTGAAGAAGCTGAAAAAGCTATGGAAGAATTTGCTGATGAAGCTGTTCGTTCAGGTAAGGAAGTTTCTAGATTACAGGTAGCAATGAAGGGAGTTGGTCCGCTAGTTTCAACACTTGCAGACAGCTTATTAGACCCAGCTGTAATAATAGGTAAAGTTGCAGATAGTTTCTTTAAAGTAGACAAAGCAGCTGCTAAGTTTCAACAACGAACAGGTATGTCTGCAAGTGCTTTATCAGGAGCAAACGCAGAACTAGCAACATCGGTTGACTTCTTAGAAACAGCAGGCGAATTAACAGAACAGTTAGGAATGAACGCTGCTGTGGCTTTAGGACCAGATATTGTAGCTGGTGCCGCAGCATTAAAGAATGAATTAGGATTATCTGGAGAAAATGCGGGAGTATTAGCTTTAAACGCTAAATTATCTGGCACTAGTATGCAGGGTATGACAGATACTATCCAAGCTGCTACAGACGAATTTAATAATACTAACGATGCAGCTGTGTCTAGTACACAGGTTATTCGAGATATGGGTAAAGCTTCTAAAGCAGTACAAGCTCAATTTGCAGGATATCCAGGAGGATTAGCTAAAGCAGCTGCCGCAGCCCGTAAGGTCGGAATGGAGCTGAAAGATATTGAAGGGGTAATGGATAATATGCTAGATTTTCAATCTTCGATAGAAGCTGAAATGGAAGCTGAATTACTTACAGGTAAAGAATTAAACTTAAATAGAGCTAGAGAATTATCTTTAGCTAATGATATAGAAGGAGTATCTAACGAATTGTTTAAGAACGCACAAGACGTTTCACAATTTGCAAAGATGAATAGACTTGAACAGCAATCCTATGCTGCAGCTCTAGGAATGTCACGAGATCAATTAGCCGAAATGGCCATACAGAAAGGTATGTTGAATAATATGACAGATGAGGAGAAAGCAAAACTTAGAGGAGTCACTTTAGAGGAATCTAAGAGAATGGATGTTCAGGAGAAGTTACAAGCTTCATTAGATAAATTGACACAGGCTTTAGCTCCTATGTTAGATATACTAGTACCAATTGCAGATCTCTTTGGAGTTATTGCAAAGGCAATTGCATATCCAATAGGTCTTGTAATGAAACTTGCAGACTCTATAAAAGGAGCAGAAGATAGTGCATCAAGCTTTAGAGGAGTACTCGCCGGTATTGTTAAGTTAATAGCTGGAGCCGGTATACTCCTTCTTGGAAAAACAATCAAAGATGCCTTTAACCCGAAAGTAGCTGGAGGATTTTTCAAAAACCTAAAAGAGAATTTTAAAGGGCTAGGTGGGTTAAAAGATAAATTATTCGGTAAAAAAGGCTTAACAGAAGGTATAACTCCAGAAGTTAAACCAACATCAGTAACGGAAACTATAACAGGAGCAACTGATAAAACAGTAGAAGCTTCTAATGCTGCTTCTAAAGCAGAAGATCCAAAATCATCTGGAGAGAAGTTAAAAGAGTTCTTTACTAACTTAGCAGCCGGGTTAAAAGAGATGGCTAGTACAAAAGTAGTAGGAGGTGCATTAGCATTAATTCCTGCTTCTATCGGATTAGTAGCTTTCATACCAGGCTACTTTGGAGCTAAGTTAATAGAGAGAATAGATGGACCTAAATTACAGGAAGGTTTAACAGGATTAGCTACCGGATTATCTGCATTAGGAACAGGAAAGGTGATGTTAGGTGCATTAGCACTTGCAATAGCAGCTCCTGCTTTTGTTATAGCTATAGCCGGAATACCTGGAATGATAGCAATAGGATCTTTAGGTTCTACAACTTCAACAGGATTGACAGCATTGTCAACTGGATTACAGAGCATGTCTAGTACTTATGCAGGTATAGGGGCTTTAGCACTTACCGCAGGAGCATTTGTATTAATGTTAGCAGCTATACCAGGAATGTTATTTGTTGCACTTACAGGTTCAATGGTGGCCGCTGGCTTAACAGGCTTAGCAACAGGTTTAACATCATTTGGAACAGCAGCAGCTAACCCACTATTATGGTTAGGAATAGCTGCTTTAGGAGCTCTTGGAATCGCAATGATACCTTTATCTTACGCAATAGGATTACTAGCACCGGCAATTGAAGCATTTGGTACAATAATAACCTCTGTCTTTAACGGAGTAGCAACACTAGTAGGCGCTGTAGCAGCTGGATTTGTTACATTAATGGATTCAGTTAGTTTAGAGAAGGTAATGAATATGGCTCTTCTAGGACCTGCATTACTAAGTGCCGCTGTAGGGTTAACAGCTTTCTCAGCAGCGATGGCAGCAGGTAGTATGGCAAGTGGAATAGCTTCTTTCTTAACAGGAGGAGGTTTACTTTCAGATTTACAGACATTAGTAGAGATGGCAGGACCTTTACAGTCAGTAGCTACGTCTTTAACAGCAATAGCTGGAGCATTAGCAGGTATTGGTGTAGCCCTTGCAACTGTCGAAACTGATAAATTAGAGGAGATGGGAGACTTGGTGATGACTACAGCTTTTGCAGCACCAGCAGTAGCAGCAGCCGGAGCAATCGGAGATATGATAGCCGGAATTACCGGCGGAGGTAGCGGAGAAAAATCAGAAAGTAACGATAAATTAATTGCTAAAATAGATGAATTGATAGTAGCAGTTAAACAAGGTAAGAATATTAATATGGACGGTAGAAGAGTAGGATCTACTTTACAATTATCTGCATCCAATACATAATAACAAACTATTTATAAACGAACTATTAAATTAAACACAATGAAAGGAATTTTAGACAAACAAACTCCGAATTCTAGATTAGGATTGAAGGGTAAGACTCCGAAAGTACCAGTAGGTGCTACAGGATTATCTAGCCAACACAAGACTTCTTCTATTAACAACATACCGGAGTTTGCAAAAGCAACTTCAGGTTTAGACCTAAACGGTGCTACACCTTCTAAGTATTTAGATAATCCTCCAGTTTAAGTATGCCTTTACTACCTCTTCAGACAAATCTTAAGAGCTTAAAGTACGATGGTGCAGGACCTTATGTATCAAAAGATATAAATAATCCACCGCGGTATAACGTAATAGGTAATGAAGTAACTGCACGAGTAGATGATTTAAAACGAATCAGTAAACTACTTGTTGATACTCCTGGATTAAAGTGGACTTTACATCAGGCAGAGTTAAACTTTGCTTTTAATGAAAAGAAAGGCTTTGGGAGAAAGTTACTTAATACACTAGGCAATACCGCAAAAGTCATCGGAAGTACTTTAGCGCAAGTACCTGTTAATGGAACGGGTACCCACTTTGTTATTGGCTTTGGAGGAAACGAATACTTAAAGCAAGGCGGACAGAGAAGTTCCTGGTTAGATAGGTTTCTAAAAACAACAGCAGGTACCGGCGGAGTAAACGGAGCAAAAAGCGTCTTAAACGGAAAGAATGTAATCCTTGACCATAGAGGTGAAGAAGGTTACAGACCGATGATAGATACTCAGTTTACTGATGAAATCGAGAATAAAGATGCCCTACCTGTAGATATTGCACAAAGCTATATTAAGCAAGATGCAAGTATTCTTGCAAGAGAGAATGGAAAGGTAATAGCGGACAATATTGGCTTAGATGGTTATAGAACACCTAACGAAGGATTAGATAGGATTGATCAAGAGTTAAAAATAGACATTGATAGTTCGTACGTAAAGCAAGACGGTAGAAATCTAGTAAGAGGGGCTGAAGGTCTAAATGTAGATGCAAACGTACCTACTAGGCTTGAAAACGATTCCCCAGGTGATGTAATAGAGAAGTTTCAAACACCTTTAGCAGATTTAAAACCAGAGGAGGAAACAAAATACGATATTACAGCAGCTCGAACTAGAGACGTTAAAGATACTTACCAAAAATCTGTAAATAAGTTAAACCCTCAGGAAGCTGAAGGAGGAACTAAAACACCTAAGATAGGAGCTACTCCAAAAGAGAATAAGTTAGAACCTTACATAAAGCAAGGCGGTGAAGTTACACCAGCCGGAGAAGGTGAAAAAGAACCACCTAAAGCATCTGAATTAAGTTTTCCTGATGAAAAAAATTATCAGAAGAATGTAGGTAAAGACGCAATATTAAGAGACTTTAAACAAAAAGGCTCAGGTGGCGCAGGTAGTTACAAGACAAAAAGTATTGCTGCTAAAGATAGTGTACGTAAAGAGAAAGAAGTAGCAGGTACAAACATAGAAAGGAATGAAGAAATGATTCCTTTTACATTTACTATTGTTACACCAGAAGCTAAGGAAACATTACACTTCTGGGCATACTTAGATAGCTTAAATGATAACTTTAACGCTACATGGACCGGACAGAGGTACGTAGGACGTGGTGAATCTTTCTACAATTATGGAGGTTTCGAAAGAAAAGCTTCACTAGGGTTTAAAGTAGCAGGTCAAAACTACGATGAGTTAATGGTATACTACCAGAGACTTAATAAGCTAGCATCAGCAACAGCTCCAACATACGGTTCAGGAGATATTTTTATGAGAGGAACATATGTTATATTAGATATAGGAACATATTTTCATAACCAACCAGCACTCTTTAACAGTGTAGGAATAACTTGGGATGTCGCAACACCGTGGGAAATAGATGCTGACCTTCAAGGTAAATCAGAGGTACCACACGTACTTAATGTTTCTCTTGATATGACAGTAATACATACGTTTACTCCACAGGTAGCAAAAACAGGTAAGGAATACTTTGGATTTAAGCGATAAATTTCGTAAATTAAGATAATGAATAGATACGAACTTATAAAGGAATATAAAACAGCAGACGGAGTACGATATAAACGTAACCCCATCTACCCTGATATTCCGGAACATGAGGATGATTTCTATGTTATAACCACAGGAGGAGATCGTTACGATACCTTAGCATTACAGTACTATAAAGACGCTTCTTTATGGTGGATTATTGCAAGTGCTAATACACATAGTAGGTTTAACCTAATACCAACACCTGGAGAACAACTCAGAATACCTCATGATAAAGATTCTATTATTCTATTATTTGAGAAGGTAAACAGAGAACGATAATGGCAAAATTTTTAGGAGGAAGTTTACAAGACGGTGTAGCCTCGCAATTAACAGCAAGAAGTACATACCTAAAAAAAGGTGATTATACTAATGGACTTTCCGCTTTACACGGAAACGCTTCCTTTATTAACTTATATTCAAGCGTTACAGGAGCTAAGTACGACTCTAATACATTTAAGCTAGAAGGAGGACTTGCTTTTCAGAAAGATATTGCTCCAGGAGACCCGGTAGGTTATAGTAGATCTATAGGGGATGACCAGAGAAGCTTTACACCTCGCCCAGGTATAGTAGACACAAAGGTAAAATCAAAAGGAACATTTGGAGCATTACGGGACGTAGAAGTAACAATTAGAGCCTTTAACGTAGGGGATTTTGATATAGTATATGAATTATTCTGCCGCCCAGGTTTTAGTTTCTTTCTAGAATGGGGACATTCAGTCTACCTAAATAATGCAGGTTCTGTAACCACAACTAAACAGACCGCATCCTCAACATTTTTAAATGGTGGAAAATACGACGCAATACAGAAAGCTATAAATACAGCTAGAGTTAATTCAAACTATAACTACGACGCAATACTTGCAATTTGTAAAAACTTTTCATGGACATTTAATGCAGACGGATCTTATGATATAAACTTAAGTTTAATATCTAAAGGAGAGGTTATAGAATCTCTTAAAACCAACTTTGATCCAGCCGTATTAGAAAAAGGAGTTGCAGCTTTGTTAGCCGGAAATGCTGATAAAACAGAAAGAAAAAGCCCTCTACACTACTTTTGTAAGAGAATAGAATTAAACAATAAAGACGGTGCTCTAATACAAGGCGCTTGTAAATCAGCTATTGCTTCAACAAGCCCCGGCTTTGCAGCTAGACTTGACGCCGATACTTTATATGCATGGAGTGCAACCGGTTTTGATATTAAACAAGCTACAAGCTTTTTTGATAAAGATTGTGTTTTTGTTTACCTTAGTTTAAGAACAGTATTAACAGTACTGAACGCATCAATGATGTGGGTAGGTCAAAATCAAAGAGCTGTTAAGTTTAAAACAAAAAAAGATGGGGAATATAACAACTACTTTACTCATGCAGGGCATCACAGTATAAACCCGTTTGTTTGTGTAACACCTAATCTAAACGGAACTAACGCTCAATTTGAAGCTAAACCAGCTGGTAAAGACTTACATAAACAAATAACCAGTGCACTTTCTAATTCTGACGATGTATTAGATATATGTATTTCTAATCTATACCTTTATGAAAAGTTAGACCCGATTTATGATGATGACCAGGAAGGGGAAAAAGAACCGGGTGTGTTTGATGTATTAAAAGCAATACTAGGAGGAGTAACCGAAGCATTAGGTGGTGTTAATGAACTTGATTTAGACTATGATGAAGAAGCAGATGAATGGGCTATTGTAGATAGGAAATGTAAACTTAGCGGTAAAGCAAAAACTCCTTCAGAAATAGACTTAGTAGGTTTAGGATCTTTTGCATATGATTTTAAAACTGAATCTAAAATTACTAACAAATTAGCTAGTCAGGTTTCTATTGCTGCACAGGCAGGAGGTACAGGTACAAAGCAGAACGTAGCAGAAATGTTACAGTGGAACAGGGGACATTACGATAAGGTATTTCCTAGAAAGAATGAAGGCCCTGATCAAGATACATCTACCGGAGATGCAACCTTAAAGGATATAAAAGACAAAGCAGAGTGGAATGATAGATGTAAAGAAGCTTTTGATAAGTTTAACGGAACTGGCTTCTTTACCGACCAGCAATACGATCCAGATTTATTTAAAGGTATTCAATCAGGACACCAAACATACCAATCTAGGCTAGTACCTGCAACTTGTTCAAACGAAGGTATACCTGCACCAGGTACCATCCCAGTAGAACTAGCTTTTACTTTACTAGGTATTGGCGGATTTAGAATAGGGGAAACATTCAAGCTTTCATCAGCATCAAGTAAGGTATTACCTAAAGTTTATTCAGAAGGTTCTATAGGGTTTATTATTACAAAAGTAGACCACAGTATAGACGAATCAGGCTGGAAGACAGAGATAGGAGCTTTAATGTACAACTTAGCTAAACTTTCAGGAGTCAGCGGCGCAGCCGGAGCACTTTCAGCATCCGGTGCTTCAGGTGGCACTGCTCAGCCGCAAGTAAAACCAGCACCAACAGAAGATGCATCTACAGACGCTACTGATAAATTACAAAACCAAACCGCATTAGGAACAAACGTTTCGTATAATGCAGTTAAGGCAGCTGTATTGAATAAAAAATACCAGTGGTTTAGCGGAGAATTACAGTTAAATATAGTAGGTGTACGAAATACGTCTGGACAGATTAGTGATGGAGCAGGCGGACGTAAACACCCACTGACTAACAGATTTAAGGATATTGTAATAGTAGCATGGATAGAAGGGGGTAAACAGTTTGCAGAAAGTTATCCTGCAACAACAGTACCTGGAGCAAGTTACACATTAGCATCTAATAAGAAATTTAAAGCATCTGAGGGAAATCCAAACGGAGCAGGTATAATGTTCGAAAAGCAGTTTATTAATCAATATACACCGGGTATGCATACTTCACATAGTAGTAAGCCACACCTTGCATTGAGAGCAGTTGGACCAGCTAAAGCACATAGAGATAAGGACTATACAGATAACTGGATTACTTTAGCAGTAAGCCCTGTCGGTAAATTAGGAAATGCAAAAGCAGGATTATTTAGCGATGGAGGAGGAATGCAGATACATAATTCAGGAGCAAGAACAGGAGCAGATAAGCCAATCGATAACTGGTCAGCAGGCTGTCAGGTATTTGCAAACGAAAAACAACATAATAGGTTAATGGAGTTAGTAAGTAAGAGCCAGAAGGCAACAAAATCTAACAAGTTTTCTTATGCGCTTATTAACGATAAAGAGATAAAATTATAAGATGGCAGATATTAAAAGCGATATATTAAGCTACGTGCCAGGTTCTCAATTTGTAATTGACAAACTTGGACAAAACCCAGCAGAGGCACTTAACGAATACTCGAAATATACCGACATACTAAATGAACCGGTAAACGATGTAGTTGGGGTTGTAACCTCTTGGGGGAGTAAATATACAATGGCTTTTGAAGATTTGATGAAAGGTAATTTTGCAAAAGCAACTCTTTTGTTCGAAAACGTAGGATCAAACCCGGCTTATACAATGGTACCTCCCGGACTTAAAGGTAAGTCTGCTGAATTCTTTTACTACCCTAAACCAACTGAAGATGATTATATTCAAGGTACTTTTAGAAGATACTTTTTACAGGATGTAAGAAATGGAGAAATAAAAGAAATAAACTCTGAAACATATAAAAGTATTGCAGATAAGGGATACTACAGAAGAACTAAGTTAGAGTGGAACCTCCTAGGACCCTCCGAAGATGAGAAAGTAAATGGGTACATATACCCTGGAGCAATAGCTAGGAATAGAGACGTTGTAGTACAAGCAGAAGAAGTTATTCCCGGAATGACTGAATTTCTTTCTGATCTAAAACAATTTGTAGTTGAAGAAGCTTCTAAATTTAAACAATTAAAGAAAGAAAAAAGCGAAGTAACAACAATAGAAAGAGAAGGAACCACAATAGTAGGGGTGTCTAATAAAAAAGTTATAGAAGAAGAACAACTCCCTCTATTACCAGAACTTCCAGATTCACAAATAAACGAAGGAGAAGCAGCTGCAACTGAAGGAACTCAAAGTGCAGATTCTACTTCAGCATATTCTAAGTCTTTAACATGGTATCAAGCACAGGTAGGAAATCCAAGTGCAGAAAGATCATGCGGTTCATTTACTCCAGTAAGTATGAAACTATACAACCAAGAAGGGCCTTTACTTGATGATGAAGGTAATCCTAAGAAGGATATAGTTTACTACAGAACAAAGAATGCAGCACCAGGTAACATCTACCAACCTATTAGAAGAATCCCTAGCTTTAACGAAAAGATACAATCTCAGGAATCTTACGAACTGTACTACACTATCCGTGTAGAAGGATACGGCGATTATACTGCAAAGATTGATAGAAACGGAAAACTTTATGATATAAAGCAATGTTAAGTTTGTTCTTAACAGATTAGTTCGTATCTTAAGTAAAAGGTTATAAGAAATGTTTTATATAGTAGAGAATAAACAGCAGCTAGATAGGCTCCGTAGTTACCCGGATGTAGACGTATATGTAGATGTAATTTC
>Ga0222712_10007446_pt1 | contig 10576 bp, 17 predicted proteins | sample C33_657DmetaG_FD_165043 | JGI IMG/M metagenome (GOLD analysis project Ga0222712, IMG submission 165043) | Estuarine water microbial communities from San Francisco Bay, California, United States - C33_657D | ecosystem: Environmental > Aquatic > Marine > Unclassified | place: USA: California... | reverse complement strand
CAAGGGTGCCGATGCCGTCAATAACGGGTTTGACTGCCTTAGCAACACCGACGATTGCGCCAATTACAAGTTTGATCGCTGGTTGTGCTTGTTTCCATCCACTGGCAATCAAGCGACCCAAACTGATTGCAGTGCTGTAGATGGATTCCATCGTGGGTTGGATCTGCTTCCAAATTTCCATTGCGGCTTGACCAGCGGACGTGAAAGCGTTTCGCACCGAGGTGGCGAAATCTTCGGCACGCTTTTTCATGTCATTTGTGGACAAAAAGTTTCCGAGGCTCACGAACAAACCTCGGACAGCCTCAAACAACGGTCGGCTCATGTTGGCAATCGTGATGGACACATAGTCCTGCACCGTTGATAAAGCACCCATCATCGTCTGCGAATGCTTTTGCATCATTCCGCCGAAGTCGGCACCCATACCATCCAACAAACCCGTGATGGCAGTAGCGGCAGACACCTGCCCCCGTTCCATCATCTTCAACGACTGGGGGATCGTCACACCGAGGACATTGGCGATGTACTCGTAGGCAGGAATACCAACTTCTGCCAACTGCATCAACTCTTCAGCCTGCACACGACCCTTCGCTTGGATCTGACCCAAAGCACGCTGAATACGTCGCATCACCTCGGGAGAACCACCCAAAGCGGCTGCCGCATCACCAATCGCCGTCAACCTTGGAATCAAATCCTCGGCGGCTGTACCCATAGCAATCATCTGCTGGGTCGTGCCAAGGAGATCCTTGAAATTGAACGGGGTTTTGGCGGCGAAGGTCTGGAGTTCCAGAAGCATCGCATTCGCTTTTTCGGCTGACCCCATGAAAGTCGTGAAAGCAATCCGAGACTGATCCAACTGTTGGTTGAAATCAATCAACGCACCTTTTGCGGCGTTGAAAATGGATGGGATCACCATGCCAGCACCAATAGCCGCAAAGCCTTGGGTGAGGCGTGATCGCATCTTGCCAATGGCACCCTCAATGCCCTTGACGGTGTTGGTCAGTTCACTGAAACCAGCACCAGCGGTGCGTGCAGAAGCCGAAGCGGTTTGGGCGAAACGCTGGGCAGCGGCTTGCGCCTGACCCATGCCTGCCACATAACCAGAAGCATCCGCTCCTAGTACCGCATCAACTCTGATTGCCATCTACTTCCTCGCTCTCGCCATCGCTTGTTCTCGTTCCCAAGCAGTTAGTTTGTCGTGAGCCGCCCAACCAATCATTTCGTCCGAACTCAACGGTCGGTGATTTGGTGACCCCCACAACAATTCTTCAACTGTCCGTCCGAGCCGTTCTGCGAGAACGAAGTAGTAGCGGTATTCAGAGTCTTCTAACTGTCTTTTCCCTCCGCATCAATCGCCTCAGCGTTCATGCCCGACATTTCCATAGCGACCTTGGCGACTTTTTCTACCGCCGAAGCCGACTTGTCGCCCAGAAGGGTCATGTCGCTGTGGTCAAACACTTTCGCACCACTCTCGGGATCGTGCGCCGAAGCAATGATCAGGAGGGGGTACATCTTCTCCAGATCCACGTTGCCTGCGAGGTCGGTACACGCTTTGATCATGCGTGTGCGCTCCAACGCCGACAGGGTGCGGATCTCCAGATCCACATCCCATTCGGGGACATGAAGGGTACGGGTGGCGATATCGTTCGCCGCAAGGATTCGGTCACGCAAGGACACTATTCACCTCTATTTGTTGTTGTTGATTACCAAGTGCCACGGGTGACGGCACCCGTGACTTGCAACTCCACGCTTGCCGACACTGCATCACCAACGGGCGAGCCAATGTTGTAAGACGTGACGTAGCACTCTCCGCTGTACTTGACCAAACCACCGGTAGAACCAGCAGGTCCGTATTCAAACGACAGCGAGGCGGTTTGCCCGAGGGTACCGGCGATATAGCCATCAAAAGTGGAATCCCACTTACCCGTGAGCGAGATCGTCGCATCCTTCAAGCCGACGATGTACGCCTTGGACGATCCACCAAAAGCGGTGACGTCTGCCGTCTCAATCGTCTCAGGGAAAGAAACTTCCATGAGGTAGGACGACAAATCCCGAAGCGTTCCGCCCGAGTCATCCAACTTGAATACTGCCGACTTGCCGTGAACAAAAGCCATGATGCGCTCCTAACGCCTTCCGAAACTTGCCTGATAGGTGATTGAACCGGTTGAACCGGCGAGGGTGTGTGTCGCACGCAGATAGCGGTTGACGGTTGTTCCACTTGCTACCGCTACACGCTCTTGTGTGGTGATCGTGGTGGCAACAGTAGAAAACGTAACCAGATCAGCCCATGTGCTGTTGTCGGCTGAATGCTGGATCTTGAACGTGGTAGACCCGTTACGGGTATTTGCGGTGACGTGGAGACTGCCAACTCCACCATTGGCAGTAGAGGCAGTGTTGTCATTGCTCGTCGCATTGCCAGTGGCGGTTTCGGCACCGAGGGCGTGCAAACTGACTGCGTCGTCAACTCCGCCAGTTGCTTGGAGTTCAACGGTGGCTGACACCACGTCACCAACAGGGCTGGAAAGGTTGTACGACGTTTCGTGGATCCCAGCGGTCAATCCACGCTTTCCGATAGTCGTCCCTTCAGGGAACACGGAAACGACCCCTTCCGAGGCACCTAACGCTTGCTGGAACACGGGATCAGAAGCACCCGTCGCCCCGTCAAACATCCCAGAGAGGGACACGGTGCCATCACGCAAACCGACAATGTACGCCTTGGCACCAGACGTTCCGAAGGCGGTGACGTCGGCTGTTTCAACGCTGTTGGCGACCGAAGCCTCCTTCAGGTAGCCAGACATATCTGTCGCATTGATGAGAACGACCGTGTTTTTGCCGTGTACGAATGCCATCAGACTTCCTCCTCCTCGTCCGCCTCAACGACGGGGGCAGGCTCTTTCCCGACCAGTTCAAGAATGTCCTGATCAACAAGCCACTTCAACGACTTGGAAGGGATGGCGGTGTGATCAATGACGGCGTCAGGCTCATGCCGTCCGCTTGGGGTATCAATCCCGATCTTCACCTTGTATTTCGCCACTGTTCCTTCTTTCGGACGCACTCCCCTAGAGCGTCCTAGACACGGCGGTCACGGGCGGACAGGGGGACACTTGGTCACGACGACCGAAGTGTAAACGACCAAGTGCATCGCATCCGCTTGACGGCGGTTTAGCCTCAGTTGCAGGGTTCGCTCCACGGTTTCCAGCCACATTTGCCTTGCTCTTCCCGAGACGAATACAGGATGTAGGCGAAACGCAAATTGTTGGCAGGGTTGCTCATCGCTACCTCAAACGGCTCCCCGAAGATCTGCTCCACAAACTCCTTGTGAACCGGCTTGTTGATTTGGGTAGGACCCCAGTCATGTCCGTTGAACCATTTCGCATCCGAGGGCAACCCCCCAGCCCTCACGGGAATAATGTTTCGGCACTGACTCTCAGTCCACAGAACTGTGCTGAGAGTAGACCAATGCTCCTCCTGCCATCCGACAGACATTGCCAAATCATGGAACTCGCCACATTTCCCCCACTTTGTACGAGAATCCGAAACCCACTTGTCAAGATCCGCCAACGTAAAAGGCACCGTTGTCGTAGTTTCTGGTGCAGGGGTCGTCGGTGGATCCGACACAACAACCGTTGTCGGAACTTGTTGCATCGTCGTCGGAGGAGACGAGTCCTCCACCACCGTTTCCACGGTGCCACACCCAACCAACACGACCAACCACACAAACCACTTGGACATGGGGCGTAACGATATCGTAATAATGCCCCAACGTCAATCGTGACCGTTACCAGCCTTACAACGAGGGCAAATGACTTTCCACGGGCGAGTCAAACGAATTGCTAACAGTCTGGCACACCTCCAGCAACGAGGATTCTCGTCGGCAGGTCGGGTGCGCCCGTACGGGTCAGGAACGGATGTTGGCTCCGCAGACATTGCACAACTCCTCACGACCATTCATCGTTTCAACCGTCAAACGGGCTTCAACAGGATGATCGCATCCATCAGATGGCTTCTGTTCGTCCTCTTTCAACAGCACAATCAGGCACTGCTGGACAGCATCCAAACACGCCTGAGCCGCCAAAACCGCTTTATGAGCCGCAAGAATATTCGGGTTCACGGGATCACCCAACAAGTGAACTCACACGCCAAAAGCGGACGCTCACGACCATCAGCACCAGCAGGGTAAATACCCGTCGCATCCAGTACCGACATGAATTTGACGCCATCAATCGTTTCCGACCTGATCGCCCCCAACACTCCCTGAACATTGCCGATCAATGTCCGAGCAGACGGATAATCGTTGCGAGCCGACCGAGCCACCGCAATCACCGAATGGCGGTACATCCCTGCAACCGAAGTACCGAAAACATGGTCAACATTGCCCTTCTCCTCCATCAGAACGACACTCGCATCTGGTGAGTCCTGAATCTGAGAAAGCCACAGGTTTGTCCCCAACGTGGCGACACCAGCCGTCTGCAACTTTTGCCCCAAACTGTCAAGCAAAGCCATAAAACACCACCTCAAACGAGGCGACAGCCGTCGCATAGGTCTGTGAGCCACCACCAAAAACGATCGTCATCACAGCCCCAAACCAGACAAAGTTCGCCCAACATCAGCCTGAATCCACCGTTCAAGGTTCGGCGTCGCCGCATAAACAGGATCCGACAGGTACAACGCCTTCCTACCGGGTGCATGACGGTATGCAAGGTTGTAATGCTGGTCGTAGGCGTATGGCGCAGACGCACCACCATACGAGATACGAACCGCTAGTTGACCGTTGCCCTGAAGCGCAGGGGGAGCCACGAAACCCGTGGATCTCAGGATGCCTCGGCGCACAGGCACCTGCATCTGAGACTCATTGAAGATCTTGTTTGCAGTCCCATAGAGGCTCCGACCCAAAGCCTGTAAACCCAACTCGGGGGCAACACGAAGAACGGTCGTCAACCGATCCCAGCCATCCAATCGCATCGTGGTGCTGATCAAACCCACTGTTTCAATATGAATAGGCATCAGGCACGTCCGTAGGAAACCGAGGTGTGGTTAGTTCCATCCTCGTCGTTGTGGACATTGATCGTCAACAAGACTGGTGTACTGCCATCAGGCAAAACGATCTTGGAGTTCAAACTGATCGTCGGCGTACCATAAAAAATGATTTTGCCGTCCTCAATGACCTGCCGACCATTCTGATCATGCGAAACGATGCCCGTCTGCTGGATACGGCACCGAACTGATTCTCCCGAAGCAGACCACGTTTGCTGACCGTAGGCACTCCGAGCCGACTGAGGATAAATCGTCACCGTGGAAGGCATCAGATCCAGAAAGACTGCCTCAATGGTCATCGCATCACGCTGGTGCCGTGGACGACCCCGAAGTTGTTGAACCCAGATTGTCGTCAATGCCGATGGAGAAAATCATTGCGCCGAACACGTTGTCATCATCATCCGTGAAGAAGTTGACGGACGGAGGACGACGACGGGAGGCTTGGTTCCGCAAACTTTCCGCCCTCTTCAACAAAGTCGTGGCGTGCGCCCCATACTGCGTGGACAACGACAAGTCGCCCACCGACCGAGAATAGTCAGCCTTCGTAGCCGACTTAGACGCCATAGCCTCACAAGCCCCAGCGGCAGCCAAATACGAATCTGTGTTGAATTCAGAGAGGAGGAACGAGATTTCCTCGTTTGTCACCTGCTGGTTGTTCGTGTCGGTATCACCGCACAGGAAGCGAACACGATCCGTGCTGGAGTTCGCTGGATCTCCACCGTAACTCCATGTCATCGCATTCAGCCTTCCGTAACTTCAACCTTGGGAGGACGACCCACCTTCTTCTTGGGGGCTTCCGACTTGACGGTTTCGTCAACCTTTGCAGGCTCGTCAACCTTCGCAGGCTCCACGACGGGGATCGGCTTCACCACCACATTCGGCGTGAGTTCAATCTTCTGGATGTAACGCCCAGATTCCAGAGTGCGCCTATTGCGCCATCCGTCAGCCTGAACGACCGCACCAGCCTCAATCTTCTTGCCTCCACCGACAGGAATCGGCTTCAACACCAACCAATCACTCATGTTCAACCCTTCTGTTCTTGTCCGACACTACAACACCGAGGTGCAGTCGCATCGCTTGACCGCCCTTACGGGCAGAACGGTTGATCAGGAAACGACTGCCGCGAAGAAGTAGCCGAGATCCGAGGCGACGACCTTCATGTCAAACGCCATCTCGCCTTCAATGCGGTCTGCCTTCACCGACTCCATGCGGAAACGGCTCGCACCGATGGTCTGACCCAAACCACCCGACACGCCAGTCCACGACATGACGTATCCAGCGGACGGCTGGAGCAGTCCCGGCGACGGAGCCGAGTAGCACAGGAGGGCGTTCTTGCCAGCGGTGAAGTCGTAGGCGGCGGAGCCACCCTCGTTGTTCGTCGCCTTGACGCTCTTGCTGACCAGCACACGCTCCACGTCAAACATACGAGCGATCATCTCGGTCGTGATGACGTTGGACGAGGTGTACTTGATTCGGTCAACGAGATCGGGGTGGTTCTTCAGTTCCTTGAACACGTCGTAGCCGAGGACGAGGGTGTTCGGCTCAAAGCCCGTGGTGGCGAGGATCGCACGCTTGGCGTCTTCCACGTCGTTCAACGGATCCGAGTTGGTGTAGTCCGACCACAGGCTGCTCGGGGTGTTGTCGGTAGCCCACACGCCAGTGGTGAAGAAGTTGGACACGAACTCCGTCTCCATCTTCAGGAGCAGACGGCTGGTCACGAACTCCACAGCCTCACGATCCACGTTGATGGGAGCGTCGGCGTTGGCACGGGTCTGATCGCCCACGTCCTTGTGGAACGCCCACACGTCAGCCGAGTAGGACGAGGTGGACAGGTTGTAACCGCCACCAGCCGACTCGGTCGCATCCGCACGCAGACGAGCCTCGTCACGGAACCAGTCGTTCTTGGTGTACGAGAAGTACTTGTCGCTCTGCTTGTCCACGGGGACAATCGGGAACACCTTGTTGGCGATGAAGTTCTCCTGCTTCTGCATATAAGCAACGGAGATGTTCGTCAGAATCGCATCAACATGGACCTGATTTTGAGTGGGCTGGGGCATGGCTTTGACCTTTCCTTATGGAGATTGTGGGATCAGGCGGCTCGGGCAGGCGAGGCGCAGTTGACAACGGCGGTGAGGATCTGGTTGTCCGCACCAGCGGCAAGGATCACGGTTCCAACGACGTAGTTGGTGGTGTCAGTACCCGGAACCTTCGCACCAGCCTTACCGGCGGAGGTCGTACCGATCAGGACGCCTTCGTCCAGCGAAGCGGAGGCGACAACCTTCGTGCCACCGACCACCAAAACCTCGGCGGCCTGTCCAGCGGTCGGGGTGTTCTGCAACACGCCGATCGGACGATCCGTCGCACCCGAGCAAAGTGCCGCATTGCCCGACGTGTCCACCTTCACGAAGTAATACTGCTTCGTGGAAAGGTCAGCGGCCGCAGGCAGGGTGATCTTGACGCTGTACTGGTTGATTTCGTATGCCATGAGAGGTCATTCCTTCTTGTCAGTTGGTTTCCGAGCGGTATTCGGCGTAGAGGGCAGGGTTTTCCGAGATCAGGCTGGAAATTGCCTGCTCAACGGTCTTGAATTCGCCCTTGGCAACGCTTGCCTTGGCGAGAGTCTCAATCTTCTGGTAAGCCGAGGAAGACGAGGGGACGTGCGACGAACCAATTTCGCTGAAGATCGCAGCCGCTTCCGCCTGACCGTTTGCGGCGTCCAAAGCCTTGCTGACCACGTCAAACAGGTCGCTGGAGATCTCTTCCAGACGTCGCATGGCAGGACCGAATTCGTCGTGATCCACGGCAAGGTTCGGGAAACGCTCTGCGCTCTTGACGATTGCCTCGGCGTCCAAACGGATTTCACGCTCCTTGCGGAGTTCTTCCTGAGCCTCGGTCGCCTCACGACGAGCCTTCATAATCGCCTCACGGACGGGAGCAGGAGCGGACTTGACCAACTCTTCCTCGTCGTCGCCAGCATCTTCGTCCTCGGGGCTGGCGGAAGCGATCTGCGCCTCCAGTTCAGCGATGCGCTCCTGAGCCTTGGTGAGGTCAGCCTCCAAGCCGACCATCTTCTCAATGGCGTCAAAGTCTTCGCTGGTCAGATCGGCATTCTTCATCAGGATCCATCCTTCGTCTAAATGCGCTGGATGGTCTACCCCTGAAGTCTCTTCAATGTTGAGGTGAACCATCTTGCGTGCAGTCATCGTGCAAGCAAGATAGATGTGGTTTTACAATCGCATCCACTAAACCGTTGTTGGTTCCGTTGCGAGGAACGTATCCCAGTCGTTATCGGGGATACGGAAATCGTTCTCGTACTCGTCGGGATCGTTCGGCGTGTATACCCACGCCTCCACTTGCTCACCATCTAGGTTCGCCAACACCGACACTCGGTCGTAGTGGTGAGGGACACCCTCCAGACGATCCAGCCGTTGCAAGATCATCGCATAGGCATCGGGGTCACAGACCACAAGGTAACCCTTCGTCCGTTCACCCTCAGCAGGGATGGCGTAGGGGAAGTTGCGGTGCCACGACACCAGACGGAAACCGTCAAGTGTTGCTGGCATAGCAATCGCATCCTCTTCCCAAAGATGAGCGTTCCAATGGTTTGGCATCAGACTGCCGTAAACGAAGATTGGTTTCATTGTTCCTCCCAAGGTTTAGTTTATCGGGTAATTGCCGTGACCTTGTGCTTTTCCTTTATCGGAAGAGCCTCGTCACCACGAATGTGCGGATCAATCCAGATCGTCCGATGTGCTTCGGCGGACGTTGACGGACCCAGCGAGCGATACCACTGACGACGCCAGTGACCACGCACCACCACTCGGAACCGCAACGGGGTTCCCGAATCGCCCCGAGCCTGATAGTTGACCTCTCGGCGGAGACGCAACACGCACGCACCATCGGAATAATCCCGATCTTTCAACACCCGTTGCGCTTCCCTACGGACAGGACGATCCACCGTCTCCCGTTGCACCTTGACAATTTCCTGCCAAGCGAATCGCATCAGCGACAAGAAGAACAGCCGCACTTCACCAACCGTGGACAACAAACCTTTGAACGTCCTTGTTTCAAAGTCGTACTCGGTTTCCGAGCCGAAAGACCAGTTCACTCCAAACGCCCACGGCAGAAAATCGGTCGGCAACAAACCACGCTTCACCGAAGGTTCAGGCATCAACAATGCTTCGTCGTTATCTTCCAATGCTACCCGTCGCATTGATTCACGGAAAACAACACGACCATCGTGGTCGGTGTAGGGGATCATCAATACACCCTCACCAATCGTTCCATCCTTACGACGCACATAGTCCGATTTCTTCCAACCAATAGCCCGAATCGGCAGAACGAGACGCTCATCCAATTTGCCCGTTCTCGGATGAAGATCCGATACAACGATCGGTTCCTGAAAAATCAACAAGCCGTTTTCGTACAGCAAATCAGTCGCATAGATCGGTTCAGGCTCCATCGTCCGAGACGCCGATGCAATGACCGCCATCACGCTCTCCGATACGAAGACCGTTTCACCGCCGATAGCGTCGTCCTCCATGCCGACGATCTGGTAAATATCTTCGGCAGTTTTTCCGACTATTTGCGGACCGGCGGAAGTGTTGCCCTCAGAAAAAGGTGTAACCATTGACTGCATGAGAATCAGCCATTTGTTCGCCAAAGAATCCTGATCCAACAAAGACTCAAAGAAGTGTCTGTCATTCATGCGGAGCGTGCGTCGCACGTCATCCAAACGATCGGTATGCAATCGGACAGCATCGTTGAGTTTCATTTTTCCTCCGATCAAACTTCCAACTCGGCATTGTTGCGAGCAAGCACCCGAGTTCTCAGGTCGGCATCGCCGTCGTATTCGGAATCCCACTTTTGAACGAGAGCATGGATTTCGGCAACTACCGAATCGGGCAAGTATTGGGCGAGCCACAAGTTCCACTCTTCACACTTGTCGTTGACACCCAACGCTACGAAGTGATGAAAATCACCGTTGTAAAACGAAAGCGAGTAAAACCAGTCGTCGTCCTCGGTCTTCTCATATTCGTGAAACGTGTGGATTTGTTGACGATCGTTTTCCGACAGTTCGTCGTCAATCGTGTTCCAAATGTTCAGAATCCCCGTCATCGGTTTGTATGAAACCATCAATTTCATTCTGTTTTCCTCCTCACTAGACAGAACGATTGAATTCATGGAAAGTGTGCGAACCGTCCATCGGTTAGTCCAGCCGAGCCATTCCGTATGCCTTGACACCGAGGTCTCGCAAGACCTTGGCACCAGCCCGAACCGCCGCATCTTTTCTGGTGTAACTCTGGCTCATCCGATCCGCTTGGACGATTTCCCAAGAGGACACTCGGTACTTGCTGTCACCTTGGCGACCGATCCCCTTGCTCTTCAGCCAGCGTGCCAAACCAGAGCGACCGTCCAGTTCAATCCATCCGAAGCCGCAAACGCCTTCGTCCACACGGTAGACGGGCTGGGTCAGATCAGGAGTGTCGTCAAACAATCCCTTCGGCGTGTAGACGACCATCGGCGTAGGCACCGCTTCGTGCCA
>Ga0222712_10007444_pt1 | contig 10577 bp, 9 predicted proteins | sample C33_657DmetaG_FD_165043 | JGI IMG/M metagenome (GOLD analysis project Ga0222712, IMG submission 165043) | Estuarine water microbial communities from San Francisco Bay, California, United States - C33_657D | ecosystem: Environmental > Aquatic > Marine > Unclassified | place: USA: California... | reverse complement strand
GTGAAACTAACTCTGTCGAGAGTGGCTTTGATGTCTTAGCCATAGCAACTGCAGTTAATGCAAGTTTTTTAGCAACATCTACAGAGATTTCAGGAGATGAAGCAAAGCCCCAAGCTCCATTGACGATCACGCGAACACCTAAACCTGCATTGGTCTCATCACTTTGTGTCTCAGGACGAGCATCACGCAGCGAGAGCAAACCATTGCGGGTGCGCTCTATTCGCACATCAACATGGGATGCACCGGCATCTTTTGCGGTGCTAATGGCGGCATCACTAACTGCTGCTAGTGGAAGGGCTAGGAAATCTGCATCAACGTTTTTATTCACCCCCGAACCTTATGATGAATGAGGTAGTTGTGCATAGGTGGGCTTCATAAGAGACTGATTTGCTGTCAGGTAGAATTGCCTTTACGATTAACTTGTTTAAGGGGAGTACCTCACTACAGCTACCTCGTCAATACGGTGTAAAAACCCGGGGCGCTGGCCGTTCACACGGTTAGGGAGACCTTGACCATGCTTTATCCATGGCTATCAAGGGAGAATTTTGTGCAGGTCTCAACACTCATCTGGTCTATAACGGTAGGTCTAATTCTCGTCCTAATTTTAGTAGATTTAGTGACAGCGACTCGCAAAGCCCATGATGTTAAATTCAAAGAAGCCGTATTAACAACTTTATTCTATGTCAGTATTTCAATTGGCTTTGGCCTTTGGGTCTGGTCCTACTTTGGATCAACCTATGGCACTGAATTCTTTGCCGCATACTTAGTTGAATACTCACTCTCAATTGATAATTTGTTTATTTTCGTAATTATTTTGGCCCAGTTTGCAGTGCCCAGTATTCATCACCAAAAAGTCTTACTCATCGGTGTCATGTTGGCCCTTGTCTTGAGAGCAATCTTTATTTCCATTGGAGCCGTTGCAATTTCTGCCTTCTCCTTTACTTTTGCGATATTTGGAGCAATCCTGATTTGGACAGGAATTGGACTATTCAAGCACTGGGATGAAGATCCAGAACCAAATGATAATTTCTTGGTTCGTACTCTAAGAAAACGTATGTCCATGGTCAATGAGTACCATGGCTCAAAACTGTTCATAAAGATAAGTGGCAAGCGTTATGCAACACCAATGTTCTTGGTCATTATTGCAATTGGGTCAACAGATCTTCTTTTTGCCCTAGATTCAATCCCAGCAACTTTTGGAGTTACCTCTCAAACCTTCCTAGTCTTTACAGCTAACGCCTTTGCACTATTGGGTCTGCGCGCCTTATATTTCCTCATTAAGGGCTTGCTCGATAAGTTAATTTACCTATCCCTAGGCCTTTCCTTCATCTTGATCTTTATTGGAATCAAGCTCATGCTCACCTATGCCCATGAAATCTTTGATAACGTTCCAAAGATTCCTACACCAGTAAGTCTTGCTGTAATTGCAACAATTTTGCTGATATCAACCATTGCTAGCTTGATTAAGAGTAAGCAGAATCCTGAAATGAAGGCTACCGCTGGCCGCATTACTGACCACAATGATGAGGACAATAAGTGAAGAAAAAATGGTTGCTCTTGCCCAAGAGATTGAGGCAGATCATCGCTTTTTCCGTGGGTTCATTTTTAGTTCTGGCCGGCTTAGTTTTAATTGTCCTTCCAGGTCCTTTCACAATGCCTTTAGTAATTGCTGGTTTATTTGTTCTAGCCGTTGAATTTGCTTGGGCCGAGAGGTTTTTAGCAAAAGCTAAAGTTCATGCGAACAAGATTGTGCCTAAGAAATATAAGAAATAAGTAAGGCATAATTGCCACATGCCCCACACCATCACATGCGTAGTTTTAGAGGCTGATGAATGGGTGCGGTTGAGAGATATTCGCTTAAGAGCTCTTCTTGAAAGCCCACATGCATTTGGTGGCACCTTTGAGAAAGAAAACCTCTTTGATGAACAACAGTGGCGATTAGATTTTCTTAAGCAGTCTCACATAGTTGCTGCAGTGGATGGTTTTGATGCAGCGATGATGTATGTGGAAAATCTTGAAGGTGATTTTGGTGCCACTTGCTGGATTGGTGGATGTTGGAGTGATCCTAATTTTCGTGGAACGGGCTTGATGCGAGCCATGTTTGAATTTCTAGATAATCAAGCCACAGAACGAAATTGGTCAATTCAAGGCCTTGGTGTGTGGACAGATAACACTGCAGCAATCGCAGCTTATGAAAAGCTAGGCTTTGTTGAGATGGGTGGACCACAAGCAAGCAGTCGTCAGCCCGGTAAGTTCTATCAGCGAATGATTAGAAAAACGGTTTCAGCTTAAATCTCTGAAATTTGATATTTAGCTTTTGCTAACCATGCTGGGTTGATCTCAACACCCCAACCTGGCCCCTGAGGAATCTGTACTTTCCCACCTTCAATTGCAAAGGGATTTCCTAGAAAGAGATCTCTTTGCCATGGGTAATACTCATAGCCCTCAATTGAGAACTCTAGATATTTGCCTGCGTTCGGAATTGCTCCTAACAGGTGCATAGTGCAAATGGTTACGAGAGAAAGATTGGCGCTGTGAGGAGTTATCGGCATTCCTGCCTTCTTTGCCATTTCTACAACTTTTAATGTTCTCCAGATTCCACCCATATACATAATGTCAGGCTGTAATACATCGACAGCATGCATATCAATCATTCTCTTCCAGGTGACTAGATCCCAATCTTGTTCTCCGCCAGTTACATCAATACTCAACGCGTCAGTTACTTGTTTGGTTTCTTCGAGCTCCCAGTATTTGCATGGCTCTTCAAAGTGACTAATTCCCTCTGCCTCTAAAAGCGCACCAACTTCAATTGCGCGCTTAGGTGAAAATCCACTGTTGCCATCTACTAATTTTGAGATTCCATCACCGAGTGCGCGAGAAACAACAGGAACAACTTCTTCTGTGCGCCCTGGCCACTCATCAATATCATTTCCGCACTCTGCGCCAACACGCCATTTGAATGCATCAAAACCAAACTCATCACGTAGCTTTACTAAGCGCTCTGCTTCATCCTTTGGCGTGATGTCACGGCGCATTGATGATGCATAGGTGCGCAGTTTCTTAGCTGTTCCGCCCAATAGTTCAACAACAGGCTTGCCTTCAACTCGCCCGCGCAAATCCCACAACGCGGTGTCTAGGCCAGCGTTAGCACGACATCGATAGCTTCCTGGAAATTTATGTTCACGGGCTTCAACTAAGGTAACGAGTGCTCCAATATCAGATGCATCTTTATCTAATACCCAAGGAGCTACTTGGCGATGAAAAACTTGGGCAGTGATATCTGAGTGATAGTTAGAGGTTTGTCCCCAACCAATGTGACCATCAGATGTTGTTACCTTTACAAAGCAAACAAACTCATCCGTAAAAGTTTCAAGCTTTGTAATGGAACCAAAGATCATCCAGCTGCCTTCACGAAGACTGGCATGTCAAGAAGTGAAACAGAGACAGTTGCACCTGCACCTATGCCTGAAGCATCAGAGCTTGGTAACTGGGCTGTAATTTTTGTTCCATCATTCATTGTGATGTTTAAACGACAAGAAGCCCCAAGGAAGCTTGCCGCTGCAACAGTTGCATTGCCTGACTTGCTGGCAACAACATCAACGCTCTCTGGTCGCACGAGTGCGATACCAGTTCCAGAAGTCACTGATCCTGGAAGAGTTTTTACTACGCTTCCCAGAATCTCAATTGAGTTGCCAGAAACTTTGCCTGAGATTGGGTTAGTTAATCCAACGAATTCGGCAACAAAAGAAGTCTTAGGACGGTCATAGAGCTCTGATGGGGAAGCGATTTGTTCTAGCTGACCATTGCGCATAACTCCCACGCGATCAGCAATGCTGAGGGCTTCTTCTTGATCGTGTGTAACAAAAAGGGTGGTGGTTCCAAGCTCCATTTGAATGCGTCGGATTTCTTCGCGCAACTGTGTGCGAACTTTTGCATCAAGGGCTGAGAGAGGCTCATCCAGCAGTAGTACCTTTGGTGAAATCGCTAGAGCACGGGCTAGTGCAATGCGCTGCTGCTGTCCACCAGATAACTGGTGAGGATAGTGATTCGCGTGGGTTGATAAACCAACTAAATCTAAAAGTTCAGCCGAGCGTTCTTTACGTTTTTGGCTGGAAGTTTTATGAGTTCGTAGTTTTAAGCCATACTCAACATTTTCGCGCGCAGTCATGTGTGGAAAAAGTGAGTAGGCCTGGAAAACCATTCCCATTCCACGCTTACTTGCACTTTGGAAGGTCACATCTTTGCCATCAACCATTAGTTGACCACGATCTAACTCTTGTAAACCAGCAAGGGCCCGCAGAGCAGTGGTCTTGCCACAACCTGATGGACCTAGCAGTGCGACGAGCTCACCTTGTGCGATGTCCAAACTCAGACCATCGAGTGCCTTGACCTTTCCAAAGTACTTGGCGAGGTCAACTAGTTGTACATATGTTGATGAGCTCAACGTATGGCTCCTTCTCTATTAGGCGACGTCAACATCAAGAACAGCCCCTTGACGTTTTTTATTTGGGATGAGTAATAGAAGCACTAGAACAAAGAGCAACGAAGCCACTGAGACCGCAACTGCCACTTGTCCATCCGTGCGTCCGATTTGAGCGATTACTACTTGGAAAGTCTTGAAATTTAGAATGTTCGAAATCGTAAACTCACCTAAGACAAGGGCGATTGCAATGAATGAACCATTGATGATTCCAGTTTTAATCGTTGGCATGATGATTCCAAAAATCACTCGAGAAACCCCAGCGCCCAAAGTTGTTGCAGCTTCAGCCAAGGTGTGTATGTCAACCGAGTCAAGGGCGGCAGAAAGTGAGCGATAGGTGTAGGGGAGAATGAGCATGGAGTACACACCAGCTAAAGTAATTGGAGATTCACTGACATTAATAGAAATCCAACGGTATAGAGGCGCAATTCCTACAACGATAACGATGGCAGGAATGGCCAGCGGTATGAGGCACAGAAGTTCAAATGGGCGGCGAAGTAGAGGTAACTTTAATTGCACCCAAATAGCTGTTGGCACAACTAGGAAGAGGATTACCGCCATTACGATTGCAGCGGTAATGAGTGAGCGAGTCACAGCCTCTAACAGAGATTCTTGGGATCCAATTACTTTCCAGGCTCGCAGTGAACGACCAGTACTTTCAAAACCATATGGCTTGGTTGAAAAGTCAAACATCGCATAAAGAGGAACTAAAAGATAAAAACCAACAACTGCAATGATTGACCAGCGCCAGATTTTTACGCCTATTCCCTGTTTCATCGACGTTGCTCCCACTTACTCACGTTGCGTCGAAGAAGTGCATAAAGGGTCATAGCGATGATGACGACTATGACCATAAAGAATGATAAAACTTTTGCTTCAGCCGGATTTGAACCACCAGTCTCACTCGTTAACGCTGTGGCGATTTGAAGTGGAGTCAAGAAATCTGCCAAGTTAATTAACACACTTGCTGTGGCGTAGGCTGAAAAAGAGTTAACAAAGAGTAGAAGTGCGGCTCCTGCAAAAGAAGGGGTAAGAATTGGGATTCCGACTCGAAGCCAATATTCGTAAAACTTGCCACCAAGTGCATCTGATGCTTCACGCCACTGGGGCTGTAAATTCTCAAGTGTGGGTAGGAATACCAAGACCATTAAAGGAATCTGAAAAAAGGTATAGAGAACGGCTAATCCGTTCATGCTATAGAGCCAGCTGGCATCGGCAAGAAAAGATGTAGGTAAGAATTTTGTAGCAAAAGTTAGGACTAAACCGTTAAAGCCAAAGGTTGCCAAAAATGCAAATACAAGCATGACGCCGCCGAACTGGGCCAACACGCTGCTAAGCGCAACGGCGACTTTATAAAACACTCCACCTTGTTTACCTGAGGCGATCGCCCATGCAAAGAGGCCACCTAAAATCGCACCGACAATAGCTGTCTTTATTGAGATTTCAAGTGAGTTGCCAAAGGCTTCCCTGGCGATAGGGGAGTTAAAAACTGCCTTGAGTTCGACGGTGCTTGAAACACCGTAATTATCTTTGAAGGCACCCGACATAACATTCCATGTCGGGTAAAGAAGGAAAACTCCAGTGAAAAGGAGAAAAGGAAGAGCACCGAGGTATGCACTCTTGCTGCGCCAATACCGAGAACCGGTTCTGCCAGTGGCAGAACCGGTTCCCTTGTATTGAAGTTGAGTCAAGTTAAATGACTACTTAGTTAGTTCCTACAGCTGCAGGCCATGCAGTCTTTAGGTATGCACGAGCAGCAGCGGTCTGAGCAGCTGTTGCAGCTTCTGCAACAATCTTGCTCTTACCAATTGATGCTATTGCAGCTGCAGATGCACGCTTGGTCTTAAGTAGGTGCACCCAAAGAGTTGGAGTTGCTCCACCTTGTGCCCAAACATCTGCGCCGACTTCACCAAGTGTGTATTCCATCCATAGACGCGCACATGCTGGATGTGGTGCCCATGCTGAAACTGCGCTGTTGTATGTTGAACCTACTGACGCAGGTGTGTACATCTTCCAGACTTTACCAATCTTGGCCATTTCTTTAACAACGCCAGCTTGTAGGTAGCCATTGTCAATAACAACTGGTGTCTGACCAGATGCGATTGTTGCCTGTGTTGGGTTTACGTTGATGAAGTTACCTGCATCTTTTAACTTCTTAAAGAATGCAACAGCCTTTGAAACATCATCAAATGTTCCGCCAAGTGCTTTGTTAATCATGTAGATACCGTTCATCGCAGCAGATGAACCTAGTGGATCTCCGTTAAGCGCAATCTTGCCCTTGAACTTTGGATCTAGTAAATCATCGAGCTTTGTAATTGTTCCAAGAGCTCCGCTGTACCCAATAGTCATTGTTCCTGAGTAGTTAGGTGTGATTTGCGCAGTTGGATCAACTTTGGATGCACCTTGGAGATAGTTCCAAGTTCTCACCTTGTATGGAGCATATGTTCCTGTGTTGAGGTACTTACCTGCAACTGCTAAACCAAGGTCGAAGACATCTGGTGAGCGCTTTGTGCCCTTGAGTGTTACAGCAGCATCAATTTCTTCTTGAGATGAACCTTCTGGGTTTGCCTCATCGATTTTGACGCCGTAACGCTTTTTGAAGCCATCAATCATGTCGCCGTAGTTTGCCCAATAGTGAGGCAATGCGATGACGTTAAGCTGTCCTTCATTACGGCACTCAGCTTCAAGACCAGCAAGACCGCCAGCTTGACCAGCACTCGTTACCTTAGAAAAGTCACGCTTAGCATTTGCCGGCGCGCTTTGTATTACGGGAATCGCTAGTGCAACAACTAGTGTTGCAGCCATTGATCCTCTTGTGAGTTTCGTAAACTTCACTACTTCCTCCTAGTTTGTAAGTGGTATGTGTTTTGTCATACATCCTTACCTCTTGCACTACACGTGTTGAGGGCAAGCGGTCTGGAATTTTGTACTTACGTAAAACGAATCAGTCAAAGACCAATACGTTTCGCGCCCCCTCCCCAGCCCTTAAACGATCAAAGGCTGAGTTAAGGCCCTCTAAACCTATCCGCTCAGAGATGAGCTCGTCTAGGAATAGTTCGCCATTTAGATAACTTTTTACTAACGCTGGTACATCTTTTCTCAGGTTGGCTGAGCCAAAGTAGCAGCCCTTAATCGACTGTTCGTTAACAAATGGGCCGGCATCGAGGGTAATGGTGGCACCATTTTTCATCAGACCCACCAATATGAGCGTTCCGTCTACTCCGACGGTGCCCCAAGCCTGCTGGATGGTGCTCTCACGCCCCAAAGCCTCAAAGGCGAAGTCAACGCCGCCACAGATTTCCTTCACCATGGACACAGGATTACTAGTTGCTCCATTGATGACATGAGTTGCGCCCACCTTTTTAGCTAAATCTAGTTTTTCCTGTGTTACATCAACAGCAATAATCGTTGTTGCACCGGCCATGCGAGCACCCTGCACAATATTTAATCCGACTCCGCCGCAACCAAAGATGGCAACAGTTGAACCCGGCCTAACTTTGGCAGTATTTATCACTGCGCCGTACCCAGTTAATACTGCGCAACTAATAAGGGCTGCTCGATCAAGTGGCATTTCTTTTGGAATCACAACTGCGCCGGATGCCGGGACGACAACATATTCAGCAAAGGAGGCAACAGTTAAAAAGTGATTGAGCTTTTCACCGTTTTGTGAAAGGCGTGATGTGCCATCAAATAATCCACCTACTGACATTGCATTTCCTGCAGTTGAGCAATAGTTAGGACGCCCACTTGCGCAATATTCGCAGCTTCCGCAGCTGGGAACGATGGACATAATGACGTGATCGCCAGCAACAACACCTGTCACATCAGGACCCACCTCAACAACAACACCAGAAGCTTCATGGCCAATAACTGCAGGAAATGGAACAAGCTTGCGCTTTCCATCGACAGCGTTTAAATCACTTGCGCACAATCCACTCGCCGCAACCTTTACAAGGAGTTCTCCTGATTTTGGCTTATCTAGTTCAACTTCACGTACTTCAAATTTTGAACCAATGCCATCTAGAACTGCTGCCTTCATCTTCACTATCTAACCCCTTAGAAACTAAAGCCTCACTCCGGTGAGAGAAAGACTAACCCTAGATATCTAGCGTGGCCAATAATTACCTTAGGCAAAACCTGAGTGTTCACCCATTGCAAGGATTGGTTCATATTGTGAAACTTTTTAGGCAGTAGCTAATTAAGATCTACCCACGTTGTTTTAAGCGCGCTGTAGGCATCGAGTGCATGCAATGACTTGTCTCTTCCATTACCTGAGGCACCAAAGCCTCCAAATGGAGTAATCACATCGAGCATGTCGAATGTGTTAACCCAAACAGTTCCAGCCCGAAGCTTGCGTGCAAACTTATGTGCGCGAGCAACATTATTGGTCCATACCGATGCAGCTAATCCGTATTCAGTTCCATTTGCCAATTGCAAAGCTTCAGCTTCATCTTTTGCATCAATGGCAACTAAGACTGGCCCAAAGATTTCCTCTTGGGCAAGACGTGAGCCTGGCTTGACGTTATCAATCAATGTTGGCTTGATAAGCAAATCTTTTCCGGAAGTCTTTTGACCACCAAAGATTAGTTTTTCACCATCTTGGCCAATGAGATCAAGGTAGGCGTTAACGCGATCGCGTTGTAGTTCAGAGACTAGTCCAGCCATCTGCGTAGTTGGATCATATTGATTTCCAACATTAAAGCTTTCAAGGAACTTATGTAGATGAGCAAAGAGCTCTTCTTTCACACCTTTCTCAACGATGATTCGTGAACCGGCATTACATGTCTGGCCTGCGTTGTAGTAGATAGCCCAAGCAATAGTTGATGCAGCAGCTTCTAAGTCGGTGCAATCATTGAGAACAACTTGAGGACTCTTTCCACCAAGCTCAAGTGAAACCTGTTTCATGTTTGATTCAGCGGCGTATTGCATCATCTTTCGACCAGTAGGTCCGCTACCTGTAAATGCAATCTTTGCAACATCCATGTGACGGGCAAGTGCCTGACCGGCCTCTGATCCAAGACCTGGAACCACGTTAAAGACTCCTGCAGGCAATCCTGCAGCCACAGCTAGCTCTGCCATCTTGAGCGCACTGAGCGATGAGTTTTCTGCAGGTTTAACAACAATGCTGTTTCCCATAGCCAATGCTGGACCTAGTTTCCAACTCGTAATCATCATTGGATAGTTCCAAGGAACAACTGCGCCAATAACACCTAGGGGTTCGCGCGTAACCATGGCAAGTGCGTTGCGTGGTGCTGGCGCAATTTCGTCATAAGTCTTATCGATAGTTTCGCCATACCACTGAATGACTCGCGCAGAGTTGGGGGCATCAACACTGAGTGCATCTGAAATGGGACGGCCTGTGTCGATAGCTTCGAGTAAAGCTAGTTCTTCTCGATGATCATTTAGAAGTTGCGCCCAGCGCAACATAATTGCCTTTTTATCGCGTGGATTCATCTCACTCCACACGCCGGAGTCGTATGCCTTCTTAGCTGATGCAACTGCGCGATTGATATCTTCGACATCACCTGAGGCAACATTACAAATTAAATGTCCATCGCTAGGTGAGAAGTTTTCAAATGTTTTACCACTGACTGCATCAACGAATTTTCCATCGATGAAAATCTGCGATTGTGGTTTGAGATCAAGTGCGCGTTTTTGCCAAGTTTGAGTATCAGACATGTCGCTGATGTTATCGGCTCAAGGTGAACAAATCATGGCCATACCCGTTGCACATAGTGCAACACAGGCTTAATTCTTGACGGTTCGATAGGTTGTAAGAGAAGGGTCTGTGGCATAGGCGATGCGCACACCGGCTGCCTTGGTTGTTGCTAGGCCCTCAAGAATCTGTGAAGTTAAAACTTCACCAGGTGCAACTACTGCAACACCTGGGGGATAGGGGGCGATTAAGTCAGCCGAGATGCGCCCAACACAATCTTTGGCTGCAACCATTTGGGTATCTGCAAAATAGGCATCACGCATAGAGATTGCAACCGTTGGAACAACTGACCAGCTCAAAGATGTTGCCGTTGGACGGGGTGAGGATTGGAGAGATTTGAGAATTGAGTCTAGAACATCGGCTAAGTAATCAAACTCTTGG
>Ga0222712_10007443_pt1 | contig 10578 bp, 7 predicted proteins | sample C33_657DmetaG_FD_165043 | JGI IMG/M metagenome (GOLD analysis project Ga0222712, IMG submission 165043) | Estuarine water microbial communities from San Francisco Bay, California, United States - C33_657D | ecosystem: Environmental > Aquatic > Marine > Unclassified | place: USA: California... | reverse complement strand
CCCGGCAATTTCTACGATTGCGTACATTATATTATGTATTTAAGTGAATCCCACGAGGCCAGGTCTTTACCTTTAAAAGCCCTTTAAATGGGGGTGCAAATCTAAAAAGATATTTTCAAATTTACAAATGAGGACTACATTATTCGTAAATAAATTCCCCAAAAGAACTTCTGATGGTCAGCTTTTTACCTGAAAAAGCCTCCACATGACCGACTATTTGAGCTGGAATTCCAAAGGATTCCGCTATTTGAATAATTTCTTCTGCGCGTTCAGGAGACACATATAATTCCATGCGGTGCCCCATGTTAAATACTTGGTACATTTCCTTAAAATCTGTTCCGCTTTCTTTTTGGATTAAATCAAAAAGCGGAGGAACAGGAAATAAATGATCTTTCACCACATGTACATCATTGACAAAATGCAAAATTTTGGTTTGTGCGCCACCTGAGCAGTGCACCATTCCGTGGATTTGCGATCTCATCAACTTCAATATGGCCATAATTACTGGCGCATAGGTCCTGGTGGGAGATAATATCAGTTGGCCCACATTCAAACCCGTACCTTCCACAACATCCGTTAATTGCTTAGATCCTGAATAAACCAATGACTCAGGAACGGAAGGATCATAACTTTCAGGATATTTTGTGGCCAAATACTTAGCCAAAACATCATGCCGAGCAGAAGTCAAGCCATTGCTTCCCATCCCCCCATTGTATTTATTTTCATAGGTTGCTTGGCCATCGGAAGCCAAACCTACAATGACATCCCCTGCTTGAATGTTGGCATTTGAAACCACATCACTGCGTTTCATGCGGCCTATCACCGTACTATCCACAATAATCGTTCGCACTAAATCTCCTACATCTGCCGTTTCTCCACCTGTGCTATAAATTCCTACGCCATGATCGCGCAGCATTTGCAATACCTCCTCGGTTCCGTTGATAATCTCGGCAATTACCTCCCCTGGAATTAAGTTTTTATTTCGGCCAATCGTAGACGAAAGTAACATCTGGTCCGTCGCTCCCACACAGATTAAATCGTCTGTATTCATCACCACCGCATCCTGTGCAATGCCACGCCAGACCGAAATATCTCCTGTTTCTTTCCAATATAAATAGGCCAAAGAGGACTTTGTCCCTGCGCCATCCGCATGCATAATGTTGCAATACGCTGGATCGCCGCCCAAAATGTCGGGTGAAATTTTACAAAAAGCGCCTGGAAAAACTCCCTTGTCTAAATTGGCAATCGCCCGATGAACATCTTCTTTTGAGGCAGAAACTCCTCGTTGCATATAGCGATCAGACGACATAATTTATGAAATTTTTAATTGAGCAAACTCTTTGGCAAAATAGGTTAAAATGACTTGGGCTCCTGCTCGTTTGATGGACAACAAACATTCCAGCATCGCCTTTTCGCCATCGATCCAACCTTGTTGGCCCGCCGCTTTTACCATCGCATATTCCCCTGAAACATTATAAGCGGCAATAGGTAAATGCGAATTTTCTCTTAACAAAGCGATGATATCCAAATAAGCCAAAGCGGGCTTGACCATTAAAAAATCGGCCCCCTCGGATTCATCTAATTCTAGTTCTATTAAGGCTTCTCGGCGATTGGCCGGATTCATTTGATACGTTTTCTTATCGCCAAATTTAGGCGCGGATTCAAGTGCATCCCGAAAAGGTCCATAAAATGCGGAGGCATATTTAGCTGTATAAGCCATAATCCCCACGTTTGAGAAGCCCGCGTCGTCCAATGACTCGCGCAAATATCCGATACGGCCATCCATCATGTCTGAGGGGCCGATCAATTTAGAACCTGCTTGTGCTTGGGCAATCGCCATTTTAGCTAAAATAGGCAGCGTCTCATCATTTAATATTTGTCCTCCTTGAACGACTCCGTCGTGCCCATCTGAACTGTATGGGTCCATCGCGACATCCGTCAAAAGACTGATTTCAGGAAATCTTTTGCTTACTTCATAAATGCTCTCCAAATAAAGGGAGCCTTTTTTATGACTTTCAGAAGCGGTCGAATCCTTTTTTGATTCTGCTATTTGGGGAAATAAGGCAAACGATTGAATGCCTAAATTAACACATGATTCAATTTCTTTGAGTAATAAATCCGTTGAGTAGCGATAAATACCCGGCATGGATTTGATTTCGGTGCTCACATTTTTCCCCTCCATCACAAATAAAGGAAATAACATGTCCTTCGCGGAAAGTCTAGTTTCCTCGACCATGGAACGAATTACAGCACTTGAACGATTTCTACGGGGCCTTTGTAACATCGAAATTTAATTAGAAAACAAAGGTACAAATTATAATTTTATTGCGATAATTTGTTCTGGATCTCGTTCAATTTGGCCTGTAATTCACTGACCACCTTTACATATTCGGCAAACTCCTTCCGAGTCACAAAGCCATATTCTTGAAATTTTGACTCTTCTTCCCAATTGGGCATTTCGGTGCTAGCCCTAAATGGGGAAAAATCAGATAATTCAAATTCCAAAATAGCGGCAATTTGGATCATCCTTGACAACGAAGGGTCAGTGATTCCTCGTTCAATTTTAGAATAGGCCGACATGGTTATGCCTAATTGCATAGACACATACTCTTGGCTATATTCCTTGGCATTTCTAATTTTTCGAATTCGAGCGGCGAAGTCTTTCATAGCTACAAAATTCCAAAACAATTAGAAAATTGATAGCGCCTTTATCCGACATAATATATACTGAAAAGAAAATAAGTAAACTTATATTTCAATTCTTGCACATAGGCTCTAATGACAAGCCTAAAATGAAATATTCTTTCCTGAAAATTGAGTCTGAATACTAGGAAATTTTGTTCAGCTGAAGTCCCACCGTAGGATCTTCTGACAAATCTAATCCTGAATTTCGTAAAATAGTGGCCAATGGATCCAATAAATCCTCCGAACCTAGCACCCAAACATTCCAAAATTCGGTCAACGGTGCTTCATACACCTCTTCGGCGATCCTAAAAAAATCGCTTTGTTCATATCCTTTTTTGAGATTTCCAAAACGTGCATTCATCAGTTGCATTACCTCTCGAATGGACTTGGCTCCCCCAAATTTTTGTTGGATTAATAGGTCTAATCCCAAGGCGACAATTGCCCCTTTAAAATAAATGGACACTCGCTTTCTGGGGGTGGAGGGGCCGTAACCGTCCAACCATAAATCCATCGAACTCTGGGTGAGCGATTGAACCGAATAACGATCTCGATCAAAATGTAATTTCAAATTCCCCAATAGTAAATTCAAATATTCCTCTTCATGAATGACGCCAGAGGCTTTTAAAAACCAATCTCCCAAATAGGTGGTCACGCCTTCCACAATCCAGGCTGTTTCGAAATACGTAATTTCGCCATAGCGATAAGGCAACAATGGCTTTGGTCTTATGGTGGCAATATTCCAAACATGAAAAAATTCATGCGATGCTAGGCCAATTAAATCATCGTAACATGCGCGATCTTCTGGCCCCATGACCATCATCGTGGACTGAGTATGCTCCACTCCGTGATAAAAAGGTTCAGGACAAATCCAATGTAAAAAATGATACCTTTTTACCGGCACCGCACCCATCCAGGCACATTGATAAGCAACAATTTTCTGATACGCATCGATCAATGGGTCTGAAAAGACAGTGGATGGACCTATGCCTTGTAAAAAAAATTGGGCCCCCGCTTCCTTCCAAGAATATGAAAATATTTCTGCAGCGGCAAGAAAAGGAGAATCTACTAGTTCCCGATAAGTGCGCGCTTGAAACACTTCATTTTTAAAAGTCAAAGAGGTCGCAAATTGCCATTGGCCTGGAAAATTTATCCTCACCTCGCATGCCTGATTCTCAAACCCTTGGGGACAAACGAGGCAATTGACAAAATTAATGTACAACATGTCCGCATTAGCCACCGAACCTCCCGCATCTCGCTGAATGGCAAAATAAGTGTACTCGAACGTAATTGGTGCGATTTCCGTACAATTTAAAACCCAAACAGAAGATTCAATCTTGGCGATTGAAACCTGTTTGTCTCCCTGATAGGCTGTAATCTCGGGTACGTTTTTGGCAAAGTTTTGCACTTGATATCGACCCGGCCGCCAAATAGGCAATCCTATTTTCAGCCTCCCTAATTTCTTAGGTAGAAACTCACAGCTTATTTGGAGCCAATTTTCCTTGTCGGTGGATATCGTATATTTCATGCCATGACTTCTTGCAAAATTTCCCAAGACCTTAGTTCTCCAAAGGACTCGATATGCAAGCGATAAAAATACAAAAGTCCCGACAAACATTCCTTGCGCTGAGATCGAGAAATTATAAATGGCTCGCCATAATTGGCCATGACAAGCTCGCTCAATAATTTAGCATCAATGACGTTAGCACCCGAAAACTGAGACTGTTTTAATTGGTCGATCAACTCCTCCGTGCTCCCAGGTGCAAAGCCTAAAAATGAGGCCAAATTCCAAAGAAATTGGATATGAAAATTCTCATAATTTCCTTGGGCTCCATCCAAAAATTGGAACGATTCCTCTAGAAAATCATACAAAGGAAAATTTGCTTCTTCTTCTTTTAAAACTTTGGCTAATATCTCACTTAAAAATAAAGCGATACTGGATTTACCTACGTCAAAAGGAATTTGGCGATAAGGGAAATAGCATTTTGCTTCTGAAATTCGGTGAAGTCCGCGGCCTGGTTTGTGAAAAACTTCCAGGTCTAACAGGGTCAAGGGTTGGAAAAGCGCCATTTTATGCTTCGCTTTGGCCGACCGAACCCCATTTTCTATGTAGGATGCGATGCCGAACTCGGCGGTGTAAATAGTCACCAACAAAGATGTTTCTCGGTACTTTAAATTATGTAGAACAAGTCCCTTAGTCTTGGTTATCATCGTCCAAATCTAATCCCAACTCCATGGTTAATTTTTGCATGATATCTTCAACAGAATCTTCCGGATTAAACCGAATAGGCTCCCTAAATTCTACCGTTAAATTCGTATTTCGCTTTTTCATCAGCAAGCCTTTTTTATCAAAGGCCCTCCTAAATCCATTAATTCGAACAGGTACAACCAACGGATTTTCGCCTTTAATTAAATGGGCGGTTCCTTTTCGAAGGGGAGCAAAAGCTCGTGTCGTTCCCTGAGGAAAACTAACCACCCAACCGCATTTTAAGCCTTTTCCTATTTTGGCAACAGCCTCTAAATCCACTTCCCGCTTAACATCTTCTCCTTTTGCCCTCCAAGAACGATTGACTAAAATGGCACCGGCCTGTGCAAAAATTCTCGGCAACAAGCCATCTTCTTTCATCGTCTCAGCCGCTGCGACATAAAATAAATTAGACCGGGGGGCCAATAAATAAATGGGGTAATTGATGGAATTTTTAATGCCCCATTTGACCGAAAAAAAGATGTGGTATAAACAAATCACATCCATAAAATAAGTCTGGTGATTAGGCAAAAAGAGGATTCCATTTTCCGGAAGTTCGTCTAAATATTCAGTGCCCTTAATAATGGTCTTATTATAAAAACGCAAACGGCTATAGGTCAAAAACCCCATAACAATCATAGTTAGGCGCTTAAATACGATTGGATTGCCGAAAGGGTCCCTTTCACCTATGCCCAGCGTATCCATAAATTGAAATAATCTTGTCAGTTTGGATGCCATAATAATGGATTAAAATCCGCCTTGTTTTGTTTTCGGTTTTGTCGACTTAGGTGCTTCTTTAACAGGGGCTTGCTTTTTAGTATTCACTGCTTTTTTCGTTACGCTTGCTTGTCGGTAATATAACAAAAACCGTTTCAAAAAAGTCTCTTTTTCGTCTGCCGCTGCTTCCACAACCCGCACCACATCTTTGTCTTTTTTATCTACTTTTTCATTTTTAACGGCCTCACGAATGGCCGCCAAAAATTGATTGTCAGAAGAAAAAACCCCTAATTCGCCATTAAAGTACGCAAAATAATACCAAAGATCTTCCGATAATTCCCAATACCCATAAAACTCTTCCTTGTTTGGCTTCTTTATAACCTCCATATATCCTTTTATCGTACTGTTAATGTCCACCGGCCCCACATTAACTAAAGGCAATCCACCCAAGGTATAAAATGAACTTGTATTTGCCGACCAAGACCAATGGACCTTCGAGAAATTGATGTTTTTAGCAAATTCAGGCGATACTTTGTCTAGGGCCAAATGTGCCTGATCCATTTTTGTTCGAATCGGGTCGACCAATGGTTTTTTCAATAAAAACTCCACTCTTTTTAGATATTCATCCCGATCCTCCGGCTCATCGGCAGATGTAGAAATGTAGCCTTCGTCCAAATTATATTTGACAATTCGGTCTCCCATGACTTTTAAAACGGTGGCGGGAATTGGGTATTGGATGCTCAGCCAAGCCTCTATTCGTGGGCTTAACGTATCTGTAGATAAATTGATTTTACCAAAAGACTTAATCCCTTCATTTCCCGTAAACAACTGAACAGGACCATTGGCTTCCATCCTTTTCTGGTCAATAAATAGCTTCAATTCGCTTGATTTTCCTTTGACCTCATAGGATTCTTTCCCCTCATTCACTTCTCCTTCCGCTGAAAAAAGAACCGGATCTAATTCATCTGAAAAGGGCCCTAAAAAAGTAGGGTACAATTTATTATCCGCATTGATAAAAATTCCCGCCGTAATAGGTCTGCCTGCCTCATCTCGCAGATTAGCATCTAAACGTAAATTGGCCGATTCGCCTTTTGCATTTTCAAAGGGAATCCATGCCGAACGGAAATTTTTTAAGCCAATCAAAGGACGAATAAATCCCTTTAATTTTAAGAATGGCATTTTCGAAACCACATTAACCTCTCCTTTATATTGCTGATGTTCACTCAACAAAATAGGTGTTTTTTCGGGAATTAAGCCCTCCGCCTGAACCCATTGCAAAGGTTCAGAGTTCGTTGATTTAGTTTTAATTGACGCAGGAGCGGGTTTCTCAATTTTTAAGAATTCAAAGTTTTTAATGGGTATAGCCACCGTGTCCCCATCGCTACGGGGCAACAGATAATTAGCCTCTCCTTTCCAGGCATCTGAATTAGCTTCAATGACACGTAAATCCGATAATTTATGTAGATTATTCAAAGGGTCCAACAAAGCTCTTGCCCTGGAAAATGGTTTAAATTGGCCATCCTTTTGAATCGCAAATAAGCCTTTCGACGGAAATACAAAAGCCGCACCGATAGCCACATGCTGAACGCCTCCTAATTGTAAAAACTGCGCTTCTAAATCATATTCAGCAGAAAACGCCTTAATTGATCCTTGCGTTTCTTGACCTGCGCTAGTCAAAATTCGATTTTTCAGGGTCATCGACGTGCTGTCTAAGGAAATGCTGGTACTGTCCTCGAGCCAACGAGATAGCTCGAAACCAGATTTCCCAAACATCTTAAAACGTTCTGCTTTCAGATCCCAAAGTGCTTCCGTCAAAATACTTTGATAAGCAATGTATGGGAAAATAATCGGGCTTTCTTCTCGGCTCGAAAGCGTTTCTACACTAGGTTTTATTGAAACTTTCTGGGTCAATAAATTGGCCTCCGCTGTAATGGATTTGGTGAAAATGGCAGGCTTAAATGAAGACATCTGTCTTCCTATACGCATTTCACTTTGATTCGTTTGCCACAAAGAAAAACCTAAATTAAAATGATTGGATATAAAAACTCCATCCCCAAAGACAAGTTTTCCGCAGGCAAAAACCTTTTTATTATGAACGCCCATTTGTCCGTCTAAACGAACTTGGCTTTGATAAAATGCAAGCTGATTTTTTATGGGTTTGACCCAAAGGCTGTCTTGACTCGGGCGCCAACTTAAATTATGGGCGGCCCATTTGGTCTCTGGAAATATATTTTTTCCTTGATAATTTGATGCCATTTTTCCCTCTAGTGCAGCAGATATCAAAGAATCGGGGTAAAAGTAGGTCGACTTTTGAATAGACGAAAGGCTTAATATCTGCAAAGTCCCGGAAGCGTGTAAGCCTAATTTATCCATCAGCAATGGCTCAGACATGATGTATTTGGCTTGTTTTTTATACAAATCCAAAGGGGCTTTGCTGGTATACTTAAACCCAAAAGACTGGTCGGGCATTAATACTAACGAAACCTTTAAAGTAGGAATGAGGCCGTCGGTATAAAAACTCCCTTCAAACGTAATTTCCTTTTGGGTCAAACTATCCAATTCAATACGGGGAACTTTAAAATAAAACTCTTTTCCATAGACGCCTTTTGCCCGCCAAGGCTCATTAAAATAGGAGATTACTCCCGTAGGTATAATGAGTTTAGGGTATTCTGCGACGCCCAATCGGCCCGACTTGTTATTGGGTGGACTTAATAAAATGGTCCCCGCTCCATATTTAAATTGCCCCCCCAGCTCTCTATTTCCCAAGGAGCCATCTTTCAATTTGGGTAAAAATGTGATGGAATCTATCTCTTTAAAATTGACCGAGAAATTGGAAAAATTAAAATCAAACAAGGGACCTCTAAACCGATAATTTCCAATTTTAATTTCCCCTTTAAAATCAAAATCCCTCCCTTTGCTAAAGACAATTTGTCGGTCTGAAGGGATGAAATTTGCTTTTAAGGAGTCTGAAACCGTAACCTCTTTTACCCCTCTGACGATAAGTTTTTGAGCGGCTAAGTCAATGGATATATTGGCCGAATCGCGGAAAATTTGATTGGCATTTGAGGCCACAAAAAATTTATCAAAATCTTTTTTGGCAAATTGGACTTGGGCATAATGCCTCCCCATTTTTGTAAAAGATATCACATCCGTTTTGGGATCATAATTAATGTATCCTGCTTTAACGAATAAATTAAAACCGGGCATTAGCGCCTTATACTCCTTATTATTTTTCGCTAAAATATCGCCAAAATAGGCCCAATTTCGTTTGGATTCGACGAGGAAATTATACAGCACGCGCATTGGATTGAACGTCAAAGTACCTTGTAACATTTCGATTCGATCTGGACTGTAATAATCAAAAGATTCGATCCAAGCAGGGACTTGGGACTTTCCTGAGATGCGGTAAAAATCTATTTTATCTGCATTTCTTTTTAAAATGGCTAAGTCGGCCGAAATTCTAATTTGATGATATGAATCTTCAAACAAAAGTCTTTCCTCGGCGATTCCCTCTAACTTTTTAATATGTAAAGTCTGGTCCTTTGCATACCAATTGCCTCGAATGAATGGATGATACAAAGAGTCCTTGGCGCCTATATAAGTAGTAAAAGAACCTTTTGGGATATCAATAGAACCCTCAGGCGAAATCCAAAAAGAGGATGCCAAAACGCGGGCAATAATCTTTTTATTTTTCACTATTTCGAGTTGGGCCCCTTCCCGCGAAGCCAATAGGCCTAATTTATTTCCTTGAATCCACAATCGGCCTTTAGCATTTCCAAAATTTCCTACAATAGGTTCTTTCAATGGCTCATTCGACCGAAATTCCAGATTAAAATTAGGCGCACCGGTTTTTCGTTTTAACGATATTTTGGCCATTCCTTCGTTGGCCTTCCCGTCCATGCTTAACAAAGATTTGATGCCCAAAAGACTTGCTGACCGAGGCAATATTTCCCATTCATGTAATGTCATTTTAGAATTTGGGATTCCCCAAATGGCCCCCGCCAAATCCGCATCAGCACCTATCCCAAACTTATCCTTCAATAGCCATGAAAATTCCTTGCTTTCTAATCGAAGACTATCCTTGCCTATTTTGAATCGTACTTCGGATTTTTCCCAAGTAAACCTAGGTCCATCCGAAATTTTGCTAGGCAATAACCAAGTTGCCTGCTCGTCATAAAAATCGGCAATAGGGGCATCTGATACAGGCGATTCGGTATCCCAACCATCATTCTGAGCGGTCGATTGTAAGGTATCTATTAATTTTGTTTGGATCGTAGGCCACAGAATTCGTAAGTTTCCTTGAACACTGATGGTCAGATTTCCTGTTTGTGTCAATTGCTTATTATAAAACCAGGAGTCCAATTGCTCGGCCAAAACCATGGCGGTTTTGGGATCTTTTTGCGCTACTAATTTTTTCCAGACTTCCACAAAATCCGAAAACAATACGGGTTCATTTGGGAATTGGACCAGGTTTCGTATAAAAAAATATGCCAAGACAGGACTTCGAAATCCCACTTTAGGCATTTGAATCAAAATGGCCTGAAGTTCCTTTTTTTGCGTTTCGCTTACTGTATTTGAAGACCATAAGCTAATAAATTGATCCGCTATTTTGGGGGCATCCTTGTATTTGCTGATTGATATCCAGGACTTGACTTCTTGGGGAAGCCGATCTGGGTTACCCGAAATGGATTGCGCTTGACCTTTATGCGAATAAATAAAGGCAAAAATTAAATAAGACAGAATCTTTATATGGCGCAACAAATTTGGCATAATCAAACTCAAAAGAAGGTAAAAATACATAAAAATTTAGGATATTTGAGGCTTATAATCCTGTATATGAATAACGTACTCTCTTTATTTTCTAGTATAAAAGCCTTCGTTTTTGATGTAGATGGCGTCATGACGGATGGGCAAGTACATGTGCTGGAGACTGG
>Ga0222712_10007442_pt1 | contig 10579 bp, 8 predicted proteins | sample C33_657DmetaG_FD_165043 | JGI IMG/M metagenome (GOLD analysis project Ga0222712, IMG submission 165043) | Estuarine water microbial communities from San Francisco Bay, California, United States - C33_657D | ecosystem: Environmental > Aquatic > Marine > Unclassified | place: USA: California... | reverse complement strand
GTACCGTTAGCTACGAGAGCTTGGTTAGCAGTGAGCACACCGGGATTGAACTTACCAGCAATGGTGATTGATGCACCATTGGAACCGATGAACAGATGATCACCGTTTGCTGTAAAGGCCAATTCACCATTAGCTAATGACGGAGCGGTGGCAGTCGTTAACGATCTTTTGATCTGAATTAAGTTAGCCATCTTTTTTCCTTATTAAAAAGAACCGCCGTCTATGGCGCCGAGGTCCTCGATTTGTAATTGTCTTACTTCATATTTATCTGTTTCAGAATTATAAACTAGTGTAGCTCCGTCTGTCACGCTGACCTCTGAAACATCGGCAATGTCTTCGATACTTCGAATTTCTTGAATTTGATTCTTCAGAGTAATAGGAGCAGCAGACGAGAGTCTGCCGTTGGTATTAGTAATCTTGGCAACTAAGCGAGATGTGCCCGTCATTACCTTGTAACTCCTGGTGTGACTGTGACTATACCTTCGACGAGACGAGAAATCGTGCCATTTCCGTCATTTAATTCACAGTCATACATGTATCTTCCAGGTGCAACATTGTTAGTAACGTTCGCTGTCATGGCAAGAGTCACTTCACCTGTTACAGCGGTAATAGAAACTGTAAAAGCGTAATAAGTCGACGACGTGTAGTGCTTACGCATCTGTGCTGCACCTGTAAATCCCGTCAGATTTACGATGTTACCATCTTCATCGGTGACATCGATCGTGGTAGCGAATGATGTGCCTTGATCGATTGTAATGTTTGCCTTTAGAGCCATTTATTCTTCCAATATATCGTACACACATATAATTAAACTGTCATCCAAAAGAAATAAGCTAGCTTCTTTTGCACTGACATATCTTACCGGTTTCAAGTATTTATTAAAAGCACCGAGATGAGTAGTAGAAGCTTTTGTTACTTTGTCTTTTGGATTCTGAACTACCATGATGCCAGCAAGATTTTCTCTTTTTAGCATCTCATAGCCTTCTCTCTGATTATCTTCAGAGTAGAACCAAGCGCGCGATCCGTTTTGATCTTTACCGTAAAACGGGAATCTATAGAAGAGGTAATTCTTACCTTCAAACTCTTTGATAAAAGTGCTCGCGATTCCTACTACAAACCCATCTACTTCATACTTAACTACTGGTAAATCTCTTAGATCAAATAAAGTTTGCTTGAGGGCTTCTTCACTTCCCATTCTTTCGATTTCTTCAGCAGCGTATGGAAGAACATCTTGCCATAGACGTTCAAGAATATCTTGAGTAATTTCAGAAGATGGAGCTAATCTAAGTGTAAGCATTTTTTATCCATTCTATACAAGAGTTATAAGTGGAGTCGAGCCATTCGCACCAAACGGATTTGAGTTTGGAACTGCTGCATCACTTCCAGGAATTGGCATTTGACTAGAATTAGGTCTAATGCCGTTAATCCACGTAAACACCGTTTGACCAGATCCTCCGGCACCTGGAGCTCCGCCCCATTCTCCTGATGTAGCACTTCCAATTGCAGTTCCATTGACATATGGAGTAAATGCAGTACCATAGCTGCCAGGTCCACCGGAAGCGCCGCCCATATTACCTGTTACAACGATACGCACTTTGCGTTCCCAGTATCCAAGTTCGGCGTCTTCGCTAGTGAATGAATGCCACGTTATTTCAACTGGAAGAAACTGCAAACCGCCCACTCCTGGGAAATAACCAGAAGCACTGCCAATCGGCGCATAACCTATATTATAATAATTATCATAATCTTGATAAGTTCCACTAGATGCACTATAACCGTGGGTATATAAGCTGTAACCAGCCGTACCTTTACCACCAGATACAAGTGTCTGGGTGCTACCCGTAGTCATAGTTACTCCTACTGCCTTCGTAGTTCCTCTAAACAGACCAAGAGAAATATTACTATTTGAAGTAGGAATCGTTCCGTATGAACTAGTAGTCCCTGAAGGAACATATGCTCCTCCACGAACGTATTCACTCAGAGAAATAGGATTGGCACCGCCAAATTCGGTTTGCAGAGCAGACATTGACAGGCTGGTTGTAGGTAATGCCATTATCTACCCTCTAGTTTGTCGTCTATTTCTTTGATCGCTTCGATGAGTAGAGGAATCAGACGCTCATATTTGACTGCCATGTATTTCGGATCAATAGGAGCAGGAGCGATGGCTTCAGGAAGAACAGCTTCGACTTGTTGAGCAGACACGCCGACTTCTCTCTTCTTCTCATAGCCGAGTTCTTGAGCCAGTTCGTTCGGTTCGAAGATAAATCCGCTAAGAGTTCTTAACTTATCAAGAGCAGATTCGATATTACCGAGCTTAGTCTTTAAGCGATCATCAGAATAGAATGCAGTGATATCACCGGTTGCAGTGATTGCTCCGGTAACTGTTAGTCCAGAAGTACTTGTAATTCCAGCAAATGTAACAGCACTCGTAGTGTTTAGTGTTTGGTTAGCGCCAGGACCTTGTGGTCCAGTTGCACCTGTAGCTCCTTGTGCACCTGTAGCTCCTTGTGCACCTGTTGCACCTGTACCACCTTGTGCACCTTGTGCACCATTCAAACCGCTAGGTCCTTGTGCACCTGTTGCACCTTGAGGACCGGTTGCACCTTGCGCACCAGCTGGACCAGCTACAGTTGATGCTGCGCCTTGAGCACCTGTAATTCCTTGAGGTCCTTGAGGTCCTTGAGCACCAGTTGCACCAGTTGCACCTTGTGGACCAGCTACAGTTGAAGCAGCACCTTGTGCACCTGTTGTTCCTTGTGGACCCTGAGGTCCTTGAATACCTTGAGCACCTTGTGGACCAGTTGGTCCCTGAACCGAAGGTCCCTGTGGTCCCTGAGAACCGGTTGTTCCTTGCGGTCCTTGAGCACCTGTTGCTCCTTGAGGTCCAGTTGGACCAGGAACAGTCGAAGCGGCTCCTTGAGCTCCAGTTGCACCCTGTGCACCAGTAGAACCCGCTGGTCCTTGAGCACCTATAGTACCTTGTGGCCCTTGAGGACCAGCAAGTTGTGACCAATAAAGTACACCGTCAGCACCGTTCGACGAAAGAACATAACCTTTTACACCAGCAGACTGAGTAGGTAGAAGGTTGTTAATCGATCCGCCTGTACCACCGCGAGTAGTAGGAAGTGTGCCTACCGTGATAGATGAAGCGTTGACGAATACGCCCGAAGAGTTTGTAAACAAACCAGCATTTGCAACGAAGCTAATAGTCGGATTACCAGATACTCCATCGCCATTCGTTACAGCAATTGCATCTGATCCAGTAATAGTTCTAGTAACCCCAGTTCCAGCGCCAGTTCTCACCACGATACCGTTTGCTGAGATATTGTATACGGTGTTAGCATTACTTGCTGTACCAGTATAGAGGCTCGAGTTGACACCTGCTCCACTCGGGAAGTTAACAGTATTTGTAACAGTGATATTATTTGCAAAGACATCAAAGCGAGCAGTCGTAGTACCAAGTGCACCACCATTTGCATTCGGACGAACCGTGCCATACGAGATAGTATCATATAAGAATGCATTAAAACGATTTGAAGTATTACCGAGTGGCTGCTGATCTGCTACAAGAAGAACACCGCCTTGGCCGATAGTCACGTTAGCGTATACAAGAGATCCGTTAACAACTAAGTTACCAGATACAACAAACAAGTCGTTTTTAAAGTGCGCGTTAGCCTCGACATCGACGCGATCATAGAAGATCGCGTTGCCAGAAGCAACTAGACCATTATCAACCTTAAATCTATTATTTGCGCCTGACATATTTTACCTTACTTAATGAATTGAGCAACAACCTTTGCAGCTGTGCTAGATCTTGTTTGATTAACGTACACTCTTACGTTCGCAGTAGCTACGTTAGCAGAGAAAGTACCAAGTAGGCTGACTCCAGAGTTAGCAGCAACAGGGGAAGAAACTGTACCGTATGTTGTTAGCTGCGCAGTCGAATTATCATGAGCGAGTAGTACTTCAGAGATCTGTGTATTACCAGCATTTTTCAGTTGAATTAAAAGTTTAGCACTGCTGTATTCTGACTTTGGATATTCGAACACGAGAAGATCTGAACCAGTCGTAGCTCCAAGATTTCCATTTGCAAAAACATCTAATACGTGATCTGACTTGAAGGTAACGATATTTGCATGAGTAACTGCACCAGTTACTGCGAGCGTATTTGAAAGAGTAGCTCCACCTGTCACAGCTAATGTATTCGCGAGTGTGGTGGCTCCTGTTACCGAGAGCGTATTCGAAAGATTTGTATTTCCTACGACTGTCAGCGTATTTGCAAGAGCAACGTTCGAACTGACTGTCGCAGCACCTACAACAACAAGATGACTTGTCGGTGTAATGGTAAGATTGGCAGATGCAGTGATCGATCCATTGCCGATCGCAGTATTAAACGTTGCGTTGCCGACAAGTACAGTAGTTGCATTTGCAAAGACATTCGCACCTACTGCGACAACTGTTTGGTTGGCAGTGACGATACCAGCAGAGAATCCCGTCGGAGTAACATTAGATGTTGATGTTGAGTTGGCAATGCTAATGATTCGAGTATTGGCAAGTGTGGTATTCGAACCTTCGACTGCATAGACTCTGACAGCAGAGTGTTCAACCGAATTCAGACTGTTACCTACAAACACACCGCTGCTATTTGCTACGGTGTTACCAACAGTAGCAGATCCAGTTACTTGAACTGTACCACCGTTTGTGGCATTCGCCGTAACGTTTGCACCGAGAGAAATCTGAATAGTATTGGCAGTAAAGATGCCTGTTCTGAATGCGTTAGGTTCAATGTTTGCTGTGGCACTCGAGTTGGCGATGCTAATGATTCGAGTGTTTGCAAGAGTGGTATTTGAACCTTCAGATGCAAGGAATCGAACTGAAGTCACTTGCGAAGAGTTTAAAGTATTACCTACATATAGACCGCTGCTATTTGCAACCGTATTACCGACTGTGCCAGTTCCTGTCACTTGAACTGTACCACCGTTAGTAGCGTTAGCTGTAACATTGGCACCGAGCGAAACTTGAATAGTGTTAGCTGTAAAGATGCCTGTAGTGAAACTGATAGGATCCATGTTAGCAGATGAAGTGCTATTTGCAATGCTGATAAGCTGATTGTTTGCGAGTACGGTATTGCTACCTTCTGATGCAAAGAATCGAACGCTTGTCATCTGGCTATTTGTAACGGTGTTGCCTACATATAGACCGCTGCTATTTGATACACTGTTACCTACTGCACCTGATCCTGTGACTTGGATCGTACCGCCATTCGTTGCATTGGCAGTGACATTAGCACCCAATGTAATCTGAATCGTGTTCGCGACGAAGAGTCCAGTGCTAAAGCTAATTGGATTCATCGTAGCAGTGTTAGTGCTATTCGCGGCAACAACTGCAAATGCAGTTGCCGTTGTATTCGTGGTAGAGTTAGACTGAATCGTCAGTTTGGTTGTATTGGCTACGAGATTTGCTCCAGTCAAACCAGCATGTAGACCATACTGCCACATAAAGGTATTCGAAGAACCGTTGGCAACTTCCAAACGAATTTCTGTCGATGTCACGTTACTCAGGACAGTGTTCGTGCTAATCATCAGATTCGCAAACGAACCGTTGACGTTACCACCCTTCATCCAGTTTGTTACAACTAGATTGTTAGCACCAAACGTTCCGTACAGTTGAGCTGTTCTTGGAAACGCAGTATTACCTGTATTTGCATATGTGCTATTTGCAGTAATGATTTCTGTCGAGAGTGCATGAAGAAGTTCATTGGTCTCTAAGAGCCAAATCTCGAATGAGTCGGTAATTACATCAACATTAGCTACTGGTCTTGACATTAATTTCTTCCATTCACTACTTGTAAGAGTAGAGTTTTCATTTCTTTGAGATCATCTTCGACTGCACTTATTCTATTTGATAGATCTTTGCTATTCTTCACTTTCGATCTTTCTGCTACAAACTTTGCATAAGATGCATCATCTGTATTTATGAAAGCTCCAGTAGAAGTATCTTTCATGAACCCATCGGTTTCAGTCTTCATCAACATTATGCTGAAACTCCAATAACCTGAATAGACTCTACCTTTGGAACAATATGAGATTGCGTGGCAAGAAGAACGATCTTGATTTGCATCGAGGTATAGCGATCAAACTCAACGTATCCAGAGTTAACATATCTTACGGTGTTATCATTTTCAACGTTGTTCCATGCTACATTTCTATACTTCAGTTTATCGATAACAATATCAGATCTTGTTGGTCGACCAGGAGAAGACACTAAGCTTGATGTTGTAATGTTTCGATATGTGCTGATCGCAGTAGTATTTGCTGCCGAGACTACGAACACTTCATGATTACCAAAATCTTGATCTTTGATTCGAATCAAATCGCCGGCGGTGACTGTCGCAGAATGATTACTCGTCGTAGTAATGGTGTTCGAACCGTAAGTAATTGCTCCAGTTCCTGGAAGAGCCGCTTGAAGTTCAGGAGCTGTATCAAATCCATATGTAAATTCGTACATATCATTTGGATCTGTCGAGCTGAAGCGATCGATATTATCTTTCAGTACAAGCGGAGTCCATGCTTTACTTTGGAATGATTCTCTGTCTGCAGCGTTATGAACTTTTGCATAGACTTTGATTTCTGTTCCAGCAGGACGATAGCCTGTCAAATATACTACGATATCTTCTGCATATTTGTCTTGAGCAAATTTGATAACTTTTGAAACATACTTCGACTTAGCAAGACCATTCGATCCCGTTTCTGTATCATAATTAGCAATGCTGCTAAGTCCTACTGTTCTCGTCTCTGTGTAAACGTTATTGATATCATTCTGATAGAAGTAGAAGTCGAGCTCGCGAGTCGTCGCATAAGGAACACTGAAGCGATCAATTTCGGCACTGCTCACAGCAATATTCAGATTCGCGACAACCGACTTTCTTCTATCTCCAAAAAGATTCGAGCTCTTTGAAGTATCAACTTCAACTGAGCGAGATAAGATATATCCGGTAGCAGCCGAATCATTCATCTGAAGAAGATTGATATTCGTGGATGTAGAAGACAACTGATTCGCAGAGTTGGCAATCTTATAGTTAAGAGTGAAAGTAGATCCAGAAGGATTACCGATCAAGAACGAAGGCTTAAAGTTGTCAACTGGATAGCGATCGATAGAAGCAATATTTGCAGTTGCTCCTGATCTTTCTCCTATAATTCTACCGCCACTTACTGCAAATTTATTTGTAGCATTTGCGGAAGAGTCGACTAAAATCAGTTTATTTTTTGGGTAATCTATGTTATAAGCTAAACCTACAGGCGGAACTTTATAACCGATTCCAGAAACAGAGAAAGTTGGCAAGCTTTGAATTGTCATGTGTGTGGCGTTTGTGATAGCATTGACAGATAGAATCTGTTTAGCTCCGCCGCTTTGAACTAAAATTTTAGCACCGCCAAGAAGATTAGTAAATGTGGTTGAAGTACCGATTACATTTAAACTATTCGTAGAAATTACTACAGTACCAGTGGCATTCGCGATGTCTTGATAAATGTATTCTCCTCCGATGAAAGCACCTGTATTAGTGTTGTCGATCGTGAAGAATTCATAGTCTTTATTTACAAGGCTAATAGTAATGTTATTGGCAGTGTATCTGGCTACCTTGACTTTAAACTTCAGATCTCTGTCGCTCAGTGAACGATGAGCAGAAGTGTTCGTAGGAACATATAGCTTGCCGCCGTGTGTTCCTCTTGAACCTACAGACAATGTATTAGTAATCTGACCGTCGGTTACGAGCCTATCGCCGAGCACATTTTGCCATACATCAAATCCAGGATCATTAAACTTTAAAACTAGACCATAGTGCTTTCCTGTAGCTAAACGAACAGGATCTTGAAATCCAATGACAGTGGCCGCCGAAGCATCTTGAGAAGTAGAAATCAAATCATACTGAATAAGAGTCATGGAATTGCGAAGTTGACGAGCCTCGAAAGGTGAATCGTTTTCTACTTCGCAAATCCATGCATTAACTGTAGGAGCTACTGCACCTGAAACAGTGGCTCCACGCACAGGCTTAGCTTTAAAGAAAACGTCGATGGATGTGAGCATGACTTCAGGAGCGTTAGCTACTGTTTGCGGATTCACGTAAAATGTTTGAATATAGTTAAAAGCAGACATGCATTTCCTCGTTTGTTTTTATTATTTATCTACTACTCTATCACTCTTATGGTAGATTGAAATTTATCTGTGATTCAAAGTTTCGAAGATCGAGTCTGAGCACGTTGTACGTACCACTTGGATCAATGAATGTATCAACCGCTGTTTCAGTTGCATTACCGCCGCCGGGAGCATTTGTTGTGGCGTTAGTTTGTGCAACAGAAGTAGAAGTGGCCGAAGGTGTAATATTCAGATTATTAGTGTTTGTAACAGGAAGATTAGAGTAGTAGGCAAGAGTAATCGCGCCTGCTGCTCTCGAAGTTCCATCAGCGTTTTCAATTACAAATCGTTTTTGCCCAGCTATATTAGAGATGATACGATTTTGTGCCGCCACATCAGTTACTGCTTCATCGAGTCCAGCATCATAATAAAAATCGAATGTCATGATGCCGTTTTCATCGCTTCGAAGACCGGTGGTATTTGTTGTAGATGTTCTTACTTGCGAACACTTCGAAGTTCTGTTTTCTCCATCAAACGTGAATGTATGATTCGTATTTGGCTTCAAGCCAGATACAGAAATTACAAACTTCTGAGAATCGGCAATATAAGACTGTTCTATTCCTCTGTCTAAGTCGAAATAATTAAACAGCGAATTGGTAATTGTAAATGAACTTGGGTTTACGTTATGTACCGCGCCAGTATACTCGAAGGTATTTGGATTCGATACCGTAATTGTCGAAGTTGTTACAGAATCTGTAGGATATTGCAGAAGATAACCATAAGTTCCTGTTCTGCCTTGTCCTCCAAATAAACCGCCGCGTTTCTTACCCTTGTATATTCTCACCTTTGCATATTGTCCTGCAGCAGGATCATGCGTCCATGTGATCTTAAATTGATCTTCAAGGAAAGTACCAGAATCGATACCGGTTGGATATGACTTGCGCTCTATGCTTCCGACATGCTCGACTCCACGACCATCATTGAGTTGATTTATTTGATAGAGTCTGGCAATATCAGAGCTAGTAATAGAAGTTGCTGATGCAGAAGTTTGTGTGGCTGTCCATGGACCATTTTCTGAAGCTCCTTGATAGACAGTCGCCGAAATGGCATTGTCGCGAGCAACTACATAAAGTTCTGCTGGTCCAGAAAGACTGCTGAATCGATAAACGAATTCTTCGAACACTGTACCAGAATCAGAAACACTAGTGCTTCTTTCTCTTGCTACAGTTGATTCCACTCTTTGAGTAACAGTAGTAACAACCACATTTCCAGTTGTATTTGCAACAGTATTTGCAACAGTATTTGCAATTGGAAGAGGTCCAGCAGTCGCAACGCTCTGTTCTCCAATAACAAACTCGTTATATGGAAGTGTCAGAATGCCATCTTCTTGTCCAGTACCGTCTGGCTTAAACTGAAGATTTAACTCTCTCAGATATGGACCAAGCTGATCGTTTCTAATAGTAGCATAAAATTCTGTGCTTCCGACATCGGCGTAAACATAGTCTGTGAATGGATCTACGAAGAATCCAAACTTAAATCTATCGAGTGCTTGATCTAAACTGCTCGGAATAAATCTTGATTTTGCCAATGCTTCTGCAAGAGTAAACGATACGTAATATTCCAGATCCTTAATTCTCTTATCGAGGCTTCCGATATCAGCCATTGTATAGCGACGCTGTTGAATGCGAGTTCTTTGAGCAGCACTGATTGACGGCTTAATAGTATAAGCATTTTTTCTTTTTCCAGAAATAGCGCTCATCACTTTCGTATCTGTGATAGCAATCATCTCAGCTGAGAGTACTTCTGGAAGAGAAGGATACGGAGGAATATTGTATATTTGCAAAGTAAGAGCATTGTCTTGTGCAGGTGGAAGAACAGGAGAAATACCTGGTTCACCGTTTCTTATTTCAAATCCGCCGTTAGAATTGATAATAACTCGATCAACTCTTCCAAGATAAGAACTTACGTTTGCAGACAACGTAGAGTTAGGCACTGGGAAAAATGCGCTAGCCGAAGAGAAGTAGTTTGTATTTGAAGGAAGCGTAGGATTGATAATCGATGCGGCATTTGCACCAGCAGCAACCGAAGAAATATCAGTCACATAGTTGATTGTATTTGCCGCCGATGGACGAAGATCTACGCAATCTCTTACATCATAATAAATTCCAGTTTTTCCTTCGAACTCGGCGAGTTCCATGGTATTAATACTTACGTCGCTCACTAGAGAAGCAAGATTTGCACTGTCGTTAATCGTATAGGAAGAAATTGTCTTGACGCCTGATGCAGATTGGAAAGCATCAAACTTTACAAGAAGGACGTCATTCGCCGCAAGCGTATCATATCTTGGCTTTCTTACGAGCTTAGAAATATCAAGGAAATCTTCATTTTGTCCGCTGTCGATATAAAATTGATTTGTGACGTCTGTTACGCCGTACGTATTCTCAGT
>Ga0222712_10007441_pt1 | contig 10579 bp, 9 predicted proteins | sample C33_657DmetaG_FD_165043 | JGI IMG/M metagenome (GOLD analysis project Ga0222712, IMG submission 165043) | Estuarine water microbial communities from San Francisco Bay, California, United States - C33_657D | ecosystem: Environmental > Aquatic > Marine > Unclassified | place: USA: California... | reverse complement strand
TGTCTTGATGAAAATTTATCAAGAACTTTTTGGTTAAACGCATTTAATTCTCTCATTCTATTGGTAAAGATTTTTACTTCATAAGTAATATCAACAGGAACAGGTTGTGGTATTTTATAAACATCCATACCATTTCTTGAACCGTTAAAATTTGGAACTAACGCATATTGAAATAAAGGTCTACCTGGTATTCTGTAATTTGTGGCTCCTTGATTTGTTCCATAAGGAGTTTCAGGCTTTCTAACTGTCGCAACAAATGGTGGTTTAATATTTGAATCCAAATCTTGGAAGTTCCAAGTTTGTGTGAATTGTGCCCAGTTTTGTGTGGTTATAAGAACATCAACAGTATTAACAACTTTTCCATTAACATTAATCCCCAAATCGTTTTTAACAAAATCCAACATTCCCCTATCCAAATCTGCATGATATATTCCTTTTGGAAGATAAGTTCCGTCTTTTTGAATTTGTTCCAATAACTCTTCCCTTCTTGGTTGAAGAATTTTTTTTGGTGTTAAAGAAATGGTTTTAAGAAGTTTTTTTGGTGTTGCCATTATATTCCTTTAAATTCGTCTTCACTAACAGGTGTACAAACAAACGTTCTATAAAATGGTTTGTATCCACCATAAGTGTGTTTATTGTCTGAAACAATCCTTCCGTCATCTGCAACTGAATAATATCTCATTCTACTTTCAGTTTCAGGATAACCAATATAATCACCATATGAAATTGTAATAGCTTCTTCTTCCAAATAATGAAGATAAACACTCATAATTAAATTACCAGGTTCTGTTTGACTTAATTTTGAATTACCAAAAGTCGCCTGACTTGGAGTTTCAATTTTAACAAACGCTTTTATTTCAACAGGTGCCAAATATGATATTGAATCTGTTAACGCCTCACCATAAACATCATCTTGATTTGTTTTACTTTTATCAACACGATATAAAACCAATGTGAAGTTCATATCACCATACAACCATTCTTCACCCATTGATATATTTAGGTTAAAATCCTGTTCACCAAAGAATTTGGATATTCGCGTAATTGGTACTTTATTTGCCATTATTGATAAATACAAGAAAATTGATTATATTTCTTTATTAAAACTATTTGACTTGGAAAATTCCATAAATGAAAATTCAGGATTGTTAGAACAAAAAGCCCTTAATATTTTACACGAATATCAAGGAGCAAATAACTATATCCTAAAATTAAAAGGACTTTTTAATCCAAACAAACGTGGTATTCCCACAAGAAGTCAATGTGAATACATTATGAATTATTCACAAACTGTTCCAAAAGTTGCTAAAAAGTGGGTTGAATTGGATGACTATTTTTCTGAAAAGATTTCAAACGAAAAACTTTATACCGTTCCACCAAAACAAGTGTGGATTGAAAAGTTATTGATTGAAAAAGATAAGTCATACCACATATGGGGTCGTTTCTTTGATAGTGAACCACTGACAGATTTTTGGTTACCTAAAGCGGCAGTAATTAAAAACCCCGAACAATATTACAAAGAAATTGATTATTCAAAATATTCACACAGACCATTACTCTCACATCAGATTGAGGCAGTAGAAAAACTTGTAAAAACCAAAAGATTTATTTTGGCGGATGATATGGGTTTGGGTAAAACTACTTCAACAATTGTGGCGGCATTGGAAACTGAAGCAAAAAGAGTTTTAATTATTTGTCCGGCATCATTAAAGATTAACTGGCAAAGAGAAATTGAAAACTACACGGACCGTTCAACATATATCTGTGGTAGTAAAAGATATGAGGATGCTGATTTTGTTATTGTAAATTATGACATTCTTAAAAATTTTCACGACCCAAAAGACAGAGATAATTCTCGTGTGTTAAAAAGTAATTTTGATTTGGTGATTATTGATGAAGCGCATTATATTCAAAATAAAACCGCACAAAGAACAAAATTAATTAATGATTTTGTGAAGGGGGTTGATAGATTATGGTTGTTAACAGGAACACCGATGACATCAAGACCTATGAATTATTTCAATTTATTGGAACTTATTGAATCACCTGTTGCTGCAAATTGGATGGCATATGTTATTAGATACTGTAACGGATACCAATTCAAAGTTGGAAATAGAAAAGTTTGGAATGTAATGGGCGCTTCAAATTTGGAAGAATTGAGAGACCGAACATCAAGACAAGTATTAAGAAGATTAAAAACAGATGTATTAGACCTACCTGATAAAATTATAACTCCCGTTTATTTGAGATTAAAATCAAAAGAATATGAAGAATTAATGGGTGAATATTTTGAGTGGTATGATAAAAATCCCGACGAAAGTTCGTCATTAACCGTTCAATTTACCAAACTTACAAAGGTACGTCAGGTAATTGCACAAGAAAAAATACGCTCAACTATTGAATTGGTTGAGAACATTTTAGAACAAGATAAAAAAGTAATAGTTTTTACAAACTTTACAGATTCCTTAAATAAGATTTATGAACATTTTGGTAAACAAGCGGTTTACCTTGATGGTTCATGTTCACCAGCAAAAAGACAACATGCTGTTGATGAATTTCAAAACAACGAAAAAATTAAAGTGTTTGTCGGAAACTTAAAAGCGGCAGGTGTTGGTATAACACTTACAGCCGCTGAGGCGGTAATAATGAATGATTTATCATTTGTTCCTTCCGACCACGCACAAGCAGAAGATAGAAGTTATAGATACGGACAAAAGTCAAATGTATCTGTATATTATCCAATATTTGAAAATACAATTGAGGGGGTTATTTATGATATCCTCAATAAAAAGAAAAATATTTTTGAAACCGTAATGGGTGATAATATAGGTAAGGCTGAGATTGTTGAGGAAATTATGAATCAAATTTTTGGTAAACGTTAAGTTTTTTGAAAATCTATTTATTTATAAGATAATGATAGATTATGAAATTTAAAAAATTAAAAGCCGAAATTGAAGAATTAGAAGACAAATTAACTACCAACGAAGACCTACAAGAAACAATACAAAACGAACAAAAGGAAATTATAAGTGAGATGAAGAAAATTGGTATTGAAAGATTACCATATTCATATTCAGCACTTGGTAGATTTATTGACCCAAAAACAATGAATGTTCACTACAACAAACATTACAAAGGGTATGTTGAAAAATTAAATGTTGCACTTGAAAAAGTTAAAGGTGCTGACCTTGAACTTGAGGAGATTGTTAAAGGAATCTCAAGATACAATAGAACTGTTAAAAATAATGCCGGTGGTGCTTTTAATCACGCATTGTTTTGGAAAATGTTGTCACCAAAAAAACAAGAATTAAATGGACCTGTTGGTGATAGAATTAAAAAAGATTTTGGTTCTTACGAAGAATTTAAAAAACAATTTACCGACAAAGCACAGAAGAATTTTGGTTCAGGATGGTGTTGGTTGGTCATTAACAATCAGGGTAAGTTAAAAATTGTAACCACCGCCAATCAAGATAATCCACTAATGAATACTGTTAAAGATGGTGGTTATCCAATATTGGGTCTTGATTTATGGGAACACGCCTATTATTTAAGATATCAAAATAAAAAAGATGAATATATTGGAAAATTCTTCACTGTAATTAATTGGGATTTTGTTAACAAACTTTACACGTCAAAGAATGAAAAGAAACTTAACGAAGAAAAATTGGCGGGTGTGTTATTAGTTGAAACAAGAGAAAGTATTGGTTGTGACACAACTCAAGTAAGGGAAATTAATAAAATGTTTGCAATGAACCCACAAGTTAAATATAAGTTTAGACACACCATTGATTCAATAATGAAAGAAATTTTTTCGGAATATTGGTTTGAAAAAGGTCAATATGAACCAGGTTCAATGTCGGGAATTTATAACTACGGAAAACCTGGTCGTTCAGTTATTAATAAATTAAATACAAATTACAGTTCATTCTGTATTTTAATGAACGATTTAAATGTTTTCTTGGTTAAGAAGAATATTGAACCAATTTCATTTAATGGTAAAGATAAGATGGGACAATTAAAAGAAGTTGAAAGATTTTCAAACTATCTTTATTCTTTAAGACATAGAATTTTTAATTTGTCCACTTCTAAAACATTTCAAACAATTGTACAAAAATTAGTACAAACAGACGCTAAAGGTGAAGAAAGAGAAGATATTACAATCATAGCTTTAAGAAAAATATTTGGAACTGAAGATGTTCACAAAATTGGTGGTTTGGGTTCTGAAGAAGATATGGTTTCAGGTGTTGACGCAATTATCAATAAAGATGGTCAAAGATTAACAGCACAAATTAAACCATTTAGTGGTGTCAAAGATTTTAATGATGACCAAGTTATGGTATTTGGTGCAAGTGCACCAAAACAATACAAAACAGATTATCTTGTTTTTAATAATAAAAATAAAACAGTTGTCTTCAAAAATGAAAATACAAAAATTATTGATGGCAATTACGTATTTCCAAAATCAAATTTATTTGGAGAACTTTGATATTTATAAGACAGAATGGCAATTATTGTAGAACCAGAAAGAAGTAAACTCTATAGAAGAATTAAAGCACTTCTTGGTGCACCTGTTAGAGGTGTTGAGTTAGAAGATGAGCAAATGGACTCATTATTAGAACTTGCTATTGGTGATTATGAACAGTATATATTAGATTGGTTGATTGAGGCACAATGGACATCATTGTACGGAATGAATCTTGATGAGCAGTCTTTAACCCGAGCACTTACAAAAAGAAGTTTAGATTGGGAAACTCAATATACTTACGCATATTCAAAAATTGTTGGTTTACAAGCTGGTGGTGATTGGGTACTTAAAAAAGATTATGTTGATTTGGTTCGTAACCAACAAATTTATGAAATACCTGCAGGTCGTGAAATCAATGAACTATTATGGTTCATGAGAGCCGAATTAAATAATTCATTGTTTGACCCGTTTATGGGTGGATTTGGAGGATTCGGTGGTACAGGTTTAGGTGGACCAGGTGGATACGCACAATTTGGTGCAAGTGGTAGTTATTTTATGATGCCAGCATTTGATGTTGTTTTAAGAATGGCTGACAGAAATTTAAAACAAAGATTAATTGTTGGTGATTTAACTTACAGAATTACAGCCCTTCCTGAAGGAAAAAAAGCATTACATCTATATAACGTACCTGGTGGTAAATTTGATTTCTCAAACATTGGTTTTAATGAATACAGATGTTGGTATTGGTATTATGATACAAATGGTGACCGTGATGATTGCTTAGCAAAAAATCCTGACATTGTTAGATTACCATCAGATATTCCATTTGAACCATTAGGTTGGCAAGACCTTAATTTACCCGCACAACAATGGGTAAGAAGATGGTTCACCGCTTATTGTAAAGAAACTTTAGGTCGTATTTGGGGAAAATATAGTGGAAACCTTAAAACTCCTGATTCTGAATTAACATTGGATTATACATCTTTGTTAGGTGAAGCAAAAGATGAAAGAGCAAAACTTGAAGAAGAATTAAAACTTCGTCTTGAAAGATTAAGTCCTGTAAAACAAATGGAAAAAGAAGCCTTAATATCTGAAAATTTAAATAAGCAATTAAAGTTTAGAGCGTTTCCAAGTCCATATAACGTAATATAAATTTTATGCCAATATTAAGAAGTATTCCAAGTAAAAAATTTATTGGTGGGGTTGAAGTAAAAACATCAGAAGTTGCTTTGATTTCTGAAAAGAATTACACAACAACAGGTGAGTACGCAATTGTCATTAAAACTGTTGACCATTGTGATTTACTATTAGATAGTAAAACAACTGACCATATTGTTATCAAAGCTCTTACCAAAGTAACAATAAGACCTGATAAGAGTAAAATTGATGAACAATATGATGAAGTTGAAATTGGAAAGGGTGCTTGTGTTGAATTTCACTTTATAGGTGGAAACTGGTACATTCTGTCATCAGACGGACTCAAATTGGACTAATTCATTTTTCCAACCTTCTTCCGCCAAATCATAAATGTAATCAGGGTTAATTCCAACCTTGTCCCAAAATTTCATTTCAGGTTCTGAAATAGTTAAAACATCAACCAATTTATCTTGGTCGGTATCCTCAAAAGGATGACCATTGATTAACAGACATTGTTCTTTTGTAAAGAATTCTCTTTTACTTGGATTGTCAATAATCAAAGAATCTCTAACATCATCTTTAAACACAACCATCAAAGGTTCAATACGTTTATTAAATGTTGTTATTGCTCTTGCCACATTGTATTCACCCAACATATCAGGATTCTTTTCAAGCTCTTCATTATTTAATCTATATGCATTGATTACCAATGAGTCGGCTTTTTTAACTACATCACCATGTGATGCTTTTGTGCCGTTGTTAACATAAAAAATTACATCACCTAAGTTAGCAGCAATACCATCATGTATGATAAGTTCCATATGTGCCTGTCTTGACATCATACTTCCTGATTTAGTTTTTTGACCACATCTTATTTTATAATCATCAACAGAAATTTTAACTTTAGCACGAGAGGCAATTTGCTTTAATGGAATTTGTTTGTTAAAGATTTTTTCTAAGTATTCATAGTACCACTCAACAAATTGTTGACCTTCACCCATCAATAACATTTTTATTCCTTTGTCCAAAAATGCCTCAATATATAATGGTAATTTTTTTGATTTGATTGTGTTACCAACCAATTTAATTTTACCCTTGTCAGTCATCAATGCGTAGTTCTTACGAGCCAAGTTGATACAAGAAGGCCAAACACCATCGTTATCTAAAGCCATTTCACCTTTCATAAACAAGTCATTGTATTCAGCAATGTCAGCTGCGGCACCTTTATATTCTTTACCTTCTTTAACTTTCCAATTCAATCCTTTACCAATGTATTTACGAGTTTCAACATCAATAGGTGATGAAAAGTTCACACCGTCCGTATCCATTACCAATGGGTCATAACCACGATTCATAAAGAATTTAATCATCTGACGTAGATATTGTCTACCAGTACAAGTAATTCTTTCACCCTGATTCATATCACCCCAGTGAAATACTTGTGGTGCCGATAATGCTCCAAACATTGAGTTAATAAAAATCTTAATCGGTAATTGTTTACGGTCATAAGATTTGGATTTAACAGGGTCACTTTTTTCAAATTCTTCAGCCAATTGTTTATACATAATACGAGCATTTCTAAAGTATGTTAACATACCTTTCATTACACCTGTAATATCACAATCAGGGAATACATCGTGAACTAACTGAATTGAAGGATATAGTGAACTAAAGTCAAGTTTCAAAACATCTGTTGAATATCCAACTTTAACCAAACGTGACAATCCACCAACAAAATCTTGTTTTTGTTGTTTAGCGGGAATTGCAAGACCGTGTTTATATGACCAAGCTCTCATTTGGATTTCCCAAAGTGTAGCAGTTCCCATAGTTGCAATTCTTTGATATGTTGTTGGAACCAAAGAAGCCAACAGGAATGAACCCTGATTAAATTCTTCATCAACTCTTAATGTCTCAATTAAGTCATCGTCAAGGTATCTTTCAACAATGTTATCACCTGTTGTTTTAATATAAGTATCATCTCTTCTTCCACACACTTCATCAACCTTTGGGTCAATTCCACATTTCTTATACTTACCGTTTTGAATGTTTAACCAATAATCTTCCTTCTTGGCATACATAGAACCAATATCAGTATGGTCAATATAAATACGGTCAGCATCTTCAGCCTCAAGATATTGAACAATATATTTCAAACCCGCTGATTTAATGTTTGAGTTAATTGCTTGTGCCCTTCTTACTGAGTGTAATGCATCAATGACATTATATCCCCAAATTGATGTTTGGGTATAATCCTCAATTTCATTAGCAAGTTTCAATAAACCTTTGGATTGTGCAATTGATTTTTCAGGGTTAAGAGACTTACAAATTTTCTTAACATCCAAACCTAAAGCTTTGGCTCTTTCAAATATCCAATACCAGTCAAACGCAAATCCATTGTATGATACAATAATTGATGGTTTAATTTCATGGATATAATTAAAAAAATCTATGATTCCTTGTTTTTCTTGTTCCTCATTTGCACACTCAATAACTTTATGAAAACCTTTGTTTGTTTTTAATCCAAACATGAATATCCTACCATCTTTCGGTTCCAAAGCTGTGGTTTCTAAGTCAAATACAAAACGGGTTACATCATCATAACTTTCAAAACCTTTAAATAAACGTTTTTCTTTTTGAATAAGAAATTGTTCAATTGGTGGAAGAATCAATACTTTTTCTTTCGCCTTCTCACCATATGGGTCAATTCCACCATCACGGAAAAATTGAACCAATGTTCTATAACCTTTCAAAGATTTTACCATAAATGATAAACCTTCTTCAAGTCGTGTATTACCTTCTGTTTTTAATTTTTCAATGACAATACCATATTTTGTCATTGCTTCTTTCTGTAATCCCTTTGAACCTTGATAAAAATTCAAACCACGTAAATCACCAACCCAAGCAAATGGGATAAAGGTATCACGTTTAACAATTTTTCCTTTTACGGGGTCTTCAATAATTTTATAGATGGAGTCACTTAAATAGTCAAATTCAACACTGACTATGTACTGTTCAGGGTCAGAACCCTTTAAAAAATCTTCAATTTCTTCTGCTGGTATCATAATATTGTTTTAGATTGGTTTATTTGCTTCCGAACATGTCGGAGTTTACCTTGTCTAAATAAATATATGTTACAGAATTGGTATTATCAACAACAGTACTGAGTTTTAATAAATGAAGGGGTAATGTTGATAAACAAGGATTCTCTTATTGGAACTATCAATTCTCCATCAGTTGTTGTAATACTAAACTCACCCAAGAATCTTCCTGGTGTTTTTGTATCGTTGGCGGTAAAATTATAATAAATGTAAAATTCTTGTGGTGCGTCGGGATTATCCAAAAACTTTTGAGTAATATACGCAGGTTTTGACGCAATTTTTAAAATACCATTATCGGTATTTACCATTGAAAATGTTATAATTGCATTTTGTAACGTATCCATAAAACTTCTGAAGTCGTTTCTTCCGTCTTTAACAACTTGCATTTTTAAAGTCGGTAAGGTCGCGTTTTGTTTTATAAAGAATTCCATTAGTTATAAATATATTGAAACTGTGTTATGTAAAATTTAAACTCCAAGATAATAATTCATGGTTATCAGTTGAACCTCCTGTTGCGGCACAAAATTTTTGGAGATATAACATACATTATCCCATATTACAACCACATTTGTGTTGTATGGTATATTTGGTATCCAAGTCCCTTTCCAATTAAATTGTGCCATTTATTATAAATACATTATTTTAATCTATCATTCCTTATGTGGTTTTTAACTAACATTTAATTTTATGTAGTCAACCCACGGCCCATGATTACCATTCCAAAATCCAGCATCTATACCTGTTAATTGAACATCAACTGTTGTTATTGTATCAAATGTTGATGAAATTTCACTTCTATTTAAAGTCAATGTTATATCGGTGTAGTTTAATGGGGCGACACTTGTACCCGTTGTTTTTGTTATAACGGTTGCACCCGATGAGTTTTTAAATGTTAGTGTGAAGTTATATGTATCATTATTATTTGGACCATTTTCTTCTCGTTTAATATTAATAACACCATTAAATGAATTTGCCGATGAAATCACACTACTTACATTTACAGTTTGAGAAACAGTTCTACTTACATATGTGAAGTATAAGACACCATTTAAAACCGCAACTTGATTTGATGAAGTAAATGACCATGTCCCAAATCCACCAGTCGTTGACCATCCGGTTGTTCCTGAATCAAAATCAGGATTAGTTAATAACTGTGTCTCGGATAAAAGGGTTGGTGTTATTGTTGGTGTTAGTGTAATTGTTGGTGTTATTGTTGGTGTTATTGTTGGTGTTACTGTAATTGTTGGTGTAATAGTATTAGTAGGTGTAACACTAGGCGTTGGTGTCTGAGTACTTGTTTTAGTTACTGTGGGTGTTGGTGTTTCAGAACTAGTTAATGATGGGGTTAACGTAGATGTTACAGTGGGTGTTGGTGTTTCAGAACTAGTTAATGATGGGGTCAATGTAGGTGTAACTGTCGGTGTTAGTGTTACTGTTGGAGTTGGAGTTTGAGTTACCGTCGGTGTTATAGTTGATGTTACGCTAGGAGTTGGAGTTTGAGTACTTGTTGGAGTTTGAGTTATCGTCGGTGTTATAGTTGGGGTTACTGTTGGTGTTGGTGATGGGTTAGGTTGTGTAATATCAACAACAAATGTTTGGTCAGTACCTGAAAAATAGATAAACACCTTACCTTGTGGTGTACCGTCAACAGGAAAATAATCAAAAGGAATAGTTTCAACACCCAAGTCAAAAGTTTCGTTTAATGTTGTATCTAAAAATGTTACCAAACATGTTTGACCACTATATTGTATGCTTTCAATCCTAAATCCGTAATTGTTTGACATTATGGTGCAATTATTAAAGTTGCTGTAAAATCACCACTGTTAACAATACAAGCATTGTCAGGACAGTTAAAATTAAACAGGTTAAATTTATCTTT
>Ga0222712_10007440_pt1 | contig 10581 bp, 5 predicted proteins | sample C33_657DmetaG_FD_165043 | JGI IMG/M metagenome (GOLD analysis project Ga0222712, IMG submission 165043) | Estuarine water microbial communities from San Francisco Bay, California, United States - C33_657D | ecosystem: Environmental > Aquatic > Marine > Unclassified | place: USA: California... | reverse complement strand
GGCCGTGTGAAACTAGATGTTCCAGCCGCTGCCTTCCAGGAACAAGCCGCACTCCAATCTGAAATGAGACTTGGTGCACGTTATCCTGAGGGTAGGACTGGTAACATTGACGCCAGTATTATTACTGGTCAAGGAGTTCAAGCGCTTCTAGGAGCATTTGATTCTCAAATTAAGGCTGGTCAAACAATTCTTGCAGAGACATTAGAAGATGTTATTAAAACTGCCTTCACTATGGACCAAGAATTATTTGATATGGATAAAAATGTTCGTGGAGTTGCCCAAGGCACACCATATGAACTTAAGTATCTACCCAGCAAAGACATCAAGGGTGATTATTCTGTTGAAGTCCGTTATGGATTGATGGCAGGACTTGACCCATCTCGTGCACTTATCTTCTCACTACAAGCACTAGGTGCAGATTTAGTGTCAAAGGATTTCATTCGTCGTGAGTTGCCATTTAGCCTTAACGTTACGCTAGAAGAGCAGCGCATTGAGATTGAAAAGATGCGAGAGAACCTAAGCGCAGCAATTACAGCAAGTGCACAAGCAATTCCTGCAATGGCAGCACAAGGTCAAGACCCAACAACCCTTATTAAAAATATTGCCGACGTTATTGAACGTCGTCGTAAAGGGGAGAGTATAGAGGCTGCTGCGCTGGCAGTGTTTAAGGTTGAAACACCTGAACAACCAGCACAGCCAGAGATGGCTCCACCAGGTTCACAGGGCCCAGTTGAACAAGCGCCCCTGTCCCCGGCAGTTCCTGGACAACCCTCTGGTGGGGCCCCTCAACCACAAGGTCTACCGCAAGATTTACAAAGTATTTTAGCAGGCCTAGGAGGTTAACATGGCTACTCGTAAAAAGCAGGTAGTTGATAATGACTACTCTAAGTTAGACGGGTATGCTATTGAGTTACATGAATTTTATAAATCGCTGCGCAAAGCAGGATTTAGCGTTGATAATGCTTTGTATATTCTTTCTGCAAAGCAAACGTATCCTGAGTGGATGCAAACAACTCCAACAATAGATGAAATTAGAAAACACATTGACGAAGATGAGGACTAAAAATGGCAGTACAACAGGTAGTTTCTGGAGTAGGTGCTGGGGCTAAACGAGTCGATAAAAACAATGTAGAGCGCGTACAACGAATTCAAAAAAATGCCCAGATACAACAGGCATCAGGTGGGGCATACGGAGACCGTTTGCGCAATGAAAGTTTAGTAGAACAAGCACCTACTGATGTTCCTACCCCTACAATGGGTATGCCAGCAGCGCAAGCAAGTGCGCGTTTACCTATGCCATCTAGTGATATTTTTGCTAGCACTAACCATGGTAGAGCATTATCAGATGGTGCAAAAGGTGGACCTGGTGATGATAATAGCGGTCAACAAACCCCTGTTGATGATGTCAATCAAGATGCAGTTTTTGCGCGTGCAATGCTTGCTGCTAACCCTGGTTCTAGACAACTTTTTATGATGGTTGAAGCATTTAATGAAATGGATGCTAACTTTGCCTAGTCTAGCAGACATTATTAAAAATGATTTAGCAACTGGCGGTACATCTGCTGAACGAATGATGAAGACTCAATTGGCTTCTTTGACTCCAGACAATTATACTAATTTTAACGCTATCACAAATAAATATCCTAGTATAAGTAAAGATTTAGTTATGTCTATGGTTCGCCAAGGTTTTAATGCAAACACTCCTGGTATTGAAAAAATTACAACCATGGATGGTATTGCTGCTCTTAAAACCGATGCTTTTAACATTGATAAAATTAAAAAACAACAAACACCAAATCGTGGCGCTTTAGGTTATGTTGAATCTGCTTTTAAAGAGGGTGTCTATGACCCATTTAAAGGTTTTACTCGTTTACTATTTTCAGGGTTACGCTCAATCTATGATTCAACAACAGCAGTTACGCGCGATGTAGTTGCAATGTCTCGCGGCGAAAAAGGCGCAGGTGGACAACTTCTTAGAGATATTAACTTTCTTGACCCACTTAAAGAAACTACTACTTTAGGCCAAATGCTACGTGGCAAACAAACTGGTTCTGGTTTCTTTGTTACTCCCGAAAGCCAGGCTGGTAAAGCCCAGGCTCGCGCAATGGGAAAATACGGAAAAGTTAATGGTGAATCTTTTACTATTGGCCGTGGTGTTTTTAACGGCATAGGAATGAACCCTGAAAGCAATGCCTATCATGTAATGTCTGGTGTGCTTGATGCAACTCTTAACGTAGGACTTGACCCGTCTATTTGGTTTGGACCAGGAGCAGTTGGTAAAATTATTGTTCAAGGTAGGAAAGTTAGCAAATTTACAAATGAACTTGCTGATTTAACTAAAGCAGGTTTTGATGCAGATGCTAAATCAACAATTGCTGGACTTGAAAAAACTGGAGAAATCCTTGTTGATAAACAAAGCAAAAGAATTTCAAGTGGCTTTAAACGTCACGCTAATAAATTTAAATCTAAAGAACAAGAAATTCTTGCCTTAGAAAATAAAATTGATAGTGCTAAAATTACTACAACCAAAAAATTACTTAACACTGAAAGCAAATATTTTACTTTAGAAGCAGCAGATAAAACAGTTGAGGCTACCCTTGCACCCAAAGAAATTGCTAAATGGGTTACTACGCATCCTGGTTTAGAAAGCGGTGAACTGGTTCAAGCAGTAGGCCGTTTAAGCGCCGATATGAAAAATACTGGTGGATTTTTTGACGGATACCCAATACTTGATGAGATTCCTCAGTATGGCAAAATTAGCATAGGTGCACACGGTGCTGATGAATATGTTCTTACAGCCAACTCTGTTAAAAAATTAAAAGTATTAGATATGGCAGATGACTTTGCAACAGCAACACCAGAGATGAGAGTTGCTGAAAGCCTACGCCGTTCTAAAATGGCAGATGCACTTGATAAGTTGGGTAAAAATCCCCTGCTTCCCGAAAGCAAAACTTATCGAGAACTTGCTGATGAGTTAAGAAGCCAGGCTGGCAATCTTGATGGGTTTGTTGGTTCTCTTTTCTTGGTAAGCGACCAATTAATTCCTGTTAAAACAATGGGTTCCCTTATTGGCGAAATTATGTTAAAAGACAATGTAATCGTAATGAGCAAGATATCTGATTTAGTTCAAAAAATCTGGAAGATTGATGGCTTTTCAAATATCCGCTCTATCTATGGCGAGGCTGGCGGAGTTGTAATTACAAAAGGTGAGCGTCTTGCTGCAACCCGTGCTGAAATTGGAAACGCCGCAGCAGAATTTGCAGACCCTAGCAACCAGGGTCCAAATATTATAAAACTTTTAGAATCAATAAAAGGCTCAAAAGAATCTCTTGCAGCACGTCAATATGAATTAGATGATTTACTTGCTAAACAATTAGATTTAGAAAGCAAAGAAAATTATTTTAAGTTGCTACGCGAGAAAGCCCACGGCGACCCAGAAATGCTTAAGACACTTATTCAAGACCCAGATAATGTGGGTATTAGAAATCTTCTTAACCTTGAGTTAGATATTGCAAACAATAATGTTCTTAAAGAAGCACTTAGAGCACAAATTGGCATTACAGATAACTTTATGGGTAATGTTGGGCAAGACTTTGCTAAACCTTTAGCCTTCATTCTTGGAAGACAATTCCAACCAGTTGCTGAGTTAATTGCAAAGCAAACAGACCCAGTTCAACTTCGTAAGTTGTTTAATGGCAAACTAGATGATAATATGATTAAAGAACTAGCCGCTGCAGATAATGTAGATGACGTACTTAAGTTCTTTTTAAATCAATTTGTTCCTGGTGGAGATGTCCTTAGAATTAAAAAGGCATTATCACTTGGCGTTAAAGTAGCAGTTAATCCTGTTGCTAGATTAACACCAATGGCTAATATGCGTGCTATAAGATATGCTGAAAACATTGATAGAGTCTTTAACCGTCTGTATGTTCGTTCTACAATACTTAACCTTAACGATGTTACTAGGTTAAACAGTGGTATTGAAAACTGGATGAGTTCTATAGGATTAACAAACCTTGTCCGTAATGGCATTATCACACAGAATGCACAACAGAGAATTATTGCTGACACTCAAAGAGCAATCTTTGCCGCTACCACAAATGCTGAACGTAGCGCTGCTGTTTATAATGGTGTCGGTTCTTTGATGGAAGAGGCCGGAAGAGCCCTTGGCATGAGCAAAGAACAAATCTTAGACCTTAAAAAGGCAACAAAAATTAATGGTGGCGAGGCAACTACTACCCAGTCTTATGCTCTGGCTAATGCGCTTGAAAACAAAGGTGCTGGACTTGTACTTGCTGGAGGAAAAGAAGTACGCCTTGAAAAGGGAATACTAGAATCTCAACTATCTCACGATGTTCTTCATCTTCCAGATACCCGAGTAATCAATAATGCTATAACAGCCTACAAAACAAATATACCACTCTACGGCACAGCAAAGTCAATGAAGGTTCTGCTTGCAGAGACCAATGACTTGTGGCGTACAGGACAACTAGTGGGTCGTTTTTCTTACATTATCCGTAACGTTGCAGAAATGCAAATGCGTCAATTCTTCTCTGGTCATAACAGCCTATTTAATAATCCAATTGGATTTATATCTATGGTTATGGCAAACCCAGAAGGAAATGCTATTCAGAAGATGCTTGCCAAAACAAGCAAGTATAGCGTAAATGCAATGGGACAATTCTGGAAATCAACAGATGCTGAAATGGAATTATCTGATTCTATCATTGCATCAAGAGCCATGCTTGCACGTGGTCACTCTGTTTCAGATTATGGTGGCACTGGTCGTATTGGTGGAGCAACACTTAAAGCCTACGAAGATGTTACATCAGAGCATCCTAAGTATTTAGAAGGACTTGCCTGGACAATTAACAACTTCTCCTCCGATAAATTTATGCCAGATGTAATTCGAGTAATGCAAACTGGCAGACCAGAGGCTCAACTAGACTATATCAATAATCTTATTAAAACTTTTGATGAGCCAGATAATAAGTTAAGAAGTTTTACCCAATCAATTTATGATGATAACGAAGGTATGCGGGAAATTCTTCTTATTAACCCATTTAAAGAAACTGGGCCTGGCGTTGTAAAAGAAAATATGAATCTTGAAAACATTCGTATCTGGTTATTTGATGAAAAACAAACAGACAGCGTTGCCGGACAACTCAACCTTCTTGGTGGACAAGGCGCTCAAAGAAATCTAGTAATGGATTTAATTCGTGATGGTCAAATTAAAACTCCTGTTAATGGGAAAATGACAATACTTTACACGCCATACCGCCAGACAAAATTAACCTCTGACCAAGTGATGTTATCAGAGAAAACTTTTACTAAGCAGGTTGCTGCGCTATTTAATGCAGAAGGCATGGCTGGTGGCTTATCAAAGGTTGTTACTGAAACCTCTGTTGGAAACGCAATTCCTAAACAATACAAGAAATTTGGAGACTGGTTTTTTAATCTTGCAACTAAAATTGAATCAAATATAAACTTTGGTCCTGAATTTCAAGCAGTCTATTGGGATTATATTACTGGTTATGCAAGAATGCTTGATACTCCAGATTTAATAAAATTACGCAATAATGCTAACAAAGCCTTTGCTCCAGTTATTGGTATAAATCTTATAGGGCGCAGACCTAAGGTAATTCGAGAGATTAGTAGAGAACTTAAAAAGCGTGAGGCTAACCCTAACTATGTTCACAAGGGTGGGGCTACATTAAAAACACTTGATAGCATGGCTAGCGAGCAGGGTGCAAACTATGTTAAAAGTTTATTCTATGATGCTGCCGAACAAAAACAATGGGCTAACGCCTATCGCCTAGTGGCACCTTTTGCTCAAGCACAGTATAACACTTTGCATAAATGGGCAGAATTAACTTGGTCTAATCCAGTTCCTATTTATAAGTTTGGTAAAGCATTTGATGCTTTGACTAAAGAAGGCACTAATGTTATATATGATGTAGCAGGCGTAACCTATGATGACCAACAGGGTTTTCTTTATCGTGATGAGAATAACCCTCAGTTGCGTTTTAAAACCCCTATTGCGGGTAGCGTAATTGGTGCCTTGGCTGGCATGAACATGAGCGGTAAAGATGCTCTTCAAATTACATCCCCAGTAGAATCAATGAACCTTGCTTTTGGGTCTATGAATCCAATAGTTCCAGGTCTTGGTCCCGTTATGGTTGCATTATATCAATCAACTGGAAAGACGCAAGCCTTTGGTCCAGTAGATGATATTTTAAGAGATATAATCACACCATTTGGTGAACCAAAAAATGTTGCAGACCTTGTGCTTCCAGCATGGTTGAAAAAAACAAGTACTGCTTTATTCTCAAGTGACGCAGCAACACAGCGCGGCGTTAAAGATTGGGCCTCTCATCTTGCCTCAACTGGAAGATATGGAGATAATCCTCTTTCTATTACAGAAGACCGTCAACGTTTATTTAATGATGCTGAGCGTTTGTCAAAATGGGCAAACTTTTTTACTGGGTTATTCCAGAGCATAACACCGGCCACACCAACTCAAGAAATTCTTTTAAGCATTAAAAACCCTACCAATAAAATGAACTTTATGACAATGACTATGTTGTATAAAGAGTGGGAAAATCTACAGAAGAGACACCCTGGAGATTACAACACAGCCGTAAGTGAACTTGCAGATAAGTTTGGTATGAACAACCTGCTTATAGCAGTAAGTGGAACAACCCCTGGTACACGTGGCACCGAAGATGCTTGGACATTTTTAAATAATAATCCCGGCGCCGTGCCTAAGTACGCAGAAGGAAATAAAGATATAATTCCTTATTTTTTCCCAGGCGGAGATTACTCACTTAAGTATTACAACTGGCAAAAAAAGTCAGGTCAGCGTCGACAAATGTCAACAAATGAAATCATGCAAGAATCACAAAACATGGTTTACAGTATGCTCAAAGACCAGATTGTAGAAAAACAAATTGCTGGACGTTACAACGATATCTGGTACACAGAACAAATTGCCATCCTTAACAAGTCATTTGACGGCGCTAAGCCAGTTGATTCAGTTGTTACAGGAATTGGCGATAACAAGATAGCAACAATTGAAACAGCCTTACAAGACCCAGCATTTGAAAAATCATCAGTCTATAAGCAAGCATCTGAATTCTATGCAACATTTAAAAGGTTCAAAGATTTGCTTATAGAAATCAAGGTATCCAACTATGCAGAAATTAGTTCTAAGGGTGGGGTTCCAACTTTAATGCGCAATGAATTAGTCGTACTAGGAGAAAAATTAATGACTGAAAATCCAGAGTTTTCTCGTATGTACTATGGTGTCTTTGCTGGCATATTGAAGGAGAATAAATAATGGCTGAGTCTACACAGTCTCGTATGGCTTATCTAGCATCTATTAATACCGCTCCTAGTGCCTATACTTCTGTAATAGGAAAAAGCATTTATGGTTCAGAAGACCAATATCTTTCATTTGTTCAAACTTCTGATGTCAATAGAAAATCAGAGTACCTACAAAACATTAACCGCACATTAAGTGCACAGGCAGGGCCAACAGGTTTTGCTGGTAACAGAATGCAATACCTTTTAACACTGCTGCGCACTAGCGGACTAAGTAAAGCCAAGACACCTCTTACTAATAATATGATAGGTATCCAAGATTCGGCAGCCTTGGAAAAAGTTATTAATGCTGCCTATGCAAGCAACCAGGAACCAATAGAATGGCTCTCACGCTACACAGGTTCTTTGGGTCCAAAGGTAATTAAACAACCAGATACAACAACTAAGTTTACTAAGCAGATTCAGACAGCCTTTCAATATAAAGATTTAGGCGATGCTCGTCAGGGATATAGCAATGCTTACTTTACCGCTTTTGGGGTATACCCTGCTGCCGAGTTAGATAAGAAATTTCAAGATTCCTTTAACGCTCAAGAAAAACTACAGAATCAACCTACAACAACAACGGGCAAAGTAGAGCAGGCTCCTATTTATGATACAAAGAGCAAGCCAGTAATTGACCCTAAGACTAAAAAGCAAGTTGTTGATTCATTTGGAAATAAGAAGTTCTCAAAGATTAAGACTGATGCCGCTGGTGTAAAACAATACACTCCAATAATAACTGGCACCAACACTCGACAGGGTAAAGGCTTTACTGAAGATGAACAAAAACAACACCTTGCCGACTTCTTGGTTGCTAACTTTCCAGAAGAGTCTTGGGATATAGAAACCCTTGGTGGTTCTGCAAAGAGTGCCCTTGATGCGTTAAGAGCAGCCAACACAAACAATTACGGTGATGCGCCAGACCTTGCAACCTTATCACCTATTATTAAATCTTTGCTTAAATCAACCGATGCTGATGTTAGTACTACAATACTTAAAGCATATCAAGATGATGCACGTAAAAAAGCAGGTACTCGCTTTATGAGCATTGCAGATTCACTTGCTGCAGGAAAAGATGCCAAAGATATCATTGAACCACTAATTAAAACTGTATCTCAATTCCTTGAAAAAGACGTACCACTTAACGATACATTTATGAAAAAGATTCTTAACTTTCAAGGTTCAGATGGCAAGTATAGAATGATGAACGACTATGAACTTCAGCAGGCTTTGATAACACATCCAGATTACGGTAAGACCTCTACAGCCAAAAACGAATCAGTTAACTTATTCCAGAGTCTGAAAGGGGCGCTAGCATAGTATGGCTAGATATAATCCAGATTTAATGCAACTAGACGAAGGCGATACTGGCAGTGTACGCATGTATGGTGCGCCTAATGACACCAGCAAAATTACACAAGCAGACGCACAAGCAGCATCAATGCAGGCTGGTCGTGACCTTGGGCTTACCGAAGCACAACTTCAAGAAGGCATAACAGATGCTTCTCAATTAACTAAATTATCTGGTGAAACAAATACTGCATTTAATGCACGTGTTACTCAAGCATATAAAGATTTATCACCACAACCTGAATTAACTCCCGAAGAAGAAGCCGCTGGATTCACAATTCAATTTGTGCGCACAGGCGCTGCAGGTAAAGGCGAGTACCGCAAGATACGTCCACTATCAGCATCCTTTAATGCAATTGCTACAGCACTTGGTGGCTTTACTGCAAGCGTAAACGGCGGTGGCGGCGGTGGCGGCGGCGGTGGCGGTGGTGGTGGTGGTGGAAACCTTCTTACAACAGAAATAGACCCTAAGGGTCCAACAACTAATATAACTATACTTAAGTCGTTGCTTAAAGGCATGGGCTTTAACTCAAGTATTATTGATTCATCAAGTTCATTTTTAATGAGCCTTCTTGCCGAAGGACTTGATTATGATAATGCAGTTTCTATTTTTTTAGATTCTAAAGACTACACCCTCAAGAGTGGCGTTAAGATTACTTCCCCATTCTATGAGCAATATGGCTACCTTAATGAGGGACTGACTAATGCCAAAGGTGCATCTGAACTTTATAACTTTGTAGAGGGCAGTAAAGGTATTATTGAAAAGTATGGTTTAAGTACTAAATTTATAACTTCAGATTCTCTTAAAAAATACGTTAAAAATAATGTAACCGTAAAGGACCTTGATGAGCGTGCTAACGCTGCTCGCCTAAAGGCTATCAATGCAGACCCACAATATGTTCAATCATTAAAATTACTTGGGTATCTTGGAGCAAGTTCTGACCTTACAGATTTCTACCTTGACCCTACAATTGGTCAAGAGAAGTTAGAATCCAATCGTAGTACAGGCGCATTTACAGCAGAGGCTCTTCGCCGTGCTAATGCAGGAATTACAACTAATGCAGCCGACTTAGCACGATATACTCAACTGACTGCAGGAATGCAATCCAAGGGACTTAATGAAGGTCAAATAGGTCAAGCAGCAAGTGAAGGTTTCCAAAATATTGGAAATATTCTTCAACCATCAGTTGGCCTATCTAATATCTTTGAAGGTGCCAATGCGGCAACTGCTCAGACTATCCAGACAGAACTTGAATCAGAACAGTTCCTTGGTTTAGAGTCTAGCCGTCGCAAGAAACTTAAAGAACTAGGCACTAACATTTTTAATCAATCGACTGGAATAAACAGAGGAAGAACAACTTCTTACAGCAATTACTCAAGCGCTGGTCAAATATAACTAGATTCCCACCTGGACCTATCGGCCCTGGGTGGTGTACAAGACCGATAGTACGAACCGATTAGAATCCCCCATTTTAATTGCGGCGTGCGACAACTACTAATATAGGGAGAGGTTGCTATGAGCAACAACCGCGATATAAATACCGATTGGGAAGATGACGACGACGATTTGGATTACACTCCTTCGTTTGACTCAGATACAGACCTTGTAAAGAAACTCCGTAAGGCTAATCGCCTTCAAGAGAAAAAAATCAAGGACCTGGAAACCAACCTTGGAAGTCTAACCAAGTCCCAACGTGAGCGGATTATAAAAGACACATTCGCCTCAAAAGGTGTAAATGCAAAGATAGCAACATTCGTGCCTGCTGACTTAGAAGCATCAGAAGATGCAATCTCGGCGTGGCTGGACGAACACGGTGACGTGTTCGGTGTCCAGGCTCCACAAAAGACCGAACTCAGCCAGCAAGATAT
>Ga0222712_10007438_pt1 | contig 10583 bp, 12 predicted proteins | sample C33_657DmetaG_FD_165043 | JGI IMG/M metagenome (GOLD analysis project Ga0222712, IMG submission 165043) | Estuarine water microbial communities from San Francisco Bay, California, United States - C33_657D | ecosystem: Environmental > Aquatic > Marine > Unclassified | place: USA: California... | reverse complement strand
GGTTGCGAATATTTACACCAGTAGAGAACGTACCATAGGATGCAACAATGATGGCATCTTTTTCTTTCTCGGTAATAGAACGAACTGATTCTCTTATCTCTACGTCAGTACCACCAAATACAAAAAATACATGGCGTTTCTTTGCATGTTCTTTTATCAATGCATATAAATCTCTGCCATGTTTTTCAACAAACTGAAACAACACCAATGTATTGCCTTCAAGTGACATGGTTAAATTTTTAATGAAGTTATTTCTTGCTTGATGTTTAACAATGAATTCCATTTCTTGGTTATAATCCCAATTTCTTGCTTCTTTGCATAGAGATTCTGGATATTTCAATACAAGGCATTTGATTTTGAAATCTGCAAGGTGACCTTGTTCAATCAATTCTGCGGTAGAAGTGGAACGATAAACAGGCCCAAACAAACCCTCTAGTACAAGTTTGTGCGTTTGTGTTCCATCCAACGTTCCAGTTGTTCCAATTCGATACTTTGCACTTGTACAACCTGACAGAATAGTGGTCAAAGATTTGGCTTTGAACTGATGTGCTTCGTCACCAAGAACAAAGTCAAACTGTTCAAAGTATTCTTTTTCGTTTTTGTAGATTGATTGCCATGTTGTGATGGTCAAAAACATTTTAGTATGTTTGTCTTTGCCTGCATATTGTCTATGGCAGTATTGTTCAGAATCATAGCCGTATGATTTGAAATCGGAATACATCTGTTCTACCAACGATGTTGTTGGTACAATTAATAATCCACGTTTGTAATCACATTCTTGTAAGTATCTAACAATCAAATAAATGATAAGAGACTTACCTGATGCTGTTGGTGATAACAACAACATTCTTTTATTGCGAACAGCATGTACGAATGATTTTAATTGGTAATCACGTACCTCATGTGGCAAATTTAAAGATGCAATTAATTCTTCTGCTTCATTGATAGAGAAGTTTTCTGTCGTGTTGATATCACTATCAACCTGTACCGTGTATTCACGTTCTTTACAGAATTGTTCAATGTATGGAACTAGACCATGATATATGGTAAATGTTCGCAGGTCAGCAAGACGAATCTTGCCGTCCCATATTCTGTTTTTGTAAGCGGGTGTAAATTGATAACCGGGAACAAAAAACTCAAAATATACAGAAAGTTCTTGAGCGATACTTCTGTCACATTCGAATTTTAAAAATGATTCATTAAGTTTATGTAATATAAGGTCACTCATCTAATATTTTTGCTTTCCATCCTTTACAATGCTTTCGCTCACCTTTAGCGACTTTGGTCATATTTGATGGATTTAATCCATTACGAAAACACCATTCTTTCCAACCTTCACTTATTATATGTATCACACCATCAGGAGATATAACTTCATAAGTAGTTCTACCCCACATAGGATGTTTTGTTTTATCACTAAGTAATTGTTTCTTTTTCGAACTAATTATTCTTTTAGTTTCTTCCGTATGTGGTACTCTGTGTATTCCAGTTTTGGATAATTGTGATAGTCTTTTCCTATTTTGAAGTTCTTTTTCTGTGGGACCTTGTTCTTTCAGCCGTTTAATGAAAGCTTCATTACCTAACTTAGATGCCTTTCTAGCCCACAATACAAACTCATGTTGGTGTATTTTAGCGTGTTCTTCTGGAGTTAAGAGTTTTAAATTTGATGGATGATTGTTATTTCTGTCACCGTCTATGTGATGAACATCCATTCCAACCATCTGTTCTTTAGTATATCCGTAATGTTCTTGGCACACTTTTCTATAATCAACATTTATTTTTTTAGCCATGTTATCTCCTTTGGCTTATTTATAAATTTTGATTACTTCACATTCTATGTTAAACACCTTGAATGAATTTTTCCCATGATATAAAATCTCTCAGTTGGAATGTCCGAGAGTTTAACTCTTTCATAATGCTCTGACAGATATCAACGATTTCTTCATGCATAGCTTTTTGTGCTAAGCATTTGTTCATATCTTCATCACTCTCCAAATATGTAGTGATATCGGATTTCAATACAAAAGGAAATGGTTCCCATCCATACTTCTGCAAGTCTTCATCATCCAACTTACCTGTATAGTATTCCCATTTCAACTTTCTTGTTTTGTTGTACTTGAACTCGGCTTCTTTTGCCAATAGACGATGCCTAGAAAGTATGTTCAAATACTTGCTATGCAATTTTGGTATATCAAGTAGAGCTTTGCCGGGTTCTGTCCGGTCTATGTCGGCATCTTGCCGCCACATTTCTAATAGTTCATCAATTTGTTTCATAATACAAATCCTCCTGAATAGAGGTTACACGAAATAAACCGCTTTGTCAAGCGGTTTTAAAATAATTTTTCAATATTATAGTAACTATACCTGAATGTGGCATCGGCAGTCATTGCACCGCCATCTGGACTATCAGTAGCTGCCATAACAAAGGAAGATACTGACGTTGGGAAACAATCAAAGAATTTAAACCTAAAATATGGCGTATTCGATGAAGACAACAATGTGATTGTGGCATCTGAATATTGTGGAGTTTCTGATACCTTTAAAGATACATTTCTATTCAACTGACCCAATCTTTGATATTCTTCATATTGGGTTGGGAATGTCATTGCACGAATCCAATCGTGTATCTCAATCCATGATTTCATTTCTTCATCAATTAAAAAGGTGACATTCAACATGTCATAGATTGCCTTTTCACCTGGAACAAACAAGTCAACAAAAGGTGTATTGTGTGGTACTTCTGATAATGAAATACCAGGAATACCAACAGATTGGCAAAAGTATTGAATATTTGGAACACGACTAAAGTTCAACTGAAACTTGTTCGGTTGAAGGAAGTTAGGGTTCGATGGATTTCTAGTGAGTGTTGTCATAGTAATGGTATTTATAAAGCCAAAAAAAAGACCACCCGAAGGTGGTCTTTAAATGTCACTCTTGTCGGTGACTTCTTGATTACATCAAGTTTGCAACTTTGAACGCACGGTAGTAGTTGTTTGTCAACACGGTGCGAGCGCCTGAACCTTGTGTAGTACCTTGTGCAAATGGGTTTGCAACCATACCGTAACGGGTCTTGAAACCAATCTTTGGTTGGAAGGTAGTTGTGTCAACTGCACGAACCATTTGTAGAGGAACGTATGGGCAGTAGAACAAACCAGCGTCATATGCATTAGAACCCTTGTAACCAACAACTGCGAATTCGTTAGAACCGGTTGCGGTGAAATATGGGTCGATGTACACTTTGATACGGCCGAACAATGTACCAGCAAATGTGTTGCCAGTGTCGTCAACTGTTAGGTTAACTTGTGATTGTAGAGCAGAGTTGTAGTCAAGGATACCAGCCATTGCAAGAGCAGATGCAACGTCTGATGAACAAATCATAATGTTACCTTTACCACGGCGAGTTGTCTTCGCAATAGCGTTGGCTTCACGTTCAATTTGGAAAGCAAGACCTTTAACTTTTTCAACCATCCAACGACCGTTAGAGTCTGTGTCAAGGTTGAAAGTACCAGCGGTAGTAGTACCGATTTGTGCGCCTGTTACAGCAGTACCGTAGATTGTACGAACAACTTCACGGTTAATTTCTGCAAGAATTTCAGCAGAAAGAATGTTGCTCAATTCGGTTTCAGCGTCAAGACCATGAACTGCTTTCAAGTCTTGTGCCAATTCCATTGAGTATTCTGCCTTCAATGCACGAGTGTTAGCAGTAACGGTAACTTTCTCAATTGAGAAACCCATTTCTTGGAAAGGATTATCTTCTGCTTGAGCAGTTGTGTGGCCTAGAAGCGCAGCAGCATTGCCAACGAATGTGTTAGCTGCAGCAGCACCAACTGCCAATGTGGTTTGTGCAGGTGCACCGTTAGAGGTGAAGCCTGTGTTTGCTTCGTTGAAGAATGCTTCAACGCCAGTTGATGGCACACGGTCAGTACCGTACATTGAACGCATTGCGAAAATCAAGCCTGTTGGGCCAGTCATTGGTTGAACACCGCAGATATCGTATGCAATCAAGTTAGGTAGTGAACGGCGAACCAAGCTGATTAGAATTGGGTCGAAACCTGCAACAGGACCAGTAGCAGTAGAGCCACCAGAGAAACCGTTTGTACCAGCAGAGTTTGTTGGTGCAGCTTCGGTCATCATTCCTGATTTTTGCATTTCAGTTGCTTGGTTTTCCAAAATAACTGCTGTTACTGCCTTTTTATAAGGGTCAGTAATTTTTGGAAGGTCTGGGTGGTCGAGAACGCCTTCCCATTTCTTTTGTAATGATTCGGACAAATACATGTTTTTAATCTCCTAGAGTTTTACTATTAAAGTTTTGTTTTTGAAATTGCCTGAGATACAGCAGCAACGAATGGGTCAGCAATAACTGCCTTCTTTTCTTCTGCATCTTCGAACTGTTCGTTTAGTTGGTCTTCTGTAGCCTTTTTGGTACCAGAAGGGAAGTAGTTCTCACGAATGGTTTCAAGCTTAGATTTGTATTCGTCCTCTGTGGAGAATTCAACACCCTCTGCGAGTGATTTGATTTTTTCTGCTTGAGTAGCGGTGAGTCCTTCAGTAACTTCACGAGCAATTTCAATCTTACGTGATTCAACTAATGCCTTAGCAAAGCCTACACCACGTTCAATTTCTTCGTTAAGCTTGCCTTCAAGTTCTTCAACTTTACCTGCAAGTTCTTCAACAAGGTCAACCTTTTCGGTTGGAACATCAATATAGTGTTCTGCGAATAGGTTACGCAAGCCAGCGATAAAGTCTTCGGTCAATTCTGCACGAAGGCCAGTTTCGATAGCAATAGCATTTTCTTCCATCCACTGCTCAACAACGTATGATAGATAGTCATCTACCTTTTCGGTCAAGTCAGCTTTGACTGCCTCAACAGCTTCTTCAAGCATGCCGGCATATCTGGTTTCAATTTCTTCTTCAAGTTGAGTTACACGGTCATTGACACGAGCTTCAAAAATTGTAGAAACTTTTGATTTGAATTCTTCTGAAATGGTGGCATCGTCTGCGAATAAAGCATCAATGTCTTCTTTCATTGTTTTGTTCTGTGTATCTGGTGATGCATCAGATGGTTTATTTGTTGGCGCAGTAGCAGATTTAGCTGCTTTTGCGGCATCAATTTTGTTGCTGTCATCGTCAGGCTTAGAATTTTGTGGTGTTGGACCACCTAAATCTACGACTGCACTATCAGCAGGTTTTTCTAGAGGCATTGCATTTTTACCCTTGCCTGAAGCAAGAATGTCAGCTGCTGCTTCCATTAGTTTGTTATTTGACATTAGGAATCTCCTTATGATTTCTTATTTATAAAATTAAAGTTTTCTGAGGTAAGCTTCAAATAGTTTAAGAGCAATATTTTCAACTTCTTTTGAAGATGCTCTCATTATTTGTTTTTTAGTGTTATCAAAGTCTGCTTCTACGAAGCGACCTTCAACAAACATCCATTCTTTGTTTTCCATGATGCCGTTAACAAATGCGCCTGGAGCAGATGGGTCTGCCACAATATCAGCCGCCGTTGCCAATCTTAGGTCGTCTTGGACAAGATTGTAACCTTCTTTGGTCATGGTTACAGAACCTAGTGCTCTTGAGGAAACTCCTAGGTTTACTCCGTTATCAATGAAATTTTTAACGATTTGGCCGTATGGTGTATCAAGAACAAGAGCTTTACCATAAAATGTATTTCCATCTTCTTTGAGGGAAACAATTTTATGTGATACTCTTTCTAAGTTTAGTGTTGGTGTATCAGGATGACCTAATTCACCTAATGCACGATTTGTTTTAATGTATTCTTCATCATATCTTTTAACTTCGTTACGCAAAGTTTTCATTTCATACATGCGATTGTTTTTATTAATGGTATCACCAACTAAAAAAGTACCTTCAATGTAAAGATTCTTTTTACCATTTTCTGAAGCTTCTGTTAAATACTTAACGGCTTCGATGTGTTCTCTAATTAGTTTCATTTTAGTACCCTGTTAATCCCTGAGAATATGTAGCAGTTTTGGTTACTTGTAAAATTAAAGTACCATCTGTACCACTATTCGTTACAAAGATATTTGCAGTAGGTGTGTTTGCAATTGCAATATCATATTGAGACAAAGGAAAATCAGCGCCATCTCCAAGTGTCATAATTAATACACCGGTTGCATCATTGCCTCTATAAATCTTCCAACGACCAGCATTAGATGTTGAAATGATATGAGTGATAGCAGCTTGCGAAACAGTCTCTAATGAACTATTAGCCGATAAATTTGCTAATGTAATAACTGTATTATCATTAGCTGCTGTGTTTACGATTCTAATAATAGAACGTGAACGTAATGTGTTTATAATGTCAGTTGTGATTGCCATTTTATTTTATTCCCATTGATGCTCTTCTACGCAAACTCATCTTTCTTTTCATAAGTGTGCGGCGTAGTTTAGCTCTTCTAGTTGTTTTCCATGAACGCTTTAACAAGCGTGCTTTCTTCATTCTTGCCGTTGCAGAAATTCTTTTAACTGTACTGCCAGAAATTCTGTAACCTTTAATACCTGAGCGTTTTACATTCTTCTGAACGATAATACGGCCTTTGGCATTACGTCTAATTCTTCTGCGAATCTTTTGGATTCTACCCATCTTAATGATGTTTTGGCTGCGTCTTTTGATTGCTTCATCAAGTTCTTCAACCTTTTCAAACCTATCTTCTGCAACATAAAGTTTAGCTTCTTGAAGTCTCTTTGCAGCAATAGTGTTTAGCTTAGCAAAGAGTTCTTCTTTTGCTTCAACCAACTTATTATCTATAATCAGTCCAATAAACTTCATTTTGCTTGTTTGAAGGAAAACGCAGCTGCCTTTTGAAAATGTTCCGGTGACTTATGAACTAAATCAGAAAACTTCTTTTTGTTTTCATCATTTAGTGCTTTATGTACCTGAGTGATTGCAGATGCAGTAAAGTGGTCAATCTTTCTGGAATGACCTGATGCAAACTTAACTGAGTTTGCTTGTTTGCCAGCAACAATCTTATGTAAGCTATCCATAACAGATTCTTCTAATTCAACTTCTTCTGCCTGAACAACTGATTCTAAACCATAAGGTACAGAAAAATATTTGTCTAGTTGTTTGTTATAGTATAGAGCAACCTTTTGGCCATCTGGATATAAACGAACCGCTTTACGTTTCAACATTAAAACAACTGGCGGTTCTATTGGCATATTCATGCGAGATTCGTTTAAATCTTCCGCTTCAATTTCTTCTTTGACAGCACGGCGTGCTTGAAGATTTATTGCCTTATTATTTGAAATTAAATCTACCATCTTATTGAAAAGATTTTGTAGAATCATCTTGTCAGCATTGTTAAATTGTGGTCTTTCTTCATGCATCTTATCCAAAATTTTATGAATACGTTGCATCTGTGCCTTGTTAGCAAGGCCAGCACGAATCAAAACATCAAACTTAGAATAGTCTGATTTTTCTTCTTCAACAATAGTTCTGAACTTATCTGTTAATTTCATTGTTCTACAGCAGTATCTTCCGTGTCTTGTACTTCTATATCAGAATCGTTAGATTCTTCTTTGCCATTATAAAGATTTTTTGCTAGTTCAACTTTACGGCCTTCAAGTGCTTCAAACGCCCGAGCAGAGAGCATATCATTCAATGCTTCTTTTGCAGCTGCTGCATTACCTGCGGCTAAGTTGTCAATAAATTCTGATGTTTCCATTATAATCTCCAATTATCGTTTATTTAGTATTGCCGAAAAGCGCTCAACATCCGAATCAAGTTGAGGAGTTAAAGATTCATTAGCTGCATCATCTTGTGTATTATCTACAGGAGGATTAGCCTCTGCATCAGCTTGTTGTTGCTGTTGCATCTCTGGTGGCATTGTTGGACCACCAATGCCTTGCTCTTCTTCTTTGGCAATTTCTTTCTTCATCTTTTTGATTTCATCTTCATCCATTTGAAGAACATTCTTTTGTACCCATGCCATTGAGTAGTATCGACCAATATAAGGGTCAACTGTTTGTAATAATCCTAGGCGTTCACGCAATAACTCTGCATCACGCAACTCAGTAAAGTTGTTATCTTTTTTGTAGTTGTAGTAGATATCTTCTTTAAATTGTTCCCATTCTTCAGCGGTACAAATACCTTTTAGAACAAGTTGAATCTTTAAAGCGTTATCAAAAATTTGTGAGAATTTATTACGTAGTCTAACAATAAACTTTGTAAACTTAACTTCATCACGGGTAACTTCTGACGTTCTACCAATACCAATCATACCACCTTGTTGTGGTTCCATTCTACTTGCAGGCACATTGAGTGCTTGTAACAGTTTACTTCTGAAATACTTAACATCTTCCAACTCACCAAGGTTTTGACCAGCAGGTAGAGTTGTAATTTCTGTTCCTTTACCACCTTCACGGCGAGGTAACCAGAAGTCTTCAAGCATTGACATATGCTTACGGTCATCACGCAATTCGCCTGTGCTTGCATCGTAAACCATTTTGTTACGATACTTGGTCATAATGTCACGTAGATATTGTTCTGCTTTGCCTTTTGGTAAGTTACCAACGTCAATGTAGAAAATACGGCGTTCAGGCGCTCTTGAAATACGGTAAATAACAACCGCATCTTCAATCATACGCAATTGATTAAGTGGTTTAATTGCTTTGTGTAGATACGAAATAACGAAAGTGTTCTTTGCATCCATTAAACCAGAGTTCACATTGATAATGGATTCTGGCGCAATACGAAGACCAGCATTTACGTTGCTGGTATATGTTTGAGTTGTTTGACCTTTATCATTATAAACGTAGTATTCGGCAATTGATTTGATAATTAATGCGTTTGTTTTTGTGTCACGGTCTTTTTTAATTTCTCTGACCTTACGAATCTTTCGTGGGTCAACGTAACGTAATTCTTGGATACCTTCTTTTGGTTTTGACTCATCTACTACCACATGATAGTAAATTCGACCATCAATATACCAACGCTTAAAAAGGTCATCTGCTAAATTTCCAAAGTTCAACATCTTTAAGACTGTTTCAAACTCGTCAGAAATTTTCTTTTTGATGGATTCTGGTTGTTGTAGATTATCTAAAACAATATCTACTGTTCTACCAGATTCATCATGTGTAATAGCTTCATTGACAATATCATCAATTGCCATCTCCAATTCGGGATGGTTTGCCATTTCACGATAACGGGTAATGAGTTCGATTTCATTACGAACCGAACCTTCTAAATCAACATACGTGCCGTAATAGGCATTTTGTGTGATGGTAACTGCACCATCGTCCATTGCTTCCGTTGGAAGTGCGAACGAAGGCTGTTCAGATGGTTGAACCTGAACTATATCTTTTTTACCGAGAGTAAACCCGAATAGCTTAACCGCCATTAAATAATCATCCTATAAAATATAGAAGAAGGACCGAAGTCCTTCTCCTTAAGCCACACCGTCTTCTACTGATTCCCACCATTGGTATGATAGGTTAACAGTAAATTCTTCAATAGTATCGTTTGAACCCCAATCAACGTCAATTGCGGAAATATCTGTTGGGAATACACCAATGAATTTATACTTCTTCAATGTATCACCTTTTTTACCAAACTGACGAACTTCTGCATCAACTGTATAACCACCTGGTGTTAATGCGAGTGGATTACGGACATTTAAAGAATGGCTATTCATACCATTCATCCATCTTTCAAACGCATTACGAACCACGAAGTCTTCATCGTTGATAATAGTTACTGACCAATCAGCAAAGGTTCTGTTACCTGCAAACTTAATCTCACGACCAAAGTATTGAACAGGTACAGTACCAATTGTTGAACCAGGTAACTGTGCTGTCTTACACATAAATGTAAGTTTTTGTTGTGCATCTCCAGGATTTGCGAATCCAGGAAATGGCATGCTAACTTCAAACAGGTTTGGGCGGGCGCCGTCACCTGTCATCTGAGAGCGGAATTGATTTACGCTAAATGCCATTTGTTATTCTCCTATCTCTCTTTATTTATTAGAAGCGGCCAACGATTTCGTCAAACGCAACACCTGTTCTAACAGCAACAAAGTTGAGTTGGATGAAGTTTACGGAACGTGCTGGTTTAATGTAGATATCACCAACAAATTCGTTGCGGTCGATAACTTCTGGTGTGTTGTTAGATTCATCGCACACTACACGGAAGTCGGTAATACCACGGCGACCTTGTACTTCACGTAGATATGGTTCAACTAAGTTAACAAATTGAGCACGAGTAAATTGGTCGTTAAATTCAAACAATGAAGAACGAGCCGCACGAGATACGGTCTTTTCTAATACGATGAACAAACGGCGAACATTAATACGGTCAAACACGGATGGTTTGCTCAATAATGTTTTGTCACCAAATAGAACTGTGCCTTCTCCTTGGAATGTTACGACAGGGTTAATACCCTTAACATACAAGTTATCACGTTCTGCTTTGGTTGGGTTCCATGATAGTTTGATTGTGTTACGAATAACACCACGATTCAAACCACCTGGAGAGTACCATGGGTCACGCTCAAGGTCTGTACGAGCACATACGCCTGCGATATCACCGTTCAAAGGAACATAGCGGTATACGTCATTGTATTTGT
>Ga0222712_10007437_pt1 | contig 10584 bp, 8 predicted proteins | sample C33_657DmetaG_FD_165043 | JGI IMG/M metagenome (GOLD analysis project Ga0222712, IMG submission 165043) | Estuarine water microbial communities from San Francisco Bay, California, United States - C33_657D | ecosystem: Environmental > Aquatic > Marine > Unclassified | place: USA: California... | reverse complement strand
GATCAACGAACTTCCAGATCTCCAAGCACGAATTCAGGTGGCTTTGTTCAACATCCTACAGGAAGGGGATATCCAAATCCGTGGGTTCAAACTACGTCTGCCCCTAGACATCCAGTTTATCTTCACTGCCAACCCAGAAGACTACACCAACCGGGGGAGCATTGTCACGCCACTCAAGGACCGTATTGAAAGCCAAATCATCACGCACTATCCCAAGTCGATTGACATTGGCAAAAAAATCACAGGACAAGAAGCTAGACTGGAAGGAAAGCCAGTAGCCAGCATTCATGTGCCCGAGTTGATGAAAGACTTGATCGAACAAATCGCTATCGAAGCTCGTCATTCGGAGTTTGTCGATGAAAAAAGCGGCGTGTCTGCACGATTGACTATTTCTGCCTACGAGAATTTGATTTCCGCTGCAGAGAGACGGATGTATCGAAATAATGAATCCTCTACGGTCATTCGTATTTCCGATTTGATTGGCGTGATCCCTGCCATTACTGGAAAAGTAGAACTTGTCTACGAAGGAGAACAGGAAGGGGCTGGATTGGTGGCCTACAACCTAATCGGTAAAGCAATCCGCAGTCAATTTGTAGAATACTTCCCATCTCCAGAGCAAAAGAAAAAAGAGAAGGCTGGCAATCCCTATGTGATTCCATTGGCCTGGTTTGGAGAGGGAAATGAACTAGACCTCTTGAGTGACCTCAGCGACAAAGCCTACAAAAGCGGTTTGCATGGCGTCCCTGGTTTGGAAGAAGTAGTGACCCAATTGGTGGGAAACTTACCTGAAAACGAAAAAGAATTCTATATGGAGTTTGCACTTCATGGCTTGGCGGAATACTCCCAGTTGAGCAAAAAATTGCTGGATACCGGGCTCCAATTTAAGGACCTATTCAGCTCCATGTTTGAAATGGGAGAAGAAGATGACGATGATTTTGAAGAGGAGGAAGACGATTCCTAAGTACGAAATCATGGAATTGCTTTCGGATCTAGCAGCAGTCACAGATCTGCTGCTAGATTCGCTATATTTGTCAGATGGCCGAAAATCAACTTCCGGAGGCGTTTGAATTACAAATGCAGGCGCTACTTGGGCCTGCAGAATTTGTTCTGTTTAAGGAAGGATTGGAGCGCCCATCGCAAACCTCCATTCGGCTCAATCGTAAGAAGCCAGCAGATATTTCTTACGCGAAACGACCCATTCCCTGGGCGAAAGACGGCTATTTTTTGGAAGAACGGCCAAGTTTCACTGGAGACCCAAGCTTTCATGCTGGAGCCTACTATGTGCAAGAGGCCTCATCCATGTTTATCTCCCACATCCTCGAATCCCAGCAGATCCCAAAGGGTGTCTATTTGGATTTGGCGGCTGCCCCAGGTGGAAAAAGTACCTTGCTCTCCAGTTACCTGGGTGAAGAAGGACTACTGGTGGCCAATGAAGTGATTGCTGCCCGTACGCAAATCCTAAAAGAAAATGTAATTAAATGGGGATTAGGAAATACCCTTGTGAGCAACAACGATCCCGAACATTTTTCTCCGCTGGATGGATTTTTTGACCTAGTGCTGGTGGATGCCCCCTGTTCTGGAGAGGGAATGTTCCGCAAAGATCCTCAAGCCCGGGCTGAGTGGTCGACCGAACACGTCACCCTTTGTTCTGCTCGACAAAAGCGCATTGTAGACAAGGCTGGGGAATTGGTCAAAGGGGGAGGGTATTTACTTTACTCCACCTGCACCTTCAACGAAAGAGAAAACGAAGAGATCCTTCGTTTTTTAACAGACGAATTTGCGTTTGAACCCGTACGCATTCCACTCGATCCAAGCTGGGGTATCGTGGAAACGGAAATAAACACCGAAGAGGGCACTTTTTTTGGATACCGGTTTTTTCCACACAAGGTAGCGGGAGAGGGATTTTTCATCACGGTATTGCGAAGACCAGAAGGAGCCTATTCACAAGTAGCTCCGACCACCAAAGAATTCAAACACCACAGCCTGAAACGCGTGGGAGAAAAGGAATCCGATGCACTCGAGCAAGAGGTAGGAGGAGATGGGTCTGGCAGATTTTACCTGCTACAGGATGCTTTCTTTCGAATGCATGGGGATTATACGCGCGAACTGGAAAAATTAGCCCAGGTGCTGAGTGTCCGGTATTTTGGGGTAGAACTTGGCAAAAAACAAGGAAAGGAATGGATCCCCAGCCACGAGTGGGCCCTGTCTACGCTGCCCAAAAACGGGTTTCCTCAGCAAGAGTTATCCACAGAGGAAGCTTTGGATTTTTTGCGGAAAAAAGACCAGGTCTTTGATAATCTACCTCTAGGTTGGGTACTGCTTACATATCAGAATCTCCCCTTGGGATGGATTAAGAATTTGGGTAACCGGGTAAACAACTATTACCCTAAAGAATGGCGGATTCGAAACTGAATGAAACCTAGTCTTTAGACCAAATGAGCGCTTTCTGAAATTATTTTCAGGCCAAGAGTCTAGAAGAGCGATGCTCTTCCTAACTTAGAAGTCTAGTTCAACGCCACAGATTCCATGCTTAAAAAACAGCGATACGAAGCCTTTATCCAGCATTTTTCTGAAAACATGCCCGTGGCAGAGACCGAGCTGCACTACGAAAATCCTTTTCAGCTTTTGGTAGCCGTAGTCCTTTCCGCCCAATGTACTGACAAGCGGGTCAATATCGTGACCCGAGAACTGTTCAAACACTTTCCAACAGCCGAACACCTCGCGGCGACACACTTTGACGAACTTTTTCCTTACATCCGCACGGTATCCTATCCCAACAACAAAACCAAACACCTCATTGGGCTTGGAAAAATGCTACTCTCAGATTTTGGTGGGGAAATCCCTTCAACGGTTGAAGAACTAGTCAAGCTGCCTGGAGTGGGGAGAAAAACGGCCAATGTGATCACTTCCGTGATCTGGCAACAACCCAATATGGCGGTAGATACGCATGTGTATCGAGTATCTAGACGCTTGGGATTGGTTCCGCTCACCGCCAAGACCCCCTTAGAAGTAGAAAAGCAATTGGTCAAACACCTGCCCAAGGAACACATTCACAAGGCGCACCATTGGCTGATCCTTCACGGGCGCTATACTTGCCTGGCCAGAAGCCCAAAATGCAGTGCTTGTGCAATCACCCACCTGTGCAAATACTACGAAAAAATGCATAAAACTGAGGAAAAGCCCTGAAAGACGCGAGGCTAAACCCTAGTTTTCTTCTCCATTCCGAGGCCGGTACCCGGAGTCTCTAAACAATTTTTTTGCATCCGATTCACGCATCAGTTCGGGCAGGGATAGCTCCTGCTGGATCGCATATTCCTCCACGATATTCCAACCAATCCACCGGCCAATCCGACCGGGAGCATCCATGCTAATCGCATCCGTGCTTGGCGCCTCGCCGATGTACTTCCGAATCTCAAAAGGGTTGGTTTCAAACAAGAGTTCATTCTCAATAAAATGAGTCCAAATGAGATCTTCATTGTCCCAGCAGGCCTGAATTTGTTCGGGAGTATACCCAATCAGGTATTGATCTGAAGTGCAGGGAAGGATCGATTTGACAAAATGGTAGGCCTTCCCGTAGTAGACCATTTCCGCCAAAAGGGTATTGTCCTTGCTGTCAATTTCGTTGTAGCGCGATGAGATCGCCAACACAATCATGGGTACAAGGTACTTTCGTGTGTATCGGGAGGCGATGTACTTGGGCAAGTCAGGTTGGAATGCATGATCACTAGGTAAAAAATAGTCCAAACCTATCACCAAGATGTCTTCTTCTACCAGAAGATCTAGGCCAAACCCCGAGACGTAGGTGTATACCTTAGGGGCCTTAAAGTTTGGGTAATAACTTTTCAAATAGGCAAATGCCTGTTCCAGCTCCAGTTTAATGTCGGATACATCTGCAAACTCTTTGGCCACCGCTGCATTTAAGGCCTGAAAATTAGAATCCTGATTTGCACGCAGCAGTTCCTGCGCCAAGGAGTCTGAATTGGGGTAGGTTCCTTGTTCCATTACCTTGTCTGCTATGTCAGGGTATTTTTCAAGGAGAAATCGAAGCTCATCACCACTAGTCGCTGCGAAAAATTCCTGTTCTAACCTATGAATTTCTACGTTTGCTAGCCCCTCCAACCGATTCTCATCCAAGGTACAGGTTGGGTCGGAAGATTGACAAGAAAAAAGACCTGTAAATACTGCTAGAATAAGGAATCGAAGGTTCATGAATGGAATTTTTTGCAAGTTAACCAAAGCAAGACAAATGTTTATCAGCCGAGAAACCCTAGATAGTGACAGCACTTCAGACCCAAAATTTGGCGTAATTGGTTTGAAATGAGGCCACAAAACGAAGTCTCTTTCCGTCAAATCTGTCAATACATTTGGTATAATTAAGAATTAAACGGATTTTTATCCATTAGATTCTACTATACCCTAAGGAATTTCCATTTCACAATGAACTCTATACAAAAAATTACCTACTTTTTAGTTCTACTTTGCTTCTGGGCCCTTGCTCCAACTATCGCTTTTGCACAGCAAAACGTCGATCTCAACACCATCCGAGTAGATCAATTGAGTGATGATCAAATCGAGGAACTCGTGAAGCGCGCACAGGATGCGGGCCTGAGCAGTACAGATTTCTTGATGATGGCACAAATGCGGGGAATGCCTTCGGGGGAAGTAGAAAAGCTTCGCAGTAGAATTGAAGGATTGACTGAAGGGTCAAGCAAATCCAGATCCACGAATGCATCAAAAAGAGCTGCACGAGAACAAATAGACCTGAATGATATCACCAGGGGTTTGATGGAGACACAGGAGTTGATGGAAGAAGAAAAAGCCGATTCCCTTCTTTTTGGTAGCAAGTTGTTTTTTCAAAAGAATCGAAAACTAAGTTTTGAGCCGAGCCTAAACCAGGCTACCCCAAAAAATTACATTCTTGGTCCAGGAGACCTGATCTATGTGGATATCTACGGACAATCTGAGAAATATTACGAGGCAACAGTAAACCCAGAAGGGTCCATTTTACTAGATAACATCGGCTTGATTGCGGTGTCTGGCAAAACCATCGAGGCCGCCGAAGGAATCATCAAAAATCGAGTTGCTGCCTTTTACACCGGGCTGTCCGGTTCCAATCCTCAAACATTTTTGCAAGTCACTTTAGGGAATGTCAAAACCATCAAGGTGCATATTTTGAATGAAGTGCGCTTGCCTGGCACCTTCACCTTGAGTGCTTTCTCTACGGTTTTCAATGCCCTCTATGCTGCTGGAGGACCTTCAGATAAGGGAACCTTGCGTGCAATCCAGCTGATCCGTAACAACAAAAAAATCGCTGAAATAGATGTGTATGACCTGCTAATCAATGGAACAGCCAATTTGGATGTGCAGCTACAAGATCAAGATGTGATTCTGGTCAACCCTTATCTCGCTCGAGTGAAGGTGATGGGGGAAGTTAAGCGCCCCTTGGTTTTTGAGGTCACCCCTGAGGACAACCTAGAGGACATCCTTCGCTTTGCGGGGGGATTTACCGACTTGGCTTTTAAGGATCGCATTTCTATCTCTCGCATCACCGGAAATCAACGCTCTATCTCGGATGTATATCAAAACCAACTGGGACTTTTTAGCCTTAAAGGAGGCGATGAGGTGACTGTAGGAAGAATTATTGACCGATACACCAACCGAATTCAAATTAAAGGAGCAGTCTTTAGACCTGGAATTTTCTCCCTAACAGAAGGGCTTACGCTAACCCAATTAATCAAAAATGCAGATGGCCTCAAAGGTGATGCCTACACGCAGCGAGCCAGCATCTTGCGAACCAAAGGAGATCTCAGTTCAGAAGTCCTGGAAGTAAATCTTCAAGCGGTATTGGAAGGCCGCCAAGAAGATGTGGTATTACAGCGTGAAGATGTAATCCGTATTTCTAGCATTTATGACGTTCAAAACGAACGCTACATACAGATCTTGGGTGAGGTAAAGCGTCCGGGTACCTATCCTTATGCGGCAGGAATGACACCTGAAGAATTGATTCTCCTCGCCGGGGGCTTGCAAGAATCTGCCAACATAAAAGACATTGAAATTGCAAGAAGGCTGGAAGATTCAGATTCAGGAACGCTATCGGATATCATCACCACTTCCATCAATCCAGACTTATCCTTCAACCCGAATGCCATTTCCTTGGCGCCCTTCGATCAGGTAATCGTGCGAAAGCGCGCCAATTTTACAATGCAGCGACTCGTCTCTGTAGAAGGGCAGGTCAATTCTCCCGGAATTTTTGCGATTCAAACTAGTGTAGACCGGATCTCTGATTTGATAAAAAGAGCTGGAGGGGTCAATCAATTTGCCTACACCAAAGGTGCTACCTTGATTCGTAAAACAGAGTTTTTTAACACCGAGTCGGAGCAAGTGCGTAGACAGAAAAATTTGGAAGCACTACGCGTTCAGCTTCAGACCAATCCAACCAATCCTGAAGCACAGGAAGAGCTCCTTATTCGCCTTTTCAGAGACCTTCCAAAGGAAAAAGTGGAAAAAAAGGATTCTACAGCCAATACTGCCAAACGAGAATCTCTGGATCAAATTGCTGCAGAAACCCCTGGATTAGCTGTAAAAATCAAGGAAACAGAGGCCGTCGCCATCAATCTAGAAAAAATATTAGCCAACCCAGGGTCTGAGGAAGATTTGGTACTCGAGGAAGGCGATATTCTAAATGTGCCCAAGCTCTTACAAACCGTTCGTTTGCGTGGAGACGTAGTCTATCCGACTACCTTAAGGCACGAGCAAGGCCGTAGCCTTAGGTTTTACATCAATGGCGCAGGTGGGTTTGACCGAAGAGCCAATCGCAAGCAAACCTATGTTGTCTATGCAAATGGCGCAGTAAAACGGACAAAGGGGGCTTTTGGAATTCGAGCCTATCCAGCCGTAGAGCCTGGAGCTGAAGTGATCATTCCAAGTAAAGGACCAAAGGTGCCTCTTCGTCTTGGAGAATTAGTAGGCGTCACCACTGGACTGGCCACCTTGGCTTTGGTTATTTCTCAAATCAACCAACAGTAAACCCAATGAGCGGAAACACACATTTTTCGAATTCCCAATTTACCTTGAAAGAGGTGGTACAAAACTTAATCAATTGGGCACTATTTTTCAGCTCCAAATGGAAAGTTTTCCTGCTATTCTTCGTACTAGGGGCCGGTATGGGCGCTGGATATTCTCAACTAAAAGACCCTGTTTTTCATGCTGAAACTTCTTTCGTTTTGGAAGAAGAAGGAATGGGAGGAATTGGTCAAATGTCAGGGATTGCAAGCCTTCTCGGTGTTAATTTGGGTGGAATAGGAGGGACGAATGGACTTTTTCAAGGGGACAACATCATGGAGCTGTATCGCTCGGACCGAATGCTAGAAGAAACACTCTTGAGTCCCTTTGACAAAGAAAGTTTATTGATAGATCGGTTTATTGAATTCGAAGAGCTGGAATCTAAATGGGCCTCCACCATCGACCTATCGTCGCTGACATTTTCTACTTCAAAGGAGAACCATGGGGTCAAGCAGGACTCAGTAATCAAGGAAATCGCCAAGATCATCCGAGAAAAACAGCTAGTGGTAGTCAAGCCAGATCGAAAATTGAGTATTATTCAGGTAAATGTTTCTTCTAAAGATGAGGCGTATGCGAAGCTTTTCAACGAAACGCTGGTGAGCAAGGTGAATACCTTTTACTTGGAAACTAAGACCAAAAAAACAGGGGAAAACCTCCGTATTTTACAAGCTCAAGCAGACTCGGTTCGGGCAATTCTTGATGCAAGTCTAGGAACCTTGGCTGCCGAACAAGATCGCGTTCCCAATGCCAACCCATTGCTAAGTACTGCCACTGTCAATGGCCGCCGCAAACAAGTTGATGTTCAAACTAGCGCTGCAGTTTTTGAAGAAATTGTGAAAAATCTGGAGATGGCCAAAATCAACCACCGCATCAATACGCCATTAATTCAATTGATTGATTCTCCTAAGCTGCCCTTGAAAAGATCTGAAGTTAGATTGATGAAGGGGATGGTTTATGGAGCCATCATCTTCGGTATTTTAGCCCTTAGCTTTCTATATCTGAGAAGAATCTACCAAAAGCATTTGCAGGAAGTCTAAACCAAAGCTTCCATGTTTGAAAAAATCAATCTGTTGATCCCATTTGGGAATTTTATCCGGAATAAGTCTCTCCAGAACTTTCTTTTTCTGGCGTTGATTCAGTCCTCAACAATCTTGATTTCCCTCATTTCCATGCCCCTACTGATTCAAAGTATTGGGGCGGAACAATTTGGATGGGTCAACTTATCCTTTTCCGTAATTATTGTATTCAATATTTTAGTAGGCTTTGGATTCAACTTGAATGCTCCTCGAGAAGTAGCCCTTAATCAATCCAATAAGGAAGCGCTTTCACAATTGGTCTCCAATGTATTTTCAGCCAAAATCCTCCTAGCCGTTTTTTCTACAGTCCTCATCTTGATCGGTGCCTATGGCCTGAATCTCTTCCAAGGATATCAAACCATTTTAGTATTATCCGTATTTCTGCTCTTTTCGGAAGCCACCTTTCCACTCTGGTTTTTTCAAGGAATGGAAAAAATGAAGCTGATTTCCATAGCAAATGTCTTCAGCAAATTGCTTTATTTATTAGGTATTGTCCTTTTTATACGTGATCCGGAACAGTCCAAATGGGTCAACTTCATCCTAGGGGCATCAGGATTGGTGGTCAATATCCTATTGCTGATTTACATCCATTTTGCGTTGGAAATCAAATTTTACAAACCCAAATTCCTGCAGCTATTTACCTTATTGAAAAATACTGGCCTGCTTTTGCTATCCAATATTGTGACCCATTTCTCAATCAATGGTGGTTTGGTGGTGTTGAGTTTTTTTGCTTCCGCTACTACCTTAGGCCTGTTTAGTCTCGCTGAAAGAATATCCATGGTACTTCGGATGTTTCCTTCTATGGTAATCCATTCTATTTTTCCTCACTCTTCAAAGCTTTTGAAAGAAGATCTAAGTGCTTTTGTTAGCTACATAAAGAAGGTTAGTTTCATTTCTTTGGGGATTGGATTAACTGTTTCTTTAGCTGTTTTTGGCTTGGCGCCAATTATTGTTCAATTGTTTTCAAAAACGGAATTTACAGACTCCATCTCCTATTTGAGAGTTTTAGCATTTATCCCCTTTTTGGCCTGCCTCAATATCCTAAATGTGGTCATTTTTCTAGTCAATGGCCAAAACAACCTCATGTTCAAATCTTCTTGGATGATGGGGGTATTTATGATTTCCAATTCAATCTTTCTTGCCGGCCAATATGGGGCAATTGGCCTTTGCTATGCCATGTTATCTACCGAAATCGTGGTTTTTTTAATATGCTCCATATTAAATTGGGTACATAATCGACCCTTGATTTTAGCTATCTTAACTACTAGTAAACCCAATGCCGCTTGAAAAAGACGAGGGGATGACTCAATTCAGAGAAAATTTGGAAAAAGTTAGCAAAGAGCCCAACAGCCGGCCCAAAGTAGCCATCATCATCGTCAACTGGAATGGATATGACCTGACGAAGGCTTGTCTGGAGTCCCTAAAACAACTGCGGTACTCCAATTTTCAAATCGTGATGGTTGACAATGGTTCGGTAGACGGTTCGGGCGAGAAACTAAAAACCGAATTTTCAGACATTACGCTGCTTAGCAGTCCTGCGAATATTGGATTTACAGGAGGCAACAACCTTGGAATACAGTGGGCATTGGACCATTTTTTTGATCAAGTACTTTTGCTGAATAATGACACCCTTGTAGAACCTGACTTTCTGGATCCATTGGTTTCTTATTTAGAACAACATCCAGATTATGGCGCGGTACAACCCAAAATCATGTTTGAAGCGGAACAGGATAAACTATGGAATGCGGGTGGCGGATATTTTAGCTGGTTGGAAATGACTTGGTCAATCGGTATAGGAAAAACCGATGAGGGCCAATTCGATCAGGAAAAAGATACCCCCTGGATTACAGGATGCGCCATCCTTGTAAGGTCGGATGTAATCAGAAAGGCAGGAATGTTAGACAATCGGTTTTTTGCCTATTACGAAGATGTAGAATGGTCATTTCGAATCAAAAAATCGGGATTCAACCTTCGTTACCTTCCCCAATCCAAAATTTACCATGTTGCGGGCGGGTCCTCCAAAAAAATCAAAACCAAAGAAGGCGTAATCCCTCCAATCCTCCACTATTACCGGACTAGAAACCACCTCTTTTTAATCCGAAGCCATGCAAATCCTGTATCCTTTGTATTAAGTTTGTTGTACCAAACAGCAAAAAATGCTGCCTTCATCCTGTATTTGGGATTAAATGGTAGGTTCCAAAAAGTAAATGCAATTTTGAAAGGACATTATGAAGGTCTTTTTTCCAAATGAATCCATTTAATGAAAAGTACCAACACACAAGTATTCCCAGATATTGAAGCTTACTCCAAAGAAAGCGGGTTAAGTACTGGAGTGCTTGAAGAGGCGTTTAAGCTTGAAAATCACTACCACAAATTGTTGGTAAAGGAAGAAGATGCTAAAAAAAGAGAGGGCTTATACGATGAATTCTATTCCAACCTCCTTCAA
>Ga0222712_10007435_pt1 | contig 10585 bp, 9 predicted proteins | sample C33_657DmetaG_FD_165043 | JGI IMG/M metagenome (GOLD analysis project Ga0222712, IMG submission 165043) | Estuarine water microbial communities from San Francisco Bay, California, United States - C33_657D | ecosystem: Environmental > Aquatic > Marine > Unclassified | place: USA: California... | reverse complement strand
CGTTTAGTTTACTAACGGGCTTTTTAAAAAGTAATTTATTTTTAGTTTGTTAATTTTTTCAACAAACCTTGTTTACTTTCAATACTTTCCATTTGAGTTTGAGAAAGTGTAGCTCTTAATTTAGCTTCAATTACTCTAGCCAATTCGATTTTTCTTTCTGCTGAAAGATTTTCATTTAAGTTTCTGAATTTGTATTCAAATAATCTAGTTAAATCTTCGCTTAAAGTTCCTTCTACGGTTATTGCTTCAGCAAGAGCCGTCATATTTTTCTTAGCTTCAATTTTTTCGTCTACTTTTTTAAATGTTTCTTGAGCATTAGCATTTACTGTGAAAGCTAAAAACAAAACAAGAGCGCCTAATAAATTTTTCATTGTCAAATTTTTTAATAGTTTTATCAAAAATAAAAAATATTTTCAATATCAAAGCCTTTTTTACAAATAATTATCTTTTTTTTGATTTTTTAATTTAGCTAAACTTATTTTATCACCTCAATTTTCATTGAATCATCACTATTTTCAGTATCTAAAAAACCTTGCTCTTGCATCCATTCATCGCTATAAATTTTACTCATATATCGCGATCCGTGGTCAGGAAAAACAACTACTACATTACTATTTTCATTAAATTCTCCTGAAGCGGCATATTGCTTTACAGCTTGAAATGCAGCGCCAGATGTATAACCTACAAATAATCCTTCTGTTTTTGAAATTTCTCGGGCTGTAATAGCACTTTCTTTATCGGTAACTTTTATATATTTATCAATAATATCAAAATCAGTAGCCGTTGGAATTAAGTTTTTCCCTAAACCTTCAATTTTGTAGGAATAAATTTCTTTTTCGTCAAACTCTTTGGTTTCGTGATATTTTTTTAAAACGGAACCATATGCATCTACACCTAAAATTTTAATAGCTGGATTTTTTTCTTTTAAATACCTTCCAATGCCAGAAATAGTACCACCAGTGCCACTACAAACCACAACATGAGTTACCAAACCATTTGTTTGATCCCATATTTCTTTACCTGTACTGCAATAATGTGCTTCAATGTTTAAATCATTAAAGTATTGATTTATATAGATAGAATTCGGTGTAGCCTCTTGTATTTTTTTTGCCACTTCATAATAACTTCTTGGGTCATCTGCAGCTACATTAGCCGGACAAACATATACTTTTGCGCCCATGCTTTTAAGCATATCAATTTTGTCAGGTGATGATTTATCACTCACCGCTAAAATACATTTGTATCCTTTAATGATGCTAATCATAGCTAAACTAAATCCGGTATTTCCTGAAGTTGTTTCTACAATAGTTGCACCGGGCTTTAATATGCCTTTTTCTTCAGCACAATTGATAATATGTAAAGCAATTCTGTCTTTTGCAGAATGTCCTGGGTTAAAAGCTTCTACTTTGGCATAAAAATTACCGGTTAATCCTGCCGCTATTTTATTTAATTTTATAATTGGTGTGTTACCAACTAATTCAAGAACAGAGTTATAGGCGTTTATTTCTTTTTTCATTTTTAATGCTTTATTTTTTAATATTTTCTAAATCAAATAAGAAAGCAAACTCTTTTGCCAATTCTTTTAAAGCTTCAAATCTTCCAGAAGCTCCACCGTGACCCGCATCCATATTTGTATCTAAAAATAATTGTTTGTTGTTTGTTTTCAGCACTCTTAATTTTGCCACCCATTTTGCAGGTTCAAAATATTGCACTTGCGAATCGTGTAAACCTGTTGAAACATACATATTTGGATATCCTTGTGCTTTTACTTGATCGTATGGTGAATAGGATAGCATATAATCATAATATTTTTTATCATTCGGATTTCCCCATTCGTCATATTCACCAGTAGTTAATGGAATAGTGTCATCTAACATTGTGGTAATTACATCAACAAATGGTACTTGTGCTATAACACCATTATACAATTCAGGAGCCATATTAACAATTGCACCCATTAACAAACCACCAGCAGAACCACCTTCGGCATATAAATGCTCTGCAGAAGTGTATTTTTCTGAAATTAAAAACTTACTACAATCAATAAAATCCGTAAAAGTGTTTTTCTTTTTTAATAGTTTTCCATTTTCGTACCATTCTCTTCCTAAGTCTTCTCCACCACGAATGTGAGCGATAACATAAATGAATCCTCTATCCATTAAACTTAATCGTGTACTTGAAAAATATGGATCCATTGAAGAACCGTAAGAGCCATAAGCATATTGTAACAAAGGATTTTTACCATCTTTTTTGATGCCTTTTTTATAAACAATACTCATAGGTATTTTTGTCCCATCTGTTGCAGTAGCCCAAATTCTTTCTTCTGTATAATTATTTTTGTCAAATTTTCCACCTAAAACGGCTTGTTCTTTCAATATGGTTTTTTCTTTTGTTTTCATATTGAAATCAATCACAGAAGAAGGCGTGGCCATAGATTGATAGCCATAACGTAAAACATCTGTGTCAAAATCAACATTAGAAGTGGTATAGCACGTGTAGGTTTCGCTATTAAAAGGTAAGTAATAATCTCCAGAGCCATCCCAAGGTTTAATTTGAATTTTATTTAAACCGTTTGAACGTTCTTCCACTACTAAATAGTTTTTGAAAATTTCAATTCCTTCTAACAACACATCTTTTCTATGCGGAATTAAATCGGTCCAATTTTCTTTTTCTGTTGCATTTTCAGGCGTAGTCATTAATTTGAAATTGGTCGCTTTATCGGCATTGGTTAAGATATAAAATTTATCTTTATAGAAAGAAATTGAATATTCTAAACCACGTGTTCTTGGTTGAAATATTCTGAATTTTCCATCTGGATTATTCGCTTCTAAGATTTGATATTCGGTAGTAAGCGTACTTCCAGAACCAATTATGAGGTATTTTTTCGATTTTTCTTTATAAACAAAAGTATTATAGGTGTCATCCTTTTCGTGAAAAACCAGTATGTCTTCAGATGCATTTGTGCCTAATTTATGTTTGAAAATTTTATCAGAACGTAAGGTTTGTGCATCTTTTCCTGTATAAAAAAGCGTTTTATTATCGGCAGACCAGCTGGAACCACCAGTTGTATTTTCAATTTTATCTGAAAGAATTTCGCCTGTTTCTAAATTTTTAATTTGGATGGTATATTGTCTTCTTGAAATCAAATCTAATCCAAAAGCTACTAATTTGTTGTCGCCACTCACACTCATACCGCTTAAGTTGAAGTAGGATTGTCCTTTTGCCATTTCGTTACAATCGAATAAAATTTCTTCTTTCGCATCTAAACTTCCTTTTTTTCTGGCATAAATTGGATAATCTTTACCCGTTTCAAAACGAGTGATGTACCAATATTCGTTATAAAAATAAGGCACAGAACTGTCGTCTTCTTTAATTCTGGATTTCATTTCAGCAAACAAATCGTCTTGCAATTGTTTGGTATGAGCAGTAGATTTTTGGTAATATTCGTTTTCTTTATTTAAATAATCAATTACTTCAGGATTTTCTCGTTCGTTTAACCAATAGTAATTATCCGTTCTAACATCTCCGTGTTTTTCTAACTTTTTTGGAATTATTTTTGCAATTGGTGGTTGAATGGTTTTCATTTTTTGATTTTGATTTTGTGAATGTATTTTTGCGGTAAATATCAGTAAAACTGATGCTAAGATTATTTTTTTCATAGTTATTGCTGTTTTTTTGATATTTACTTCAATTTTATTTCAAACATTTTATCCCAATTTTTACCAGTAATAAATACGGTTTTTGTTGATGGATTATAAGCAATTCCATTTAAAACTTCATCTCCATCCATTAATGTTTTTTTGTTTTTTGTTTTTAAATCAGAAAAATCGATAGCGCTTTCTACGGCTCCATTTTCTGGATTGATAATTACAATTACATCTTTTAGGTAAATGTTTGCCCAAATTTTTCCGTCAATCCATTCTAATTCGTTAAGTTCTGTAATGGCATTTGTGTCAGAATACACATTTATGAAACGCTCCATTTTTTGAGTTTCTGGATTTAAAAAATAAATTTTATTTGTTCCATCGCTCATTATCAAATATTTGTCGTTATGCGTTAATCCCCAACCTTCAATATCTGAAAAATAATCAAATGTTTTTTCTTGCTCTAAAGTTGCAGCATTATATATAATACCAACTTTATTTTTCCAAGTCAGTTGATAAATTTTGTCTTTAAAAACGGTTATCCCTTCACCAAAATAATCTGATGATAAAGACACAGATTTTGAAACATTTCCAGATTTATAATCTGTTTTTCTTAAACTTGATTCGCCATTTTGACCTGTTCCTTCATGCAAAATGCCGTTGTAAAATTCTAAACCTTGTGTGTAAGCATTTGCATCGTGATTATACGTATTTAAAATGGTATAATCTTTTGTTTCATATAATTTTGGTATGATATTCGAAACCAATTCAAAAGAAGTTACACATTCTGTTTTTTCACCTTCAGAATGCACAATTGCTTTTATGTCTTGAATACCAAATTGTAATTTATCTAATTTTAAATTAAAAACTGCATTTTCAGTTGATTTACCTAATTTAATATCGTTTGAAAAATAAATTACCGAATCAATTTTAGCATTTTCAATATTTTCAATGCATAAATTCACAGTTTCATTAGGTTTGTAAACTTGTTTTAAGTCTTTTGTAGCAATAGAAAACAGGTCTTTTGTTTCACTACAATTATATAAAAAAACACTTAATGTTGTGATTATAAGTAAGTTAATTTTTTTCATATTCAATAATTTTTATAATACAATATTACAATTTATTTTAAACTAATTTTTGATTTGTAGAAATAATAAAAGATTGTATATTTGCATCGGCAAGTCCTACACGACCAGCTCCCTCAAAATCCTCCAGGGTGGGAACGCAGCAAAGGTATGTGGTTGTAGCGGTGCGATGTAGGTCGCTTGCCATTTTTTACTTCTCTTTTTAAAATTCTTATAAAATTTATTGGTATCAAACTTTTTTAATTTAGATTTGTATTGTTTAAAACCAATTCAAATGAAAAAGTTATTACTATTACTTACAACAGCTGCATTTTTGCTTAGTTGTTCTCCAAAAAAAATAATTGTATCCAGTTCAACAATAAAAGTTGTAGACATTACAAAATACGTAAATACAATTAACGAAGCCAGTTTGTCTAAAAACCTTCATGTCATTGCTTCTGATGAAATGGAAGGTAGAAATACAGGGGAACCAGGACAGAAAAAAGCGGGTTTATATCTTATTGAGCAATATAAAGCGTTAGGTATTTCAAATCCTCCAGGTTCAACTGATTATTATCAAAAAGTGCCTGCAGAATTCATGAAAAAAGGTTTTGCTCCAAAATTAGGTGATTCAGAAAACATTTGGGCTTTTATTCCTGGTTCGGAAAAACCAGAAGAAGTGCTTGTTATTTCCGCACATTACGACCATGTTGGTATGAAAAATGGTGAAGTATTTAACGGTGCAGATGATGATGGTTCAGGAACGGTTTCTTTAGTTGAAATTGCAAAAGCATTTTCGGAAGCAAAAAAAGATGGTTTTTCTCCAAAACGTTCAATTTTATTTTTACATGTTACGGGTGAAGAGCACGGTTTACATGGCTCTAGATATTATTCCGAAAACCCATTATTTCCGATAAAAAACACGATAGCAGATATTAATATTGATATGGTGGGACGTAGAGATACACTTGGCAATCATAAGGAAAATGGAAAATATGTGTATGTTATTGGTTCAGACCGATTAAGTTCTGAATTGCATACAATAAACGAAGAAATGAATACAAAATACGTGGGTTTAAATTTAGACTATACTTTTAATGCAAGAAATGACCCAAATAGATTTTATTTTCGCTCTGATCATTACAATTTTGCTAAAAAAGGTATTCCTTCTATTTTCTTTTTTAATGGTGTACATGAAGATTATCACGGACCAAATGATACTGCAGATAAAATTGAGTACGATTTATTAGCCATGCGAGTTAAATTGGCTTTTACTTTAGCTTGGGAATTGGCCAATAGAGAAAATAGAATTGTGGTTGACAAAGACGGTAAATAATGCAATTATTAATTTTAAATGGCCCTAATCTAAATTTATTAGGTCAACGTGAACCAGAAGTATATGGCAATCAAAATTTTGATTCCTATTTTGACGAATTGAAATTACAGTTTCCTATGGTTAAATTGGATTATTTTCAGTCTAATGTAGAAGGCGAAATTATCAATAAATTGCAAGAAGTTGGTTTTTCATACGATGGAATACTATTAAATGCTGGAGCGTATACACACACTTCTGTAGCCATTTCCGATTGTGTAAAGGCAATAACATCACCAGTCATTGAAGTGCATATTTCAAATACGTTTTCCAGAGAAACATTTCGTCATCAATCATACATTTCACCAAATGCAAAAGGCGTAATTATTGGTTTTGGTTTAAAAAGTTATGCGTTAGCTATTCAAAGTTTTTTGTAATTGATGCAACTTTTTAATAAATAAAATCGTCTTTACTTTCACATACTAAATCTATTAAAAAAATGAAAAAAATTACAGTATTTATTCTTGCATTTTTCGCAATGTTTTCAGCTTCATTCGGACAAGTTAAAGAAACCAGAGGTGTAGGAAATTTTACAGCTATTAAAGCTTCATCAGGCGTTAATGTAGTCTATACTCAAGGGCCTGTACAAAATGTTGAGGTGACTTGGGAAAAAGATTTAATGAAATTTTTGAAAGTGGAAACTAAAAATAATATTTTAAAAATCTTTATTGAAAACACCAACTACTATAAAAAAATGGATACTAGTAAATTACTTGTAACCGTTTCAAATCCGGGTATTGGAAGCGTTACAGTAAGTTCTTCGGCTACGTTTTCTATTAAAAATAATTTAAATGTAAGTTTGTTAAAAATTAATACCTCTTCAAGCGCTGATTTTTCAGGAACGGTAACTTGTAATTCCATTTTTATTGATGCATCTTCCAGTTCAAATGTAGCTTTAAATATGGCTACTGATGATATTGCTGTTAATCTAAGCAGTAGTTCAAGCGTAGCATTAAAGGGCAAAACAGATAATTTGGCTATTGACGCTTCGAGTTCAGCAGATTGCGATGCAAAAGAGTTAATTTCAAATATGGCACAAGTTTCAGCAAGTACTTCTTCAGACGTTCACGTTTTAGCATTAAAAGGATTAGATGCTACGGCTTCTACAAGCGGCTCTATAAAATATTATGGAAAATTAGATAAAGTAAAAATAACCGAGAGCACTTCTGGCTCTGTTGAACAAGTGAAATAAAATATTATGAAGCCCCAAACCTCAATTTTACTTTTTCTTTTTTCTTGTTTTTCAATAGCACAAATTAAAGGAAAAGTTACTGACTCAAATGGAAATGCTTTGCCATACGCAAGTGTTACTATTGAAAAAACCTACATCGGAACTTCTACAAATGAAAACGGGGAGTACGAATTAAATATCAAAAAATCAGGTAATTATACATTGGTTTTTAAGATTTTAGGATACAAAACCAAAACCATAACCCAAGAAATTAATTCATTTCCAGTAGTAATTAATGCTACACTTCCAGATGAACAATATTCAATCGAAGAAGTAGTTGTTAAAAGTGGTGAAAATCCTGCTAATGGAATCATCAGAAGTGCAATAGCCAATCGTAAAAAAAATACTGAAAAAACGGATAAATTTGAAGCTGATTTTTACTCAAGGGGAATTTTTAGAGTTAAAGATATTCCTAAGAAATTCATGGGTATTGAAATTGGTGATTTAGATGGAAATGTAGATTCTACAGGCGCTGGAATTATTTATCAATCGGAAACCGTTTCTAAAATTAAGTTTGAAAAACCAAACAATTTAAAAGAAGAAATCATTGCAAGTAAAGTGGCTGGAAACGATAATGGATTTAGCTTCAATACTGCTTTAAATACCAATTACGATTTATATCAAAATACTGTTGGGTTCAATATTCCAATGATTTCTCCGATTGCTTCAAATGCTTTTACATATTATAAATACAAAATAGAAGATTCATTTACAGACAGTTATAATAATTATGTGTACAAAATAAAAGTAACGCCAAAGCGTGATAAAGAACCCGTTTTTGAAGGTTATATATATTTAGTTGACGACACTTTTGCTATTTATGCAATCGATTTAGATATTAAAGGTTACAGATCACAACAAGAGTTTTTAGAATCATTTAAAGTGGTGCAAAACTTCAGTTTTATTCCTGACACTAAAATGTGGGTAAAAAGTTTGCAATCATTTGATTTTAAAGCAGGTGTGTTTATGATGAAATTCAATGGTAAATTTACACACGTGTTTAGTAATTATAATTTTGTATCTAATTTTGATAAGAAAACCTTTGGTAGTGAAGTAGTTACGTTTGCCGAAAAATCAAATAAAAAAGAAATTTCGTATTGGCTAGAAAATCGTCTAGTGCCTTTAACGGAGGAAGAAACTACTAATTATGTAAAAAAAGATAGTGTTTATAAAGTCCGAAATTCTCAAGTGTATATGGATTCCGTTGATGCGGTTTCAAATAAATTTAAGGCAATTAAGTTGATAACAGGATATTCATTTAAAAATAGTTTTAAAAATAAAAGATTCAATTATCAAGGATTATTTAATTTGTCTTCTTTTAATTTTAATACCGTTCAGGGATATCATATAGGTTCAGGATTCTCGTACTCAAGTTATAATGAAGAAAAACAAAAACGAACCATAATAAACAGCGATTTTCAATACGGATTTTCAGATAAACGTATCCGACCAACGGCTTCTTTTTATCATAAATTCAATAATACAAATGATGCTTATTTTCGAATGTCTGGTGGGAACAAAGTCAATCAATTTAATAGTTCAGAACCTATTTCTGGAATAGAAAACTCAGTAAGTTCATTGTTTTTTAAAAATAATTTTATGAAATTATACGAAAAAGAATTTATTGAAATAGGAACAGGAAGAGAAGTAGTGAATGGTTTATTTTTAAATGCTAATATCGCTTACGAAAACAGAAAACCAGTATTTAATACTACAGATTTTGCCATAATTAAAACAGATGATGTATACAGTTCAAACCATCCGTTAAATCCAAATTCTGATCTACTTCCAGCTTTTGATGAACATCATGTAACTAAGTTTAGTTTGAGTTCTCGAATTGTTTTTGGTCAAAAGTACATTACTAGACCAGACGGAAAAATGAATATGAATGAAGGAAAATATCCAACACTTGGATTTACTTATACAAAAGCATTTTTAGCCACTTCAAAGGCGTATGAATATGACTTTTTAGAAGCTCGATTAAATTACAATAAAACATTAGCCAATAAAGGTGATTTAGAATTAAATTTGAAAGCAGGAACGTTTTTTGGTGCCGACAATATTTCATTTGTAGATTACAAACATTTTAACGGAAATCAAACACATGTTCGAATTGATGGGCAATACAATTCAAGTTTTAATCTATTGCCTTATTATTCGCAATCTACTAATAATCAGTATTTTGAATTACATGCAAATTATAACGATAATGGTTACTTTATGAATAAAATTCCATTAATTAATAAATTAGGTTGGAATTTAGTTGGAGGGTTTCATCAATTAGCTACTCCAAATAACAGACCCTATCAAGAAATTACCGTTGGTTTAGACCGAATTGGATTTGGAAAACTTAAAATTTTCCGTGTAGATTATGTTAGAAGTTTTCAAGGGAGCAACTTCGGACAAGGATTTATGTTTGGTTTGAGATTTTAGGTAGAAATTCCAATATTAAAATTCCAAATTCCAAGATATAAAAAAACCTCGAAACTTAATTGCTTCGAGGTTTTTTATATTTATAATTTTGTGGTGCTCTGTATTTTCTTTGCGTTACTTTGTGTAAATTTATCCTAAAACCACTACTTTATTTTCTCCGTCAACTACTACTTTAGTTAAACCATGTTTGGCTAAACCTTTCATAGCAGCATCCCATTTTTTACTGCTTAACGCGGCATTTTCTTTTAAGGTTCCGATAGGTTGGTTGTTTTCTTTTTCTAATAAACTAACAATGAATTTTTCGTCTTCGGTTAATTCATAAGATACTTTTTTCTCAGGACGCATTTGTGGGAAAAACAACACTTCTTGAATAGAGGCGTTATTTGTTAAAAACATAATTAATCGGTCCATTCCAATTCCTAAACCAGAAGTTGGTGGCATTCCGTATTCTAACGCACGTAAAAAGTCTTCATCAATAATTCCGTTGGCTTCATCATCGCCTTTTTCAGCTAAAGCCATTTGTGCTTCAAAACGTTCTCTTTGGTCAATAGGGTCATTTAATTCGGAATACGCATTTGCAATTTCTTTTCCACAAACCATTAATTCAAAACGCTCTGTTAATTCAGGATTGTCTCGGTGTTGTTTACATAAAGGCGACATTTCTTTTGGATAATCCGTAATAAAAGTCGGTTGAATGTAATTTCCTTCGCATTTTGCACCAAAAATTTCATCAATTAATTTTCCTTTACCCATGGTTTCATTTACGTCAATTCCCATTCCTTTAGCCGCTTCAAATAACTCAGCTTCCGTTTTTCCAGAAATATCAAAACCGGTGAAG
>Ga0222712_10007434_pt1 | contig 10585 bp, 2 predicted proteins | sample C33_657DmetaG_FD_165043 | JGI IMG/M metagenome (GOLD analysis project Ga0222712, IMG submission 165043) | Estuarine water microbial communities from San Francisco Bay, California, United States - C33_657D | ecosystem: Environmental > Aquatic > Marine > Unclassified | place: USA: California... | reverse complement strand
AGCTAACCGTTATGGTGCCGGCATTATGGCTGCAGAAGTAGTTGCTGGTACCGCAGCAGCAATAGCTGGAGCTCCAGTTGCTGGAGTTGTTACAGCAGGTGCATTAGGTGTTGGTCTTGCCTCTAAAGTGTTTGGAGAAATTAGGCAGTCAGAAACAGGATTAACCAGCGAAGAAATAAACAGAACAGCTCTTATCCAAGGCGGTATCTCTTTGGCCGCTGGAGCAGCATTTGGTGTTGCTGGGGCAGCTGTTGGGAAACTTGGTCCCAAGGTAATACCAGCTCTTAGAACTGCTAAAGCATGGGGAGAAACACCAGCAGCAACTCAGTCAGCAAAGAATTTTGCAAAGACTTTAAAACAAACAGCAAAAAATGAAGCAAAAGCATTACAGGCCTCGCAAAAATCTGCGTTAGAAGCAGCTTTGAGTGGCGATTTTGGTCCGGGAATGGATCTTGCTATTCCGTCTTCACCAGTAATATCTAAAAACCCATTTAACGATGAAGTCATGAAGACCTACGCTCAACTTGACCCACCAAAGGCAGACCCACTTCCACCAGTAAGGGCGGATTTTACTCCAGAAACAGTGACAGAGTCCGGCATTGTTATCCCAGCGTCATCGTCAAAGCCAAGAACCAAAGCATCAATCGAGTCTGCCGAGACCCAACCAGTTAGCGGCCAGTCACTAGCTGACAGCAAATTAGGTGCAAATATCGCTGCCGACATGAAAGCAGATGGCGTTGAAGAACTCAGGCCTAGGCAGGTAGCCGCTAGGGCGCGTGAAGCAAAAAAGAAAGCAGATAGATTAGCTGCATCAGAAGCAGCGCTTTCGAGTCGATCAGCACCACCACCTGAACCACCAAAACCAAAATTTGCCGACAACCTAGGGGGTGCAAACACTAGTGCAGAACGACGTGCTTTAGCTAATGAGCTAGTTGCGAAATCAAAAACGTCAACTCCACAATCAGCTTTGTCTCAGGAACCTATTGGTGCAGCTGCTTCTGATCCAAACCTTGCTTCCCCAACAGCACTAAACCCTAGCGGAAAAGTAACTGTTGCTGATGCAATTAATCAAGGTCAAGCTAAAGCTGCGTTGAAACCACCATCAGAAGACACAATCAAATACCTAGCAGAACAAGATCGCTTAGCAGCTCTCAATAAATTAACACCTGCCGAGCGGCTAGAGACTGCTGGCAACGAGCCATCAGTAAAGAACCCTAATCGCAATAAAGCATTGATTCGTCCTGAAGGCGACCCTCTGCCAGGCATGGAACGAACAGGTAATCGTTTTGACAAAGCAGAACAAGCTGTTCTAAACAAGACTGGTTTTTTTGATACAGAGATTCCCGCCCCAAAACCAAGAAGCGTGTTTGAAGCAAAGACAGATGTGGACGAGGCTTTTTCTCGCATTACCCCAGATGAATTGGGTCGCGCTCAGCTAGAAAACAAATCACTTGGTGAGATTGTATTACCCAAGCTAGAGGCAGTCAGGGCAGAGAATAAGGCTTTGTTTAGAGATCGAGTGCGTGAGTACGAAGATAGAAGATACCCAAACATGTCCGACATGAGCGGCAGGCCAATACCTACCCCTGATGCTAATAAGCCTGTGACTATTTCTCTTGAGGACGCTATTAAGCAAGGACAGAACAAAGGTGCAGATGCTGTTGACCAAGGGCTTGTAGAAGCTAAACGTTTGTTTGAAGAAACGGGCGTAGCCCCAAAGCGGGGATCAGATTATCTTCTTAACAAAAAAACGGGAGAAATTTACAAAGTAAATAAGCAAGCCAAAAAACAACCGGGCGTCAAACTAACCCCTGAAGAAAGAGCTGCTAACAGAAAAGTAACACGGCAAAAAGAAAATGCCAACAAGAGAGTAAGTAGGGCTCTTAATTCTGGCAAGATAGATGTTGCAACAGCAAGAGAAGTACTAGCTAATAAGCCAGGAACAGTTAGTCTTGCTGATGCAATTAAACAAGGCGCAGCCAAAGAAGTGGGAACAACAGAAGCAGGTCCATTTTTAATCGATGGAAATCTTTACACCGTCAAAACATCCCTTCCGGACACTGTAAAGGGTCCGTTAGGTGCAACTGGTCGTCAAACAGCACGGGCAAGAGCAGCACTTACGGAACCAATTTATCCTCGTGGGTTGCCAGACAATGCACCGTTTGATATTCCTAAACAAAAAATAACTTCTGCTCAGGAAAAAGCGTACACAACAACTCTTGCCAACCAAGCAAAGATTTTTGAAACAACCGGTACGCCAACACTACTTGAGACACAAACCAGAGAGCAGGTAAGAAAGTTATTTGGAGTAGAAGCATTAAATAGAATTGATGCAGCGGCTGGAACGGGTATTAACACAACCATAAAACTCCCAACCGCAGTAACCGAACCTACTGTTGGTGCTGCTGTAAAACCAAAGTTTTTGCCAAGCGGAAAAATTGCTGGATCTACTCGTTCTGAACAAATAGCAAACTGGACAAAATACTCCAACAGTGAGGGGTTCAAAACACTCTCTCTTACCAATCCGCAAAAATATGCAGAAATTGTTGAGGCAAACAGAGCCATTGACGCTGCAATGAAAACTGATATACAAGAAGCATTAGGGAAACAAAGTGCTTTTAAATTGCAAATGCCATCTCAGTCAGGAAAAGCTATATCCGCATCAGATGACCCTTGGCAAAAATCACTAACCGCCGAGGGAGGCCCTATGCCAACCGAGTTTGCTGGTGGAACTAAAGACATTCGATCTACGGATCCAGTTCTCCTTACTGATCGTGTTCAAAATTTACCTTATGGTGCAGAGATAAGTCCTGCAGACCCACGCAAATTTGTGCCTAAACAGCCAAATCCAATTCCTGCTAATGCCAGCAAAGAACAACAAATGGCATTTGACGCTGCAAACAAAGAGTATTTTGATGAGTTGAATGGGGTTGGCCCAGAGGCCTTGGGTCGCGAACAAGCTGCCATGAACCTAGAGAACCAGACAGCACTTCGTGAGCAAGCTGCAGCAATGCCAAACAGCCCATTAAAGCGTGAGACAATAAAAGAGCTAAACACTTTCAACAGGACTAACTACCCTAATGAAAACTACCCAGGGTTTGGTACTTCTGGTCGAAATGCAACCATGAATGCAGACGATTATCTAAATTTAAGAACAAGTCCTTGGCAAAGCTCTACTCCGCGCGAACGAGTTATTGATCCAGGCGATACGTTTGAAAAGTTCTCTAAGTCACGACTTGGTAAAGGAAAAACAGAAGCGGATTACGCTGTAGCCAAAGCCGAATATGATTCCAAAATAGCTGCACTAGAGGCAGAACCTCGTGGGTTTACTGGAGAAGTCGAGCCGTTCGTTGGCAGGTTTACCCCAGAACAGAATCAATCACTAGAAGCTTGGAGTGCATCTCGTAAAACAGCAGAGGCCGCCCCACAGACAACAGTCTCAATAGATGAGCTAACTGCGGGAAGTACCAATAAAGCAAGGGTTGCAATGGAGGAAGATGCTTTCGAACGCGCTGAAGCGATTGCCGAACAAGCCAAGTTCAAGGCAGCCCAGGAAGCAGAAAGAACAGCCTACTTTAATGCCAGAACCGAAAGAGGCGATTTTGATCGGATGCGTGAAGGATTTGCTCGACAAGATGCAAACAAAGCAGCTATTCCAAAACCACCAACTCGCGAAGAGGTACTAAAGACTGGCGTTATAAGGCGACTCAAAACGAGAATAGCCGAAAAAGAAGCAGCAGATGCAGCGGCAGCACAAGCTGCAGCAAGGGCAGACGCAGAAGAAGCATTGCCACTTAACGTTGATCAGTATTACAGGGAACGCTGGGATCAAAGCAACCCATGGGTTGTTCAAGCAAGGAAGGGTTACCAAGCCCGAATCGATCAATCTGGGTTAACAAACCTTGAGTCACGCTATACAAATACTGGCCGTTGGGTAGATCGAAGCACTTCGGGGGCATCATTTAGAGCATCTGTTGTACGTTCTGAAGTATCGAATGCGGCCCCTGTTTCTCCTGGGGTGCAATTGCGACAAAACGCCACCAATAGAGCTGAGTGGTCAGCGGCTAACGAAAAACTAAAAGGAACGCCAGATTACATTTATGAAAGAAGTGCCGGCGATATCACTTCTAAAAATATGGTCGACGAAGTTGCTCCTCCGGATATGACGGAAGCAGTCACTTCTATAAAAGACGAAGCTGCAGCAAACGCAGCAGAAGCAACCAAAGAGTACGAAGGATTTGATTACACCGCTTTTGACTAGACTAGGATGAGATAGATGCCCCTTCTTAATGCAGAACAAATAGTCCAGCTTTACGAGCAACGCAAACGTGTTGCTGGGCCCCTGCATGAGCAAATGAAGAAGGTAAGAGAGCTTGCCAATGGCGACGTAATCATCCCTCTCAATGAGCTGGACAAATCAGCACAAGCCTCTGTGGCCAACCTACTTGTTATTGGTCTAGACCAAATGTCTATGCGTGTTGCATCTACAATGCCAACTCCGTACTTCCCTCCAATGAAGGATGGCAGTGAGCGGAGCAAGATAAACAGCAAGACTCGCAAGCAAGCAATGCAAGCAATATGGACGCACAACAGAATGCCAAACAAGATGCGCAGGCGCGCACGTCACTTGCTTGGATACTCGTCTTCGCCGGTTTATCTAAAGCCAAACTTCTTGTCGCTTGTCCCAACATGGACAGTGGTAAACCCACTAAACACCTACGCGTCACCAGTCGATGACCCAGACAATCCATTGCCGGAAGACTGCATCTTTACTTATAAAGCCACAGCACAATATCTAATGTCTCGCTATGGTCAAGACGTTATTGGTCAATTGCGCATGGGCAATGTACAGCAAGACACCAAGTACACAATGTTGGAGTATGTGTCTTCGGATGCTATCCAGTTGGTGTTACAGGGTGCCGATGATGACCCATCACTAAACATGGCAGAACGTGCTGGTGTTCCAAGCATGATGCTTGAAGAGATCCCAAACCGCACCGGTCGACCACTTGTTGTAATCCCACAACGCATTACCCTAGATAAGCCTCGTGGTCAGTTTGACGGTGTGCTTGGCATGTACTACACGCGCGCGCGACTACAAGCTCTTACAGAGATTGCTATCGAGCGTGGTATCTTCCCAGAAGAGTACCTGGTTGCTCGACCTGGAGAGAATCCAGTTATCGTTCAGATAGCTGACGGCAAAGCTGGGCAGCTTGGCATTGTAAAGGGCGGAGATCTACAGCAACAACAGATTAACCCTGGGTACAAGACAGATACCGCACTGGACCGTTTGGAGCGTCAGGAGCGACTAGAGGGGTCAATCCCGGCAGAGTTTGGTGGTGAGTCGGCTAGCAATATCCGTACGGGCCGGCGTGGAGAAAACGTGCTGTCTTCGACAGTGGACTTTCGCATCCAAGAAGCTCAGTCGTTGTTTGAGAGCTCCCTCTTGGAAGAAGACAAGATTGCCATTGCCATTGAGCGGGCATACTGGGGTAACGAGGCAAAGTCGTTCTACATCCCAGGCATGACGGGTGGGAACCTAAGCACTTACGTTCCTAACAAGATCTGGGAAACAGACTTCCACTACGTGTCGTATTCGGCTGCGGGATCAGATGTCAATAGCCTTGTCGTCAGCCTTGGTCAGAGACTAGGTGCTGGGTTAATCTCCAAGGAATCAGCTCGCGAAACAGATCCATTGATCTCAGATCCAGACATGGAACATGACCGACTAATTGCAGAAGGTGTAGAATCAGCGTTGCTGGTATCCATCCAAGAGCAAGCAGCAAACCCAATGGGTCCATATCAGCCAGATGATCTTGCTTATTTGACTAGACTGGTTGTTGAAAAAGATATGACACTATACGACGCTGTTTCTAGAACACAGCAAAGAGCACAAGACCGTCAGGCAGCAATGGTTGCAGCAACAGCACCAGAGGCACAGCCTGGATTGGCAATGCCCAATATGGGCGGTCAGTCTCAAGCAGCCCCACCAGAAGCAGGCGGACTTCAGGGTCTACTCTCACAACTTGGAGGATAAGTCATGGCACAACCAGGACAGAACAGAACGGATTTATTAAATCCAGTTACCTACGGTGACAAAGCAAAAATAGCTCGATCAAAGGCTGCTATGCCTACTGGTCCTAGTCCGGTAGACACACAACGATCAGCAATGGGTCCAGGGCAGTTGCCTTCACTGTTGCGACCAACCGAAACAACTCGACCTATTACTGCGGGTGCAAACTTTGGTCCAGGACCTAATGCGTTGCAGGCCGGCATACCAATTCGCACAGAGAATCAAATAGCCATTGAAGAAGTTAGGGCCATTAGCAGGTTGCATCCAACAGAAGACCTGCTCAACATGCTCGACAAATGGGGAATAGCATAGTGGCATGGAGTGATTCTTTAAGTCCAGATGTTATTGCCAGTCAACAAAACCCAGAAATAGGTGGGTTCGACCAGGGTCCAGAGTTTGCCGAGCGCGTATCGCGCATTTACAAACAGAACCCATGGACCAAGCCAGAAACAATTCTTGCGTTAGCGCGTGGGTACGCTACTCCAGAAGCTGCTGAAGCTGTTGGGTACATGTCTGGTATTAACAAAGTACAAGAGAACGCGCAACAACAAGCGGACATTGGTATTCCTTCTGGGTTAGTAAAACAAGCTGGAAGAGTTGTTAATGCTTTCGGGTTTGGTATGAAGTGGTTAGGTAAGGGACTTGGTTTGCTGGCCCCAGATCAACTCATAAAGCCAGTAGATTTTTTAGTAAACGACGCGCAAGATTTAATAAGTCAATTTAAACCGGTTGTTCGTTATGGAACCGCAGGCTTGGATATCATCCCTGAGTTAACTCAATATCTATCTTCTCGTGTGTTCAACGGTTTTGGCATGGACATCCAGTACGACCAGAACCCAGAGGGAAGTTTTTGGGAATCAACCAGCATTGGTCAGCTGTTGATGAACAACACTCCTGATGAAAAGGGATGGTTTATTAGTGAGGACCTAAGAGAAGCTCAGGCCAGAGAAGCAAGAGCCCGCCGAGGGACACTAAACGGACATGCCTTTACAACCGGAAGAGGCGTAGCAGGGCTAATAACAACACCTGGATCAGAACCACATGCGTGGATATCTGGAACAATCGATTTTGCTCAAATGATTGCCGTACCGGATCCAACAAAATTTATATCAAAAGGTGTTAAAGCTTTACAGTCTGTTCGTGGTGTTGTTCCTTTGGTTTCAGATGCCTCACGTATGGCTTCACTAATTGATGACACGCTAGATGTTGCTCTTAATCTTCCGGCCAATGCAACCCCTGCTCAGGTTCTTGCTGCTGAAATGGGTGTCACCAAATCACTTAGTGGTGGTTCTTTGGACGTAGACAGGTTTGTTTCTTTCATGAAGACCAAACCTATTGGCAAGAAATTGGTCCAAAGCCTTATTGACAAAAAAGACCCTGGTGAAATATTTTCAGAAGTGTTTAGAGGACAAGGGTCTACAGAAGTTGCATACAACCTTTCAAAAGCATCAACAGAAGACCAGGTTATTGGTTCATTGTTGGGAGCGTATACATTTGGTGCCGAACCAATCAGTAGAAGTATTGGCAACTATTTGCCTATGTTTAACAGCTATACGCCGTGGGGTCAATTAAACAACGTAATGAAACGATCAAGGTTACTGGCTGAAGTCCCAGACACCATGATCGTTACAGCCGGAACGTCAGCAGACAATACAAAGTCTGTTAAGAACTACATTAATTCACTTAAGGGGATGGGTGTTGACAACGAAAGCATTAAGAGTTTTACAACCCTAGCTGTTAGCTCTCTTCGCGAAGGTGCAGCAAGAACGGACGCGTACGTTCTCGACAACGTCTACAACGACTATGTAAGAAAATCACTTACAGCAAACAAAATTAAAGATGAAGTAATCGAGGAGATGCTAGAAAACAGAAGGTCTTCGATTGACTCAATGCGTTCGTACTTCAAGGATCGACAAGGCGTCAACACAGACGCTGGGTTTATGTCGGCAATGTTGAATCTTCCTGCTGTCAAATCAACAATGAACTCTGTTGAATGGAACAGGCTTGTGTCAGAGATAAGCACATCTGGCGGTGGTCATGGAACCGATTTAGCCTTTGCTAGTGCAATTCAGCATGCCGACCTAATGAACAGAGTGTCGTATCTGCCGGACCACAGAGAACTCCGCAGGCTTACTCGTAACCCTTTGTGGCTAAAAATTCTTTCCGCAGGAACTGACGAAGTTGTAGTTGGTGGTTCTGTTAAGACGGGCCAGACAACAAAAGTTGCCCGTATAGGAAAGTTGCCAATATTAAGCAAAAGGGTAATGAAAGATAACATTATCCAAGATAGGGTCAAGTGGAACGAACTTGTAGACGAACAAAACAATATTAAACTTGCATCTGCCGCAATGCCCCCTGGCACAAACACCGCGCAAACTATTAGGCTCGGCGAAATCGAGGCAGAAAAAGCAGCTCTTGTTAAGCCGCAGAAAGTTCTTACCGGGGAACAACGCTTAGCCGTTGCAATGGCGGACGTGTTTCAGAACAGTATCTGGAAACCATTTACCTTGATGACTGGTGGCTATTACGTACGTAACGCTATTGATGCTCAGGTTCGTATGGCATTTGGAACCGGAACGTCCTTACTGCGTCATCCGCTTGAATACATCATGCTTGTTGTTGGTCGCGATAGCAATGTTCTTTCTCCTATAAAGGGTGCTTATTCCCGGAGCCGTGGTCTAACCGGAGAATCACTGATGGGTGGTGGATCACTAAAAGATCCAGAGTCAGAGATATCACTTATGGAAGAAGCCATGCGCAACAGGGTTAGCACTGCTGCCAGAACCAAGGGTATGTCAAGTGCTGACTTTCAATCTCACATGAAAAAGACAGGTTCATTTGCTGACGTGACTCGTGACATGCCAGGTAACGGAGTGACCCTACACACAGATGGTGTGGTGCAACAACTACAAAAGATTCAAAAAAACAAACTGTCACAGATGGCCGCAAGGAGTATGGTTGGTGGCAAAAGCAGAAACCAAGTAGTTTCCGATATTCGTGCAGAAATAAAACTGCCAAAAAACAAAGAAATTTACAACGACATCAAGGCTCGTTTTAAAGAAGGAATCGAAGAGTTCAACGTAGAAACAAACCAAACAGTTCGATTCGCTCCAGTTGATTTTGATGAAATTTTAAAAGATCCGAAACTTGGCGCTCCAGCAGTTAACTCCATCTTGGATGTTTACGCAGAAAAAATTATTCTTGGAAACGCCTTGAACCAAACTGGCAATATTCCTGCGTTGCAGTTTGTTGCTGCTTACGACAGAATGCCGTACATGGTTGGCGATGAACTTGAGAAGGTAGTTGCGGACTCAACCAATCTTCGGACACCAGCAAACACTGCCATTCCAGCTGGAGGGATTGAGCGTGGAGACATTGTAAAGTTAAAGGATGACCGCCTTGGTGTTGTCATTGTTGGATCAAAAACAAAGAGCGTAACAGTTGTCCCAGTCCGAGAAAGTAACTCTTTGACAAAAACTAGAAGCGGATCAATTAGCCTTAGAGAGTTGATTAAGGCAACACCAGACAGGATTGACGCAGCAGGTAGGGGTCTTCCAAAAGTAGTGTCACGAGAAATTACTGGGACTAACGCAAGCGATTTAAGCACCTTTGCCAAGGTGGAAGAGGGAATGAACCGAACCACACAATGGTTTTTTACGTCACTCAACGAGCGCTCAAGCCGAGTGTTGGAGAGATCACCGGTATTCCGTTCCAACTATTACAAGCATGTTGATGAGCATGTTGGTGATCTGTCCCCAACAGAGGCAAAAAAGTTTCTGGACGATATTAAACTTCAACTAGCACCTGGTCAAACCGCAGGTAAATACATTGGTAACGACAAGCTAGTAAAAAGAATTGAAGCTATTGCCGCAGACAAGTCTGGAACCGGGACGCTAACCGTAACCGACCTTGATGACTATGCCAAAATGAGAAGCCTTAACGAGATGGAAGATATGCTCTTTAACGCTTCGAACACCAACAACCTTAAAGACATCTTGCGCATTATTGTTCCGTTTGGTAACGCATGGAGCGAAGTTATTGGTCACTACGGCATGGGTCTTCTGCATGACGGTATTCACCAGGGTCGCACATTTACAAGGGTTTACAACGGTTTACAAAGTGCAGACCCAGACCAGGACGGACGTGGATTTTTCTACAAAGACCCACAGACCAACGAACAGATGTTCTCTTTTCCAGCATCTGGAGCTATCTCACGGATCTTTACTGGTGGAGACTTTACTGCTGGCCTATCGGCCCCAATCAAGCGACTGTCGCAAGGCATTAACGTATACCCAGGCCTAGGACCGTACGCTCAGGTTGTTGCGAGTACGTTTCTCGCCGATGTTCCCAAGAACGATGAGATCCGCGCAATACTTCTTCCTTACGGAAGTCCAGACATAGGGGGTTTGGTGGTTCCGGGTTGGGTGCGTAAAGCGTACGAAGCTATCGAGGGGAACACTGATGCAACAACTGGAATATTTGCCAACACATATTTTGAGACAATAAAGGCTG
>Ga0222712_10007433_pt1 | contig 10588 bp, 13 predicted proteins | sample C33_657DmetaG_FD_165043 | JGI IMG/M metagenome (GOLD analysis project Ga0222712, IMG submission 165043) | Estuarine water microbial communities from San Francisco Bay, California, United States - C33_657D | ecosystem: Environmental > Aquatic > Marine > Unclassified | place: USA: California... | reverse complement strand
TCATGAGAGACTTTCCTGAGTCCAGCAAAACGGAGCAGACCGCCAGCATTGTTGCCAGTTGAGAAAATCAGGCGCTTTTTTGCGTCAACGTGATAGCTGTCTGCGTTTGAGCAAGTGAACGGGAACCCTCGACACGACCCGTCTACCTCACCAGCGTGTTTAAATCTTAGCTCTGAGCCTGGCGGGGTTAATGGTAATGGGGTCGTTCCAAAGCATCCGCGCTGTAAAATTGTTACTTCGCCAGGGATTAATCCGGTTACTTTTATAACCTCTCCAGAGTCAGTAACTACAATGTAATAATCGGAAACGCTAGCCCACTGCGGGTATGCATTGTAAAATCCGAGCGCCAGAACACCTGTGTAGGCGTCAGAAATTGGAGGGATATTGGTAGCAAATGAGTTGTTTATATAATCGATATCTGCAACAAACTTGCAGGCATCGCAAACAAGCTCAATCTCTTGAACGTATTCCTGACCAGTTTGTGATTTTCTAATATCGTATGTCATGCCCAGCCAATGACCTCAAAGTCAACTTGAGAAAATTGTGAATTTTTATATGCTGGCTTTGTGTGCCTGTCAGGAACCTGCAAGCCGTAAATGCATTCGTCTGGCATTTTGGTGTTCCATAGCAGGCTTATCGGCTTAGAATTCAACACGTGATTAGTGTACTCATTCCAAAATTCTTTTAGAGTGGACATTTTAACAAAGTTTATAGATCCGCGCAGCTGCTTACCTTTTGCCAGCCTTCTCCCCGCAACCATATTAAGCCCGTCATCAGCATAAAATTGCTCAACGTCATCAAGGTACGCCGCGAATGCAGGCTGAAACCCGGTTGACATTGTGCGAGGGAATACAATCCCCTTGCCGCACATCATAGACATAATGTAAGGCTTTGATGTGTACGTGAGAACAACTCTCAGGCGCACTGTATCAGCGTACCCGCTTGGGAATAAGTCACCAAAATAAACCATGACAGGCTTGCCATCGGTCATTGATCCAAAGCTTGCGACCGTGTAATAAGATGCTGTTGACCCCCTAAACACAAGGACGCTAACATTTAGTCCAGATTGACCAGCATTTTTACTGCATATAGAGAAATAGTTAAGATCTTGCAACGATGAAAAATAAAAATCGTACTGGGATGAAGATGGAGCCATTGGCGAAAATTCAGTGTGATATGAATCATCAAACGCCATAGCCATTGGATACGCTGCATCCTCAATTCCTATGAATGTAGTGCCTATCAAAGAGTTTCTGTACCCCAATACTGTGCGACATGGATTGGCTAGGCTCTGCCCGTTGTTTACTACGAATGTATTACTCATCGAGCTGTAACCCCTATAACGTTTCGTCTGGCCGCATCTTCGCGAGCATTCTCAATCATCACCACTGCACCATCATCTTCTAGCAATGCAGCCATAGCGGAAATGCTTATTTTGTCATCTGCTTTGACGCCGCGCAGGTCATAAATGCGTTTTTGCTGAACCGTAGATTCTTGAGTGCTTGCTGTTGTTGGCAATCCTCCACCTGTACCCGCTTGACCTCCACCGATACCACTAACAGCGCCACCGGATCCAGGATTGGCAGACTTAATTGTTTGCAGAAGCTTAGCGCCTTGGAGTGCAACCTGTGCAGCAAAGCCAAGGTTAGCTGGATAAGGATTGTTTAATGCCTTGGCGACACCGCCAGCAATAGCAACCGCACCCTCGGCAATCGCGATATTCTTTTGCGACTGAAAAGACTTTTTGCCGAATGTGGAAATAATTTGCAACCCGGTATTGGCCAAATTGCTGTAAAGATCGATCTTTGAATCACGCTCAGCACGGGCAAGCTCTATGCGCGCACGCGTACCCTCAGCCTCAATCGCGGTTAGCTGCTCTTGATTAATCTGTGATTGCAATTGTTCCTGCAATCGGTATTCGTTTTTGATTCTGAGCTTTTCTGATTCAGTTAGATTCTCATTTTCCATGGCTAGCCTAAACTGCTCCTCTCTGCGCTGAGCATCGAGGGCTGCTTTAGCTTGGACATTGGCTATCTCTTCAAATTGTCTTGCCTGCTGTGCTGCGCGCTGCCTTGCAAATATGTCATTTTCTGAATTCAAAGCTTCTTCGCGGTAAATCTCAGATATTTGTTTGCGCTTATCAAGCTCTATTTTTAGTTGTGCAGTTACACTCTGAGCGCCTGCAATCTCGCGGTCAGCAATGTCCATTCGCTCACCTTCGGCTTCGATCTCTGCCTCGACCTGCTTAATGAGATCAATGCGAGCCTGTTCGTTTTTCTTGCGAGCCTTTAGCTGGTCAGCAGTTTCAACAGGTGCCGATGCAGAACCTTTATTGCCAAAGTTGCTATTTGTTCCGCCGCCTGCCGCTGCCGCATCGTTCCTGGCTTTAATCTCGGCTTTAGATGATTCGATAATCGCATCACGCTCACGGAATATTTGCTGTATAGATTCATCGCGAGCTGAGTTGATGGCGTTTATTTTGTTTTCGTAATTAGCAAGTGACTTTTCTGCGTTGTCACCATCAAGGAAATTAGATAGATAATCATCGAACTGCTTAAATTTCGCTGATACTTTGTCAATGAAGCTCGCGACCTCAACAACGATGATTTGAACACTTGCTTTGATGTTAGGGGCTAGGTCGCGGAAAGACCTCCCAATTAAACCTACACTTTCGGAGCCGACTTCACCGAACAACTCCAATTCATTTGAAAACTGGCTTAATGTTCCGCTTGCTTCACCGATTGATTCACCGATTGATTTAGATGCCTGCTTAAAGAACAAGATAAAGTTATCAATATTATCCTGGCTGGCAAGAGATTCCGACAAATCAATGATGACTTTTGCCAAAGAAGAGCTGGCGCCATTTGCTTCATTCACACGCCCGACAAATACAGTCGCGTTATTGGATGCGACCGTGAAAGACTGTGCTAGTGTGAACTTGGTTTTATCGGCAGCCTCTTGAGCTTTTTCGGAATAGTTTTCTAATGACCTAGTGATAAGCCCTGCTGTTATTCCGCCAGTCTCGGCAAACTTGCGAAGCTCTCCAGCGGTTTTTCCTGTTTCTTCACGAATCGCCCTAAGAATACCTGGCGCACCTTCTGCAATTGAGTTGAACTCATCGCCACGAAGCGCTCCAGACTGCAATGCCTGTCCAAGCTGACGTATTGCTCCTGCGGACTCTTCTGCCGACTTCCCTGACTCAAGAAATAAATTGTTAATAGTCTTGGTTAAGCCAAAAACCTGCTCTTGGCTGTAGCCTAAATTTTGAGTAGATACCGCAAGGCTTGTATAAAGATCTGTCGTGTCAGCAAGACCTGTTCGAGTCTCATTAGATAGCCTCAACAACGCCTCAGTGCTTGCATTAAGTTGATCCTGATTTTCTGTGGTGCGGCGTATTTGGTTCTGTATTGACGTGTATGCGTCGGCGTTTTGCTTAAGCTTATCTACCGCGAACACCGTCCCAATTGCAGCAGCAAGCTTATTAAGCGCGAAACCTGTGGAGGCTGCGCTTGTTCCAATGTTATTTACGGAGTTGTTGAGCTGGTTAGCGTTCTGTTGCGCGGCAGTGGTGTTTAGAACTATCTGAATGGTGCTTGTGTTTGCCATTATTTAGCCTGCCGCTTGAGCTTTTCAGCACATAAATGTAGATAGTGATCATCTAACTGTTGCAGTATTTTAACCGCTAAATCTGTTTCATAACAGCATTGTGATAGAGCATTAAGTATTGATTCTTTTGAACATCTCTCGTCGCGCCTGCCATCCCTTCTTGTTATATAGTAACAGTTTAGCAGCTCTATTTGTGATTCATCTAGGTTTGGTCGAATCTTCCAAAATTCATCTTCATCTCCATCCATTTCGTACAGCTCATACGTGGACTCCATCTCATCAAAATCCCACGTTATTTTTTTTTTAATTCCTCCAGATCTTCTTCTGCTTCTTCTGCAAGATAATATTCAAAGCTCATCGCGCAATTAATTAGATCGTGATTAAGTGATAGGAAATATTCAGGATTGGCAAATATGCCTCTGGCAGACTCGGCAGAATAAACTACATGCTGTCCAGTTTCAGCATCGATAACCCCGTCAAAATTAACCACCCCATAACCGCAAAGCCACTCAGAATAAATTAAATTCTGGTCGCTAACTTGCTGCTTATGGAATGGCCCGAATAGCTTTCTATTAAGAGCCTTAAGAAATTCTTGAGACTCATCAGTGCCCCATCTGCGAAGATAAAAAGTCATCCCCGCTAAATATATTGGAGCACCATCTCTTTGCTTATCAATTGATTCTCTGTAACAGGATAAGCTCATTGTTAAACCCAGCTCTTGTAAATCACGATAGTAGCATTAGCAGCAGCGTTACCTTCAGCGCCAAAGCTCATATCATGGTTAGCCACATCATTTGAACCGTCGGCTTGATTGTGCTCTGTGATAACAGCCTGAGGAATCCAGATATAGGTTTGATCTGTAGTCCCGCCGTGAGACATAAGAACGCCTACGCCTTTACGCGTGCCAGCTTGGTAGATTGCTTCCCAGTCCAATGTGCTTGAAATGCGCGAGCGGAAAGTCATTGAGCCGGTTACTTCGAATTGACCGCGCGCGAACTGGCGTGAACATGCAGCAGCATCGTCACCTGAGTAACTGTTATTTACTTCGATTGTTAGATTCTTTTGGATGCAGGTTTGACTAACACCATCAATGTAGAAACCAAGAATGTTTTGAACAGATGAAACCACTTTGTCGGTGCTGATCGCGGCAGTGGTTTGACCAGATATTAGCGCAACGCCAGGGACTTGCTTTTCAGCTTTGAATGAGCCGGACAGCTTAGAAAAACCTGTCTCAGGAATATCCAGTGCGGCGGTGTCAAGGATGCTATCGTAAAGGGTCAAATAGCTTACCGATCCGGCAGCAGACAAGTCTACAGTCCTACGCTGCAAAAGGTTGTAAGTAGGAAGATCAGCGTTGATTGTTTTATTTGAAACAAGTGTTACAGATGCCCCAGCGGATTCAGTGGCGGCAGGCGCAATAGTCGTGACAATCTTATTTGAACCACCCTTGCTAGCAACTATACTGAAAACATTAAGAAGCGGGTTTGTGTATCCAGTTAACCAAAATCCATCGCCAACGCTAAGCGCGGCATATGCAGTAGCTGATACAGTATGTCCATCAACTAAAGCGGCATAAGTTGTTGCGGTATTAGTAAAGGCAACCTGATCACCATGTATAGCTTGCCCAAGCAATGTGATTGACTGCTTTGATGTGCTTGACTCAAACTCCATCGAGTACTCTTTGGTGTCTTGAACCTGCTCTTGACCTTGGTTGGTGACTTGGATTGTGTCATCAGTAGCGTAAGTAATCGCGACCTTAGGCTTGCCGGTTGTACGGCGCAAAGGGATGAATGCGGGTGAAGTATTAACAACACCCTTGGTCAATTGTGGGAGGTAGGCAACGGTGGTGTCCCTGCCTCTACTGAGCCGATCTGTAACAATTGTAGTGGTCATGTTTTCACCTTATAAATTTGGATTTAATGTTTGAAATTGAAAGTTAGCGTCCACCTGGACACGCCACCAGTTTTCAGTTTCTCCGCGTGGGATAACTTCAACCGGGTAAACCACTACATCATCTTGAACGAAGCCATTATACAAAAGTTTAATAAGGTTTGCAGTGTTTAGTGCCGATTGTGAGCCGCCGCCTAATTTGTAGAAAACATCTATGGTTAGGATTCCGTTATTAAGCTCAAATGCGCCTTGTGCGTCCAGATCCTCCAGATTGGTAGTGTTTACTGTTAGCCGTAGCCATTTATCGGAAGGTGTTGTGAACGATGCATTCGGCAGCTTAACCTTCGCAGCAGTAAAACCCGCTGGCAAATTAGTCAGCAAGCGATTAATCAAAACAACTTCCGCATCCTGTAGGCTATTGCTCACGAGCTACCTCTTGCGCGATGATTCTGTCAATGTACTTAGCCGGGGCCTGCAATGAGGAGCCCTCGTTTAATTTTCCTATATAGGGTTTTGTATTCTGGATGTAGAGATTTGTGTATGTCGGAGCTGAATTAATTTTGGCCAGCCCATTCGATATTGCCGCAGCTGGATCGCGCATATTTATCTCTGTGTTGTCTGGAGCCCCTACACTAACAAGCCATGCACTGCGCGCCTCACTGGTATCAACGGGGGTTTCTTGCACAAGCCTGGTATCGATTCGAAATGCAAGCCTATTACGAACTCTTTTGACTTCGCCGGATAAGAACTGAGCTATGTTTATCTCAGGCATTATTGTGGCCTCACGTGCAAAGTAATTGATGCATCAGCAGGGTCCATGCTTACGCGCAATAGATTGCACACCTCACCTTTTCGCGTGACAGCGCAATTATCAGGGCTCGGCGTTTCGGTTAATTTCTGGCGCTCGCCAATTAGCATGTAGTCGCCTATCTTGATTTGCTGCCCGTCAAATTGTTTAACGTCGTATTCAATGCGAATAGTGCTAAATGTTTGCGTGGTTATTGTTGGCTGTTGAGTATTGTAATCAAATGAAGTTGTTTTAGTGATAACTGTAGGCGAGGCAAATTCGGCAAAGGTATTGCCAATTAATTCAGCGGCTAGCCCGTAGAAATCCTGTGTAAGACTCATGTGCGGTTAACCCTATGGAAGTTTTTTCCACCGCCATACCCAATTAGTGGCGCAAGAATGTCATCGATCAGCGTAAACGTCGTGCCGCCATCAGCAGAATAATCAGAGTATCGAATAGTCATAGGCCCAAGGGTTTTTTCAATGATCGATCCGTTTGAAATATTCGCTTGCGGGTCAACAGTTAACGAAAGCAATGCGGATTCGTTCTGCGCATCTTTTACTAATTGGGGGATGATATTGATATCAATCGGATAGCTGTCTTGATAAGCATCTACGCGAGGCCATGCGCGACGCTGTGGAGTTGTTGAGCTAAGGTAGCGCTTATCTCCTGTAAAGCTGTATGTATCAACGTAGCGAGCGCCCTTACGCAAGGCTATTTCTTTAGAATTGTTATCTAACAAAGCCCATGCCGTATTACCCATAGCAAGGTGATAAGCATCAGCCTCAACGATAGTGTTGTAACTGTCAGAATTTGCACCACCGATGGTAACGTCTAAAGTCATGGCACAGCCCTATGAGGTTTTAGCGATTTTAACGCATTAAAAATAATTAGTAAAACTTGCTTGACCGCACCGCTTATTAAGTCTAACCTTTAGACATAAACAAACAAAAGAGGTTTACATGGGCGCAAGTGAAGATGTTAAAGCAAGTGGTTTGCCGAACGCAAAATACGTTTATCAAGCCGCAAACATTAAGAAGGCTACATTTTTCAATTGGTACAACAACAACCGCCAGCTATTCGATGTTGTAGTGGCTGGGGTTAAATCACTAAAAGACAAAGGGGAAATAAAATGAAATTAATAATCGCAGCTTTAGTGTTGATTTGCGGCATATGTGACTATGCGTGTGCAGACAATTTAATTGTAGGGCAATACTCATACCATTTTAAAAAATATATGTATGCGGGAGGCCCAGAGTTTCGCGATAAGCATGCACTAATCGGGTACTCAACAGAAAATTATACCTTCATTGCTATGAAAAATAGTTTTGATAAAAATTCATTGGTCGCTCTGAGAACATTCCATAAAGACTTCAATAGCAACTTTCGCGGATATGCATCAATCGGAGTTGCTACAGGATATTCAAAATATATTGATGAAAGTGTTGGAGACCTTAGCCCTGTTGGATATTTCAATCTAGACATACATCCAAGAAGCAATAGGTTTGGGTTGGTTGTCACCTACGCGCCTGATGTTTTTGTTGGCGTAGGCGTTAGATTAAAAATAGGCAATTAAAGACCTGCTTTCCTAGAGTAGCCATCAATAAAAAACCCGCCTTGAGAGCGGGTTATTCTCATCAGTATTGCTTAGCCTAAGAGCTGAGCAACAAACTCTGGCTTCCAGACTTTACCGCCATAAACGCAAGAGATATCGATCATGGATTTCTTGTAGCCTTGGTACAAGCTTAAGTCGAATGACAAGCCAGACCACGGATCAACAACAATCATTTGATCCACAGCAGCATCACCACCTGGAGGCGCAGCGTATGGGCGAATCGCCAACTCGATAGCCTTCTTGTGGAATGCAACGTTAGCCGTAGAGGTGTTGCCTACGGTGATTGCATTGTTGTCTGGAATGGCTACGCGCAAGCCAGGGCCTGCAATTGTGAAGCCACCACCTGAAAGAGCGGTTGCAACAACATACTTATTCACAGTGTCAGCTGCAAATGTAACTACATCGCCAGCCAAGATTGTGCCGGTGCCAGTATCAGCAGGTATTGTAGTAGTCCCGACAACAAGGGATGCGCTGTTTGCCAAGTAGCCTGAGCCAGTGCCTTTAGTTACCGGAACGGGTGCGGCAGACTCTTTAATGCTCAAACCCTGAAGATTCAACAACTCGCCCTGACGAAGCAATGAGCTAGAGCCAGCCTCATTAACCTTTTGCAATTGTGCAAGGTTGCGCATCTTAGTGCCTGCCAATGTGTTGAAAACCAAAGAAGCTTGGCCGTCAGTTGGCATACCGTTGTCAACGAGGATTTGGCGCACTTCTGCAATCTCATTGAAGTTAGATGCAAAAGGAGTTGTGCCGGCAGTGCCGAACGCACGTGAAGCGCCAGCGCGAGCCAATGCCCACTGGTATGATTCAATTTGGTTTGCGATCGCACGGAATGCTTGAGCAATCTGGTCACCGTAGACGGTCTCATAACCAGCACCATTGTTCAGATGCTTAACATCCTCGCCGGTGTATGGGATTTTTACAGATGCGGTTTGATCAAGAACCATAGTTTTGTTATCTACGGTTTGATCTGTACCCTCTGGAATAGTCATGGAAGGCGTGATTGTGCCAACTGTTGGTGTGCGAGTGAATGCGCTGCGGACAGTGTCGCCCATTGCTGCGCGCCCTGATCCACCGTTAACAGTTCCAGATGGAACAACGCCGACCAATTCGCGGCCAACAATGTCGGCAGCAACATAAATATCAGCGGCTAAGTTTGTAAATACGTTAGGCATGGTATAAACCTCTTAAAAATTAATTTATGGCTAGCCTTCTACGACTTTGCCACCTTCTTTTGCAAATGTTGATCTGCCAACATGGTCAAGCGCATCGAATGCAGACCTTGCCATTGTCTTTCCGGTGGCCGCTTGCTTGTTACCGCCCTGCGAACCTCCGCCACTATTCTGCGCCGATGTTATAAACTTGGCCGCCTGCGGGGTAGCCTTCCACTCACCAATCGCGTCAGCTAATAGCTTATCACCGAGCTTTACAACGCGGTTATCACCATCAACTTCAACCTTCGCACCGCTTGCAAACTTGCTTAACAGTACATCAGCCATATCAACATCAGTAACGCCAGCCTTTGTAAGCTCTGCGCGTACACCTGATTCAACAAGCGCCTTAGCAGTGTATGCAGATTCAGATTCGTGCAATTTCTTGAACTTATCCGCTTCTGTGGCCATTGCCTTAGTTGATTTCTCAGCTTGGGTTAACTTGCCTTGCAACTCTTCAACTTGTGACTCAAGTGCGGCGTGCGCATCCGGGTCAATTGTCGAATCTTTGCGAGCCTTCTTAACTTCGGCCAATAGCTGCTTGTTCTTGTCGGCTAATGCAGTAGTCGCTTCGTTTACCAACTCTGCTACAGCTGCTTTGGTTTCTGGATCGTTAATATCAAACGGCATCTTTGTGACCTCTGGTCGGTTGCGGGCTCTGCCCAAATATCTACGCTCAATCACTCAGCAATTGAGCTGTAGCGTTATATTATCACATTTCTAATTCTATTCAAATCTGCGCAATTGCTTCAATGTCAGTTCGCGGCCAGACCCATCAATCAAATCAGATATGGTTATCTTGCCTGACTTATACAAATCGTATCGGCCCTCGCCCAGGTATTGCTTTTGCCATGCAGCAGACTTTCCGCTAATAAATTTATTGAAGTCGGTCGATGCTGGAACTTGGCCATCGATACTCGCCCTCATACCTTCTGTAACGTCATTTTTTGCAAGGCCTATTTTATCCCAAGCCTTCAGGATGTAGGTGAATAATGACCTGCAACGAAAGTGCCTTGGGCATGATTTATAAGGCAGCTTCTTAGGGCCTAGCGGTTTTAAATCGAGAGTGTATTTTTCATGATCATATGATGCGCATAAAAATGTTGTTCTTGAGTCAAGGACCGCGAGCGACATTTTCCCATCAAACAAATCATCGTTATCTGCAACGATTGCCTCACGCGCTGCTATTGCCACCGATTGCGTTGACGTCCTTACCAGAGCATCAGCTTCACGCCTGGATATATTGAGCGCATCGGTAACTCGCTTGGTAATTTGCTGGTTTGTTTCTGATTGACTTAAACCTAATCTCACCACCCGCTTAAATTCATTCTGAGCAGATCTCGATTGCTGGTCCCACCAATCTTTACTTGGGCTGCCAACCACTAAAACATTATTCGCTATTGCATTAAGCTGCGCGACAGTCGGCATAACCTTAACCACTGCCGCACCCACGATTGCATTTGCAGATTTAACAAAGAA
>Ga0222712_10007430_pt1 | contig 10595 bp, 9 predicted proteins | sample C33_657DmetaG_FD_165043 | JGI IMG/M metagenome (GOLD analysis project Ga0222712, IMG submission 165043) | Estuarine water microbial communities from San Francisco Bay, California, United States - C33_657D | ecosystem: Environmental > Aquatic > Marine > Unclassified | place: USA: California... | reverse complement strand
TGTTGTTACTGTTGGTGAACCTGTTGTTGTTGCTTGCGCTACCGTGTCCGCTGTTCGAATAATTACTACACCGTTTGAACCGCTGCCGCCTGTGGCATTGGATTGTGTACCAGATCCGCCACCACCGGAACCGCGTGCCGCTGTAGCGTTACCGCCAGCCGCGCCACCATTACCGCCAGCACCGCCAACACCTGACGAACCACCCGCGCCACCTGATGTTGAAGTGAAACCGCCACCGCCGCCGCCAGCCGAATAAACGACTGCTGAACCTGACAAAGAATTTGACTCACCTGTACCACCAGCACCGCCACCATCATTCGCTGCTTCAGGAAATCCTGTTGAACCTTTACCGCCACCACCTGAACCGCCAGCACCATTATTTGAATGACCGCCTGCATCGTTGCCCTGTGCCGCCAATGTGTAACACTTATTTCCTGCAGTGTTGTTTGCAGTAAACGCCGCTGACATACCGCCAGCCGAACCGCCACCACTACCAATGGTCGCATTACTTGCACCACCACCACCACCATATGCAGTGATCACATCAAAACTTGAATTGCCACCTAACAGACCAGCAATAGTTGTCGAAGTCCCGCCAGTACCGCCAGCGCCTACGCTAACCGTATAAGTCACATCAGCGAAAATGTCGTAACTGTTAGCAGTTACCAGACCGCCAGCGCCACCACCACCAGCCGCGCCCACTTGTGCAGCGCTACTAAAACCGCCACCACCACCACCAGCAACAATTAAATAATCTATTTCAACAGATTGAACACCAGTACCATTAAAAAAAATCGCAGCACTAGCACTAATGAAATAAAGCGTGCCACCCCCCCATTGTGCCAACGCCAAAGAACCCGCCGAATTAACTGTTGCCGTACCAGCCGTGATCGTACAAACGCCCGCACCGATATTAGAAATCTGTAAATTATCGCCTGCCGAGAATAAACTTGTATTAACCGTTATCGTCGTGGCGCTTGCAGAATTCATATTTATACGCTTGCCAGCATCGCCAGCAACTAAAACATAATTAACCGTTTTAGTGTTTACAGGGATATTAAAAGTTGAATTAAGTTCCGATGCAGTCAAAATTTGACTGGCAACAAACGGGTAGGGCGTTGTAGTCATAAAATCAGATTACCCTAAAACATTGTCTGATGGGGCGATGACACCGAACACGGGGTCATCAAGTATCAATTCATAAACAATCACAGTCGGTGAAGTAAACAGCGCAATTGAATGACCTTGAGACAAACTGATTGTGTGTTCGACACCTTCAATTGCTAATTCCTGTGCCAGTTCGCTGGTAGTTGCGCCAGTGGTGAATGTGTGTTCAATGGTGATTGTTTGTCCGATGTCAATGATTGCCACCTGGTCGCGCTGTAGCCCTGTAAGGCTCATAAACGCTGTCTCAACCGATGTGTACCGCGCTACAGGTTCAGGCTCTAACAAGTAGTTAGCGAGGCTCAGCGCGGCTGTGTCATCGTGTAGCAGGCTCTCAGTGATGGATTGAGTTTGAATAAAATACAAGGTCTGGCTCGCAGCGTCATCGGCAACTTGCGGATTGTTACTGCCTCGAATGGTGACTGATGCGCGGTTGCATACCTGATCGGCTTGGAACGATATGCCCACCCCGCTGTAGGGAATGTTTGTTCCGTCATCGTGAAAGTCTGCAACTGAACTGCTGAGAGTGTTGCCGATACGCGGCTGGAATGTCAAATTACCCGTTCGTGACATGAAAAGTCGGCCTTGCTCGGCCTGGTTGATTGCCGCCAAATATGCCTGAACCGATGTGCCATTGTCAACTGTGAACGCTGCTGAACCGCCAAGTGTTTGTGTGCCTGTACTGATAGCGCGTTGAGCAATCGGGAATGCAACCTCTGGCAAATCAAGAACTGCGGTAATTCGAGCGCTGGACAATTGTTCACTGACATTGAATTCATCTAAATATGTTTGTGACAATAAATAGAAATCATCTGAACAATAAACCGTGACAGTGTCAATACCGCCCAACGCAAAGTTGTAATCGTAATTAACAACAAAACCTTTGAACAAATATTCTTTGTCATTGTTTGTGTCGTACCGCGCAAAGCGTACTTTTCTCATCGGCGCTAAACCTGGCTGTTCAGTGGTTGCATCCCAATAGGGTGAATCCTCGTTGAATGGATTAAACACGCCTGTTGTGTCAAGCATTGTGAATGCCATTGTGCCTGCACTGAATTGATCGCCAATGTCTTGTCGACCGCGTTTAATTGTCACATTGTCGCACCCATCCAATACGCTGGCAAAGTTAGTTGTGCCGTTAAGCACGAACTGAGTATTGTCCAGCATACCCATTGTTGCCGAATCAAGTGTGAACGCATCCTGCAAAAATCCTGTGTCAATCTCTAATTCGTAATTACCAGATTGAACTACTGCTGTGCCCGCCATTATGCAACCTGAATTTGTGCTGGCCCTGCTGAACGGTTGTAAGCGCGAATGGCGTTAACTACTGCCTGCCCGATCTCGGCGCTGGTAGCCAGACCGCCAGTGACATTCACTGTCACACCGCCACCATTCATGCTGCCGAGTTGTGATAACGGAATAATTGCCTCTGGGCCTTTTTCACCCACCATTGCCAAAGTTGGCCCTGTAACAATTCCACCATTAGCGAAACCTGGAATGTTTATATTGCCAATATCAAAACTGCCAAACGAATCTTTTAGGTCAACAAGTTTTCTGAACATGCCAATCAGCACACCTAGCGGCCCTGTCACAACCATTATTGAATTGCCGAACAAGTCGAATGCGCGTGACATTGCCTGAAATTTAATTTCTAAATAAACCATTGCTGCAGTCAACGCAACCACTGCAGTTGCAACCAGCACATATGGGTTAGCGGTTGTAACAACATTTAGCGCAATAGTTTTTAATTTTAAGGCAACTAAGGTGGCTTCATAAATTTTCATAGCGACATTGGCGGCAATCACCGCTGTAGCAAGTGTGCCGATCACGCCAATAAATATCAAGAACACTTGTGTATTTTCTTGTGCCCAATCCGCGACAGGTTTCAAAATACCTAACAAACCAACAAGCGCTGGCAACAATGCTGCACCAATTGATTCTTTGGTTTCATCAAGCGCAATTGTTAAACCTTTCATCTGACCTTCAAATGAATTTGCTGCCGTTGCTGCCGCGCCACCAAACTGTGTCGACAAATCAAGAGTAAAATCACCTGCTCTGGCTGTTACTTCTGCCAGTTCAGCGTTAGTTGCTGAAAGTTTTTCGTTAATTGCCAAAGTTTTTTCGGCTGCTTTAGCACCATCAATAAAACCATTTTTCAAATCGTATTCAATGCCCGCTAAATCTTGTGTGTACTTTGCAACCTCTTTTGTTAGTTTTGCTTTTTCTTTTAATGCAATGGAATTTTCGCCAAGTGGAATACCCAATTTCTTTAGCGCGTCCAATTGCCCATTTTCGGCCTTACTCATGGCTATTGTCACGGACTCTAAATCTTTGCCAGTTGCCGCACTCACATCTAACGCAGTCGCCATCAAGACCTGAGCGCGCTCGACATCGCGTGTGCCTCGCAACAAATTCGCCATCGCTGGCCTTAAATCGTCATCACTTACTGAAGCCGCGCGTGATGTCGCAGAAATAAATTTTTCAAGTTCAGCCGCACCATTTTTAGTGCCGCCAGTTGTGTTTTCTAATGCGAGCGCTAATAGTTGCTGTGATTTCTGATCTTCCATTGCAGCCTTAGTAGCCAAACCTAAACCTGCTGCTAAACCGCCAACAACAGCGATCGCTGGGACTAGCGCTTTGTTTAGTGCGTAGCCAGTTTTTGCGCCCGCGCCATCAAGTGACGCAAATTCTTTTTGTGCTTTGTCAAATCCTTTTGTGTCGAGTGACGAAATAATCGGGATGCTAATTGCCATGTTCAACCACCATTTTTTTGTTCAAAGTTTTCATCACCTTGTCAACAATTTTTTCAACTTCGTTTACAACATTTTCACGATTTTTGTTAACAGCCTTTTCAAGTACGCGGGGCGCTGGGCCTTCTTCGCGATTTAATGTGTCAGTGAATTTTGTTGTTTTGTTTTTACCAGCATGGTCAAAGATTGCGCCTGCAACATCTTTTTGTTGCATTGACATAAGTTCGTATGGTGTGGCCTTGAATGAAACCATGTGTGATTCACGGGGATTGTTTTCAGCATCAAATGTGTCTTTGAACATTACGGTTTTGGCTTTAGTGCCACGCTTGCCAACTTTAGTGATAAAGCCTTTTTGCACCGCGCTGGTGCTCCAAAATATTGATCTGCCTTTAATTAACGAATACTTATACATCCTGGACAATGGCGCACCGTTGCCAGCAGAGTTCTCAAACTTTTGCACAGCGTTTCGAGCATCGGCCACAATCGCATTGCCAGCCTGTTTGATGTCTTTGGTTACTTGTTTGCGATATGTTTTGTCAAAGTCGTTTAGGTCTTTCAGTGTTTGCTGAATGCCAAAGATTTTGACTGATGCTTCCATAGTTACTTTTTGCCTTTGTTCCGTGTATTGATAACACTAATGACTGTTACCAAGTCTCTGTGGTCAAAGGTAATCTGCGGCGGCCACCACCCTACTGACACCAGCATTTCTGCTAGTTGCCTTCGGTAAGTTCCCCGCCCGTATGGTTTGGGTTTGTTTTGTCCTCGACACTAACAATTGTCATTTCGGGATTTTCTTTAACCCATTGTTTCCATGTTGCTGGAAGTTTTGCGCCAGCAAGTTTCAGGATGATGTGCGCCCAACAGCACATGTCACCAAATCCCATGCCGCGACCGTCACTGATTTTTCTGTTCTCTAGAGATTCCCATTCGGTGATTACAAACATGTTTGTGTAAAGCGTTTGCGCTGGTTCACCGTTATTCAAATCAACTTCAAGCCCGATTTTCATTGTTCTCGTTTCTCGGTCGTTGACCGTTCGTTATGGTGTGATGTCAATTGTTAATTCGCCGCCAGTGAACTCCAAATCAATTGATTGCAATTCGCCCAACGTCATATTTAGCACAGGCATCGAAGCGAGCAGACATCCCTGTAACTCAAACGCAGGGTTTGTCGCACTAAGCGCGGATGCTGATGGCACATATTTGATATCTGTTTGTGTGCCGACTAGCGGTTGCAGTGCTGCGTAACTTGCGGCCGCTGCGTAGTCAAGGTACAAAGTAATCGTTGCAGAATTTGATGCAAGGCCTGGCACATAAGATCGGTAAGCGATTGCGTATGTAGTTTTATCAAGCGGCTCGAATGCCTGATTTGCTGTGCCTGCTGTAACCCATGCGGATAGGTCAATGCCATCCACAAAAAATTGTGGGGTTGATTGATAATTGATAGCCATTGGTTGTGCCTTTCGTTAATACAGGTTTAGCAGGTTTAATCAGGAATCATGTGGATTTGGATGTCAGTTTGATCATAAGTTCGTAGCAAGGATAAATGGCGTTGCCGATTTCAAGGCTGGTTGGTCGCCCAGATGTAACTGCAACATTCTTACCAAGTACCAAAGAGCACAAATTGAGTAGTGAGCGCATCGCGTCAAGGTTCGCTGGCCCAAGTGTCACAATGCTTACAGGGAATGACATGTCAACAACCTGGCTGTTCCATGCCTCAAATGAGCAAGCCGAAATCATTACGCATGGCGGCACGATATTGCGCGGGTCGGTGACTACTTGTAAAGTCGTGACTTCCGTTAAGAACGCCGCCAGGTCATCTAGTGCTGTGTTGAATAAATCTGTGTAGTTCGCTGGCATCAGGCAACCACAGCGCGATTGATTCCCAACAGTTGTTTAACGATCGGTGATAGTCCGTTTGTTGTGCCTTGACCCATGCCATCAAATGATGCGAAGTCTTGCCCGGCTGAACCGCGTTGGCGATACAAAGCGCCACCATACATTGTTGTACCAAGTTTTACAGCCGATGATGGCGCTGTACTCAATTGGTCAAAATAGCCGTTTTCAAATCTTCTGAGACTGCAGAATGCGTTAGCGGCCTCTGCACAAATGATTACAAATGCTGCATCTTCTGCCGATGCAACAAGTATGCCTAACCAGTCCAGAATGTCTTGATCATCAATCCATTCGCATACCGGGTCAAATTCAATTGTGCCTGTTGCTGGTGCGCGCTCGACTGCGTCACCAACCGCCACATACATCACCTGGTTATTTATTGGGATGTTTGGATTGAACGCTGGAAATCCGTTGCCGTCTGTGCCTATGTAGTAATACTGTGGCACTGCGTATACAACGACTGTGCCGTTGAAATCCGCGCCAACAGTTGCAACCGTTATTTCTTGGCCGATTTCAAACGATGCGTTTTCTAATGTTTGTAATACCGCGTAGTCATTTGATAGTTGTTTGCTGGTAACTGTGTAAATTGTCATGGCGGTAAGGCCGCCCTAACTAGCCGCGCTTGACGAACTTAGTTGCATCGATCATTACTGATGCGAAGTAACCGCGCCATGCAATCGTTCGTGAAAGTTGTGATGGGTTCTCGATACTGATTGCACCTTTAGGTGTTTCCCAGTTCTCGAAGCCTGACGCATCAGCAACAATCAAATTGCCTGCTGGCAAGAATCGGTCAACCACTACGCGCAAGCCGAATGCTGTTGCATCCGTGTTGCCTGGTGTGACTGAACCGTATGCGTTCATCGGGCCAACTGCTGGAAACAGTGGTCGGCCTGAATCGTCAACCAGTCTGCCGAGCGCTGCGAAATATGCGGGTGTCATGAACATGTGTGTTGGCAAGTTGCCATTTGATTCTTCAAGAATTTTGACTGCACACGCATAGACGAAAGTAATCCAGTCGGCTGGCGAATCTGCGTCAGTGAGTGTTTCTTCTTGTGTTGTTCCTGCTGCAAGTGCAATCGCTGCGACTTCATCAGTTGTGTTTGCGTAAACGCGAGCCATGTCGTCTAATAAAGCGCCGAGAACTTCTGGTGAAGTCCAATCGATTGATGCTTCTGACAAACTTACATAGCCACCATAAATACCTTTTGTGACTTGAACATCGTCAACGATGAACTGGCCTGCAGTGATTGTTGTGGATTGTGTTACTGCGCCTTGTGAAACATTCGTTGTAACTTTTGGTCGAATAAACACTTTGCCCGATGTTGGCATTGCGCGAACACCAACAGCGTCAACGATCGGACGCATGCCAATAAGATTGTTGTAAATCGGGGCAACCGTTGGAATCGGGAGCAATCCATCCAGTGTGCCAGTGTTCACATCGGGCGCTGAAGCGCGGATGCCTTCGTTCATGCGTGCGAAAATTTCGCCACCTTGAAATGCTGCAACGATGTATTCGGCAGCGGATGGCATGCGAAATTCTCGTTTTGGTGTAGCCCACAATTTTTCAACTGCTGATGCTGCCTCGACTACTGGTGTGACTTCTGTGTCCATAGGTGATTCCTTTTCTGTGACTTGTTCATCATTATTACTGATTTCGGGTTCTCTTTGTGGGATGCTCGCTGCGACATCGGTGATCACCGAACTGGCGAACGCTGGCTGTGAGACGACCGATAATTCGTTGAAACTGGCTGACTCGATAACCATTACGCCTTGTTTGTCAAAACTAAATTTCTCTACATTGACACCGACTGAGACTTCTGAAAGCGTGCCATCACTCATCAAAGTCAATGCCTCGTTGCCAAGTTCGGTTTGCGATATTGATGCAGTAAACATGAGCGCTTCGCCCGTGTCAATTCTTTCCGTCACCTGGCCAATAATTTTTTCGGCGTTGTGTTGCATGTAAAGTTTTGGTCTGCGACCGTCAACAGGTAAAGAACCTGGCAAGAACATAACTTTTTCGCCTGACGAAACAACAGCAATTTGATTCCATTCGACTGCGACACCAGAGATTGATCGGCGCGGCGCTTCGCCTGCCGCTGCCGCATCAACCGTGATGAGATGAGAGGGACTAAATCTGATCATTGATCTGAGCCTACATTGTCGGCTGGCGCGTTTCGTGGCATATCTGATCGCTCTGGCATGATGTCACCGTCAACGAAATCTGAGATATCGAATTTGACATAAGTACCGTTTGGCAATACTTGGTTCATGCTCAATGTCTGGCTGATACATTCGGCCACATTCTTGGCCGCGAATGTCCAAACATCCTGGCGCGCTTCCTGGCTATTCGTGTAGGCATATGAACCCACCGAAAGATTCAGCAAATACGCAGGAACTCCCACCACTCGACTGATTTGCATTTGCATAAATTCACTACTTTGCACCAGCATCATTTTGTCGGGCGATGTCATCAATTCTTGATAGTGAACTTCTGGTGATAGCGCCGCAATCGTTTGTGTCATGCGTGCTTCATTGAATGTCGCTGCCAATTCTTGGAGATCGGTGGCTGACATTGATTCAGAGTTTGGTTGCACTTGCAGAATGCCTGATGGAATTGCTGATGATGCGTTTCTGAATACTGCTTCGTCAAGTTTGATTGCAGTGTTGATGACGCGCTGCGATGCGTACACAACACCTTCGCTCCCTGACAAGAATTGGACCACATCTTCAACCGGGATTTGACTGCCGTTGAAGTAAAGATTTGATGCTTTACTGAACCAAATGTTTTGTGTTTGATCGGTGCTGGTAATCATGGCGGCTGGTAGTCGACTGAATGACGCTGGGTAGCCATCATTTGTGCGCGAACTAATAAACCAAAACGCTCTGCCGAAAGTCACAAGATCTGCGACTGTCCATGACAGCATGAAATTGTTTGTGGTGGCAGGATTTATCCTGCGTAACCAACTGCGGGGCGCGATGTATCGGCATTCCATTTCGCGTGTTTGTTCATTCCAGATTTCGTTATACATTTCAAATTTCATCGAACCGATAACACTGCTAATCAGGCCGACTGCACGCGAGTATGCAGGCACTGACATTGCGCGATTAAATAGTTCGCCCTGCGTATATGTGAAGTAGTCACCGATCATTGCAGCCGATGCGCTACCGCCAGACGCTGCTGCGATTGCTTTAGTTTTTGGTGTTCCAAATATAGGCATGCTCAAAGTATGCCACTGCGACTAGTTCACAGTGTGTATAGGTGCTGGCCGCAACAGACCGAGAAAGCAGGTAACGGCCAGCCACCCGATAACAGATTAGCGATTCACTGTGTACACCATCGGTTTTCTTGTCGTGACAGGTTTTGAAGCCATCGCCACAACCCAGCACAAAGCCCGCGCCAACTCGATCGGGCCTGGCGAACGAATTGATGAAAGTGTGACCGCGCCCTGCACTTTGACCGCGACCGCCCTGGCGACATGTTGTGCCAGCAGGGTTGAACCGTCATGTGCAACTTTGCCTTCAATGATTGCGTTACGCGCTAACGATGTCCATCTGATCAGTTCACGATTACCGACTATCTGCATTCGACTAACAAGTTTTGCTGGCATTGAAAGTTCAAGTGTTGGTGTCACCAGCAGTCTGGTGGTTTGATCGCGTACTTCGTTTTCAATTGCTGTAATGCAATCCTGGAGTGTGTCTTTTACGAATGCAACTGTGACTTGGCATTTGCCTTGCGGATTCATTGCACCACGAAGCCCAATATATCTTGATTCGTCTTGGCTGACTTCGACTGCTAACACTCCACCATTCGGCATCGGTTCAGTAGTAGCGAGCGCATCCCAAACCCCGGGCGAAATCCAGCCTTGTGAACTAGCCAACCAAAGATTTACTGATGAGCGAATGAACGCTGCTCGATTCGGTTGTTCAGATTCTGCCTCTAACACATCTAGCGAAATTGTCCCGCCAGCGATCGCAGGGTTCGCCGCGTGCCACGCTTCAACGCTCATCGGGTCGACAGTATTTTTCGGTGAGTATTCCGCGAAATAAAGTTTGCCTTGTTTCTTGCTGTCAATAATTCTCAAACCTTGTTCACGCCATTTGAGAAACTCGACACTGGATTCATCACCAGCAGTTGAAGTCATAAACATCAACGGAGATTTCGCTGTGCGCTGTGTAGGCATCAACCCCAAAGAAACCGCGTCACTCGACACAGCCCACAGTTCATCGATATACACAAAATCCACAGCCGCCATACCGTGACCGACCGTAGGTGTTGCTGCTCGAATTATCCAGCGCGTACCGTCAGGGAATTCAACCTGATTACGGCCGATTGACCAAGACACAATGCCCGAAAACTTCGATTCAAAAATCGGGGCAAGTTTCAAGAACATTTCATAAGCAAGATCAAGACGATGGGCGCACGAAATAATTGTTTGCGGTTTACCGCGCTGCTCAGCAAAATCTGTAGCCCACCACCCTAAAACGGCTGATGCAAGAGTACTTTTTCCATTTTGCCTAGCCACACTCAGGCAACCCTGACGATGCAACAAATCACCATTCGAATCATGCACCAACAAATTGTGTGCAATATGGCGCTGCCAATCCATAAACGGAATACCCAAATACTCCGCAGACCAATCGGCCACCTGATCACCATAAGAACCTGCATAACTTTCAATGCTGGTTTCCAATCGTGGCACACAAGAACCAACGCCGATCAGCCCAGAATCAGCCCGAACCAGCGGGAACTGGCGCAAACTAGCCGTTTCAACTATTTCTAGCCGATTG
>Ga0222712_10007428_pt1 | contig 10597 bp, 18 predicted proteins | sample C33_657DmetaG_FD_165043 | JGI IMG/M metagenome (GOLD analysis project Ga0222712, IMG submission 165043) | Estuarine water microbial communities from San Francisco Bay, California, United States - C33_657D | ecosystem: Environmental > Aquatic > Marine > Unclassified | place: USA: California... | reverse complement strand
AAGGCAAAACCGCCCAGCCAAAATCCAATCAAGGATGGCCAGGCGTGCCCACTCCCAATGACGTAGACCGAGGGCAAAGCCAGGGAGATTTTGGGTATGGGTTTGTTGATGTAAACGCAGATTTTGGATATTCTACAGACGGTCTTGCTGTGGGTGACAGTGACACTGGTGAGGCCGGCGAATCCGGAACAAATACAGGAACTGCTGACGGCAACCCTGCGGGGGAAGGTGCCAACACCGCCGGCGGCGGTGGTGATGGTGGAGCCGGGGCTGACGGTGGCGGCGGTGGTGATGGCGGGTCAGGTCCACAGTAATAAAATAACACTGGTTGACCAACAACAAAATCTTTGCTATAATACTGCTATGCTGTATTTTAGTTATGGAATGAATACCAATGTGCAAGAAATGCACTCTCGCTGCCCTGGGGTGCAGAGTCTCGGGCACAGCCGCTTGATCAATCATGCATTTCGATTTGCCCAACATGCCGACGTTGTCAAGTGCAACGGCTCTTATGTGGACGGTGTGTTATGGGAAATAACCACTGATCATTTGAACTCGCTTGATCAGTTGGAAGCATATCCCTATTACTATAATCGTCGAGAACTACGGGTGTCAATTGCTGATAGAACAGCCATGGCAATTGTTTATTTCATGCAACCCGGACATGTTGATCACCCACCAAATGATTACTATTTCAACTCAGTTGTACAAGGGTACACCCAGCATGGGGTGCCAGTTGATCAATTGTACAACAGTTTACAACTGATACAAATCAATCGAAATTCACAATCAATGTTGTAAAAATACAACAAAATCACGGTTGACCAGAAACTCCCGTTTTGCTACAATAGAAGTATAGTAAACAACACGGAGTACCAGATGGGCTATAAAGTAATTGCTGGCAAGGACGAGATGGACCAGATGCGTGTGAAATACGGCCCCCGCAAAGGACTGGAAGGCCCTTTCAATTTCTCAGGTCGGGTGTTGTATTATGACAACATAGAGGGCGCCTACTACGATCCAACTACGGATTTCTATGTCACACAAGACGAGATGGACATGATCAACAACCGGCTTATGGGCATCCTAAAGGCTGCATGATGCAACAGACATTCTTGTACTTCACACCGGAATTTGTCAAGGAAGTGCTACAGATGCACGATGTTCACTGCATCTTTGAACTGGATGCACCCGATCACATCTTTGCTAGGCTCATGTCGGCCAAGTTCTACACATCGAAAGATATCAATGGGCGCGAAGCCGAGTTCAAACAATGCTACGCACTGAGCGAGATCTACTGTCCACACGAAGGCATTGACCGTCGTAGCGAATACGGAATGGAGACTGCCTAATCTGTTGTTAAAAAACAACAGAAAAATCGCAGCTTTTTGCGTGAAAAGTTCCAGAATTTGGTTGACCAGAAACACCCGTTTTGCTATAATAGAAGTATAGTAAGTAATTAGGAGCACAGTATGGAAACAATGACCCGCCAGGAAGAACTCCACAGCATATACTGGGACCTGTACAAGGATGCTCATGGCATTCGCCCACGTGGTATCGATACCTCCAACTGGACCGAGATGGCGTTCAACAGCGAGTTTGAGTACCTGACAACCATGATCCAAGACAACCACCGGCTGCAAGTGGCTGCTGAAGAAAAGGCCACTCATGCCTTTGAGATGCGAGTACAAACCGTTATCGCTTGCGGTGCTCAGGATCGTGAGATGGCCATGCGTTGGATCCACGAAGCAGAAGGTAGCAATGGGGACAACGAGTATCTGTGCTTCTTGGTGGGTCTGCCCTACCACTACTTCCGCAAAGCGGCTTAAGGAGTTGAAATGAAAAATAAAGAAAGAGCTAAAAAACTTGCCAAAGCAAGAGAGTTGATTGGACGAGCCGAGGACTTGATTTCAGAAGCCCTGCCGGCCACTGAGTACAGTCAAGAAATTTGCTTTTCGTTGTATAAAAATTATGTATCATTGGAAAGCGATGTTGCATTTTATAAACACTGCGAAGTTGATCCTATCCGCTAAAACCAATAATTGACACAAATTGGTTTTGGTGTTATAATTAATACTTAGTAACAAGGAGTTGTCAATGGCTTATGTACTAATTCATCGTAGAGAATCTGGCACACCAACGGTGCTGAAAAGATATTCCAGTCACAGTGCCGCACGTTGCGGCCTGCGGATCAGCAATCGTAATGCAGGCTGGACACGTATCTCAAGAAGTTTTGCTGGTGTTACTGAATTAGAATGGTGTGCCAGAGACAATGGCTTGCCAGTTTATAATTATGGTCCTTATGTGATCATGGGCGAAGAGACTTATTCTTATGTTTACAAAATAGGAGTTTAAAATGACTACCATTCAAGAAATCAATAGTACAATCATTGCCGGGTCATTTACTAATGACCAGCTTACCAGCATCATTGATGCAGTCAAGTATGCCAGGGCTCAACTGACTCACCAAAAGAAACGTGAGTTCTATCCTGGATGTGCGGTAAAGTTTACCAGCAGTCGTACCGGACAAATTGTACAAGGTACTGTGCTCAAGATAGCCATCAAGTATATCACAGTCAGTGAAAACGGTCGTAACTTTGGCAAATGGAAAGTGCCTGCCAACATGTTAGAGGCGGCATGACTATTAAACCTTTTCGTGAGTGGCTGGTAGACCTATGGCGTGCGAATTGTGATGAGCATGATGGATGGGGCCAGCCACGCATGACCATGAACGAATACTTTAAACAATACCGTTGGTGGCTCAAACGGGAATATCAATATCAAAAAGGAGTTAGACGTGGGTCTTGACATGTATGCCTATATCGCGGCCAAAGCCGATACCGACAGTGCCAGTCAACGAGAACTGGCTTACTGGCGCAAGCATCCTAACCTGCATGGTTGGATGCAAAAACTTGCCGAATCGAAAAATCTCAAGTACAGCACATTCAACGGTGTTGAACTAGAACTTACCTGGCAGGATCTGGATGAACTGGAACAGGCAGTGACTCACGGGAAACTGCCGGCCACATCGGGATTCTTTTTTGGCAACGATTCAGATTCTGAGTATCAAGAACAAGATTTAAATTTTATTAAAAAGGCAAAGGCTGAGCTTTTTCTTGGATTAAAAGTATTTTATAATAGTTCGTGGTGAAATATGTTCAAAAGAATATTACTATCTAGTCTAATAGGTGCAGCAGCCCATGCAGATCCCATGCCGGAACCTGGATTGGCCATGCCGGCATACACACCGCCAGTGATAACAGCACCTGCGCCGGTATACATGCCACCAGTGATGTATGCTCCTCCACCACAGATCATGCCCAATCAACCGGTGGCTACTGTTTATTACGTGACAAGGCCATCAGCATATCCTAAACCATTGGTCACGTATTATTACCCGGCGCAATCAAGCAACCGTCCGGTGTTAAAAATAACTCAGGTAGTCAACCAGAAATGAAACTACTATTGGTATTATCAACGGTTGTAATTATGGGATGTGCCGGTCCTGTACAACACACCGGACCCTCTGTAATAATTGAATCGGCAATACCAAACTGCGTTACTGCAAGAATGCAAATCAAATCGCATGAATATCAAATTGAACAATATTATCGCACTCATCCCGGCGCACTAACCACAGATGGACGACGATTTATTGCCTGGTCAAAAAATATTATTTGGTCATTAAAATCCACATGCGCCGCCCACTATCTCTAATTTTGGCCATGAGTATGGCAGGATCCGCATACTCTGAATGTTACAGTCGCATTGCGATGAATAACAAAACACAGGATAAGATATTAACTATCACTGATGTTCAACGAACCGTTGTCCCGGTTAGTTTAACTCAGGCCAAATGTGTGGTTAATTATCGAGCCCAAATAGATGCCACTTGGCACACTGTTGAAGGAGAAGCGGTTGGACTAAAATCAACCAATTCTGATTCAATCTGTGCCGAGGCTGTGTCATCCAGCCGCCGGCAATTGTTATTGCAAAACGGCAACCGAGTGAATATTGAACAAGACATGGTATGTACCGACCAAACAATTCCAACAATTAAATCTGTTGAAATTGGAGACCGTATTCGTGAAAGCCAAGTGGTACCGCATCCTAATTTTTTAAAACAATTTGAATATCGTGCAGCACAATGTCGGTGGTTTATCGAAGCTGAAGCGATCAGCCGGGATCTTGTACAACGACAAGGTATCATTTGCCAAATTCGGGATTCGGATTGGCAAGTGGTTGACAAGTGGTAACATGTGTGTTACAATCAAGTATTAGATATTATTACCAGGAGAAATCATGAAACGTCTAATTATTACAAGTGGAATCGTAGTGGCATTGGCAGGGTGTTCTAGTCTTGGACTGGGCACTAAAACAGCAGAGGTGTCGCCCACACCGCCGGTCACAAAGGATCAAACTATCCCAGCAGCAGGCAAATTGGATAGTCCACTGACTATTGATTTGCCCAGTTGGTATATCAAGCCTCCATCAGGAACTGATGACCACCTGTGGTTTGCTGGTACTGGATATAGTTCTGATTTGAGCATGAGTCGAGAAAAAGCCATACTTGACAGTCAGATGAAGTTGGCAGACACAATTAATGGCTCCATGAATGCCATGATCAAGCAACAAAAATCCGACAATTCAGGATCGCTTTTTACAGATAAAACATCAATCACAATCAAGAAAATTATTGCCAACACAATAATGACTGGCTATCGAATTGAAGACAGTCGAGTGATCAGTGAGAACCGTAATTATAGAACATTTATTCTGGTGCGGTATCCAGTGGGCGATGCCAATCGTTTGCTCAAAGACAAACTACAGCAAGAGAGCCAAAATAACAGTTCAGATGACGCTTTACAAAAAGAACTGGGTCGAGAAATTACCACACCTCCGGTCAAAGCCAAAACTAGCAGTGTGTTGGTACCAGATCAACTGCCTAACACAGTATCTGTAACAACGGATCCGGCACCCACAGCATATCAGTTTGTATCGCTGCCAACACCTGCTGAGCCGCTGCCAGCTGCGGTAGCATTACTACAAACAAACAACAAAGAATATATCAGGCGGCGAGCCGAAGCATTACAAAAACCCGGTGCAATTGTTATGCATGAAACACTTCGCTAAACATAATCTTGACCTTTATACCAGGTGTTGGAAAATAAATATATGAATGATTTTGACAACAGCAGGTTTTATAATATAATGTCGGCAGGCTGGATTGGTGATCTTGAAAGCTCAGATAGCCGAATACATAAAGAAAAAACAATTGAAAAAGCCTTGATGGCAGCCAAATTGGGCAGTGCCGATGCACAGGCTTTCTTGTTCAATTGCTACCAGGCATACAATCCTTTCTATGTGTTTGGCATCAAACAGGTGCCCGAAACTGTTGGACTGACCAACCGGCCCAATCCTTGGCCAACGTTTTGGGCATTGTTAGAAAGTCTTCGTACTCGTAGCGTGACTGGTAATCGTGCAAAAGAAGCCATTGAAACATGCAGTGAATTGTTTGATTCAATCGAATGGAACAACCTTGCTCGCAGAGTGTTGATCAAAGACTTGCGATGTGGTATCACTGACAAGACATTGAACAAAGTTTTGGGTAAAACAGAATACAAGATTCCTGTGTTCACTTGCCAACTGGCGCAAGACAGCACAGATCAACCTAAAAAACTCCGAGGCATTAAACGTCTTGAAGTTAAATTGGATGGTGTGCGTGTGTTGGCAGTTGTAACCGGCGATGTTTGTACATTGTACAGCCGCAATGGCAAAGAGTTTGAAAACTTTCCGCAGATTGCAGATTTTGTTGAACAACACCGCAAAGCATTCCAAAGTAATTCAGGGTTTGGTGGACAATTTGTACTGGATGGTGAAATTGTTGGCAAGAGTTTTCAAGCATTGATGAAACAAGCTCAGCGCAAACGTGATGCCAAAACAACTGATATGATTTATCATGTGTTTGATATCATGCCGTTGACTGAATTTCGTGAAGGATTTTGCAACCTCAAGCAAAGCAACCGCATTGAACTATTAAAACGTTCGCAATCATTACTGCCAGAATCGGGATGTGTGCAGATCATGCCCGGAATTGACGTGGACTTGGATACTGCCGAAGGGCATGACATAATGCAAAGATTTGCCAACGCATCTGTAGCAGAAGGCTACGAAGGCATTATGATCAAATCAATGGATGCCCCGTATGAATGCAAACGCAGTGATTTTTGGATGAAGTGGAAGCCTACCATCACAGTGGACTTGAATATTATTGGGTTTGAAGAAGGTACCGGTCGCAATCTCGGCAGACTTGGCGCCATAATATGTGAAGGAGTTGACAATGACAGAACTATACGTGTTAATGTTGGTAGCGGTTTGTCTGATAGCGACCGCGATGAGTATTGGGCCGCTCGCCATGAGCTGGTTAATCGAGTAGTTGAGGTTGAGGCGGACGCAGTTACCCAAAACCAAGACGGATCATACAGTTTGAGATTTCCTCGATTTTTGAGATTTCGCGGGTTCGAAGCCGGTGAAAAATTGTGAATGAACTAAGTGGCCAAACTGCCCACTGTGCCAATTAACTTGTTGACTTGATCAACAATTATTTAGAAAGTTTCAAATGAAGCGCCTAGCAGTTGTATTATCTCTGGCAGTGTGGTTTCTTGCGGGATGTGGCGGCGGCTCTGCTGACCCGTCTCAAAATAATCCGTCAGGTCAAATACTGACCAGTCAAATTGCCAAGGTTGCGGATTCTGAGTGTGTTGTAAAACCAATTAGAAAACCCAATACCTATCGTAGTGCAGTATTGGACATGCGATATGATCAACCTGATTTTAATAATCAAGGAATGCTGGTAAACTCATACAACGCAGTAACTCTTTATATTGATAAAATAAATTGTGTTGGGTTTGATACTGTGGTGTTTCAAACCAATACTCCAATTGATACAGTAACAGGTGCATTGATGTTATACGATCATGATGCATCACACTATAATAGAGATAAATCAATCCCGCAAGATTTTTGGCCATTGGTTGACTATGCAAAGAATAAAGGGCTAACGGTATTCATTAAATTACTGCCAGTTAACTATATTGATGATAATGCAATTTGCCCTGGATGTAGCAAACTGCCTGCCACATTCAATGTAGATACATTTTTTAACACCATGGCCACCTATGAAAAACAAATTGCACAACAGGCCCAACTACACAAGGTTGATGGTTTTTATATTGGGGCTTATCAAATAGGACTTGACACTGCGGAATACATGCCACAATGGGACAGGATTATCAGTCAAGTGAGATCTGTCTACACTGGTAAATTAATATACGAAAGTTGCTATCAATGTTCCACGCCTGTATGGGGCAAGATTGATATTGTTGCATTGGGCATGAATGATATCACCACGCATGTGACAAGCAATTTATTGGACCAGTTTCTTGCTGATAAAATTGTCTTAGAGTTTGTGTCAGCAGTGCAAAAAAACTTTGCACAGTATGCCAAACTCATCATAATAGATTCAATTTCAATCAATGCATCAGGCACATCTGATAATTTATATGTCATGACTCAATCCGGACAGTCTATATCACATATAAAAGCCAATTATCCGCACCAGGCTCTTGCCCTATCAGTGGTATTTGAACTAGCCGGCACCAAGTTAAATGATATTGTTAGCGGAATTAGTTTTAGAGAATATATGCCTTGGGGAAATGCAGTGTGGATTCGGCAACCCAACCCAACTCGACAAGGGGATGTTAATTTCAGTCTAGTTATGTCTCTCGGCCTTGATTTATACCATAACGACTCGGCCCAAACCAAATTGTCTGAATACTTGCAAAAGCCCTGGGACCATCGTACTATGAACTAACCCAATTAAATATATTTTATCACGCAAACACATGTAAATATGTAAACACCACAGTTGAAAGGTAATATTATGTTTGGTACAATGTACACAGGAAATCTTGAATATCGAGCTGCTGGCGAAATAAATTCGGCCATGGGCAGAGTTTATGGACATATGAGTTTGGCGGTGCTCACCTCTATGATTATCAGTTGGTTTGTGGGCTCTAGTCCAGACCTGCTACAGTTCTTTTTTACAGGTATCCTAAAATGGATTGTAATTTTTGCCCCACTGGTGGCAATATTTGCCATTGGATTCTTGATGGAAAAAGTAGGCAAGTTGGGAGCGCAGATCATGCTACACGGATTTGCCGCATTGATGGGATTGAGTTTTGCAACAATCTTTGCCATTTACACCATGGGATCGATTGTAAACGCATTTATGGGAGCAGCAGTGCTGTTTGGAGTGCTCAGCGGATATGGATATTTTACCAAACGCAGTTTAGACAGTCTCGGCAAATGGATGTTTGTGGGGTTGATTGCCATCTTAATTGCCAGTATAATAAATATATTCATAGGCAGTAGTGTAGGACAAATGGTAATTAGTGCATTGGCAATTGTTATATTTCTTGGACTAACTGCATATGACACACAAAAAATTCGTGAAGAATTGAGTTTTGACACCAATGGTGTAGCTGAAGTCCGGGGTGCATTAACTTTATACCTTGACTTTATTAATATTTTTATTAACTTGTTACAATTGTTTGGTGGTAGGAAATAAAATGATTAAATGGAAAATATCTCCCAAACAACAAAATACTGTTGAAGAACATCAACTGTTTGAAAAAGATCAACAGATACTTTGCAAGATAAGTGTATTTCGTACAGGTACAGTTGTGATAGATGGTGGTGATAGTCAGCCTGACCTAGAGCAAAACGACAAACATGCAGTTAACATGTATGATTGTGGATACGAATGTGAGTTACAATCTCTAGATGACCAGATATCTGAGTATTTTGTTTGGCCCTCACACATGTTACCAAGTGAATCTATTGTTCTTCAAACTGATTGGAATCGTGATAATTCTCTGGGGTTGGAAACTCATGGGTGGAAACAATATGCCACACAATGTTGGTTTGCCGGAGAAGTTGCCATGACAAAGATTAGCGAGTAACTCCAATACCGTTGACAACTGCTGATTGCATTGCTATAATTAACATGCATGATCAGGGAAATAATGCAGTTCAATAGGGTGGCGGGGTGAATCGATAACCTGGGCCTGCTACGCCTGTGGCACTGGAACGTTAGTCATTTAGGTTGCGACACTGTCTCTGGATTCGTCCAAAACTCAGAATGAAACCTGAGGGTATGCCAACAGAGAAATAAACAGGGAAAGGATATGCAAATGTCTGTTGAAACAGAGACCTCTGCGTCGAGCATGTCTGAGTCAATCAACTCGCTTAATTTAACGCCTCTGGTCATGCACCGCATTTGGTTTGAATTGCGTGATACCAATCAGTGGTACGCAATCATGAAAGAAGCTAGGACCCTGTATGGGGGCAATTGGAAAGGTCAAGGTCGTGTCAAACGACGACTAAAAAGTGCGTGGCGCATGCCAATGGCTTATTTGATTTGGTTTGACGTGCCCGATCCCACGTTTGGCACATGGTGTGCAGTAAAACACACGGTGATTGTGGCAAAAAATCCCGGTAAATAAATTCTATGATATTTGGTTTTAGCATTTTGTTTACAGCTCTGCTACTGAGCTTGGTAGCTGCATATTATTCAGTAGCCGGGCTTACCGCCATATTCTCCGCGGCTGCAATACCCGTGATAATCATGGGTGGCAGTTTAGAACTAGGCAAGATCGCAGCCACAGTATGGTTGCATAATAACTGGCGGCGTGCCGGGATTATGTTTAAACTATATCTAATACCGGCCATAGCATTTCTCATGGTGCTTACAAGCATGGGTATCTTTGGATATCTAAGCAAAGCACACTCAGACCAAAGTTTAGTTTCTGGGGACGTACAAAGTAGGATAGCAATATATGATGAGAAAATCAAAACAGCACGAGAAAATATTGAAGCCAACCGCAAGCAACTCAAACAAATGGATGAGGCAGTTGACCAAGTCATGGGCCGCAGTACAGATGAAAAAGGTGCCGACAAAGCAGTCAGCGTACGGAAAAATCAGTCCCGTGATCGCGTTGCTTTGGCCAAAGACATTGAAGCCAACCAGAAGCTTGTTGCTAAACTTAATGACGAAGCCGCACCTATTCGTGCAGAAGTACGCAAGGTAGAAGCCGATGTTGGCCCAATCAAATACATTGCCGCATTGGTATATGGCGATAATCCTGATACCAACATATTAGAACGTGCAGTACGATTGGTAATCATAATGATTGTGTTGGTGTTTGATCCACTGGCACTTACATTGATATTGGCTGCCAACAAACAATTTGAATGGGTGAGAAAAGGCAAGGGTGGCTGGGCTCATGACGATCCCCGGGCATATCCGCCCGACGATGGTCCACTATCCCCTGAACAGATTGCACAGATAAAAGAAACAGCCAGAGAAGATTTACCAACAGGCCCAATTATTACCAAGGCCTGGATGTCGGGCGATATTCCTAAACCCTATCCCATGTCCGAACCCGAAGTAGAACAAGTGATAACAGAGTTTGATCGAGCCAGACATGCATACCTAGATAAACCATTTGTGCATTTTGAGAATTTAAAACCAATG
>Ga0222712_10007427_pt1 | contig 10598 bp, 21 predicted proteins | sample C33_657DmetaG_FD_165043 | JGI IMG/M metagenome (GOLD analysis project Ga0222712, IMG submission 165043) | Estuarine water microbial communities from San Francisco Bay, California, United States - C33_657D | ecosystem: Environmental > Aquatic > Marine > Unclassified | place: USA: California... | reverse complement strand
TAGATAACAATAAAAAAGGTAGAAGAGTGAGGTACCTTGAAACCCTCATCCAAAAATAAAATTTATTATTATGAATTACAAACAAGCAGTAGAAGTCGCAGAAGGCGCAAAAAAATTAGGAAGAATTGATAACAATGCAGTCATTGTACAAGTTATTCCTAGAAAAAACTTAATTGAAGTTAGGACCAAAGCAAAAAACCAAAGAAATGAAAATCAATTCTATGGTTGGCTTTTAACAAAAGATGGAATTAATCTTGAAGCTCCTGGAAAACCTAACATGTTTCTTAAAGAGGGTCAATTTGGTCCTTATAAAAATAATGAGATAACATTCGCGGGTAATGACAAGGGTTCAACTATGGATTTGGTTATTTCTGAATTTGGAGAGGGTCACAAATTTGTTTTTAAAACACTAGAACAAGCGGCATCTTTAGAAAAATGGAGAACAACCGAACACTATGTTGTTGATTTAAGATCATAATTGTTAATAACTTCTTTAAAAAAATTAACCTGACGTTTTACCATGTCAGGTTTTTTGTTTATATTTACATATCAAATTAAAACAAAATGGAAAAGAAAAAACTTACAAAAACAACATTCACATTAGAGGAATGGTTTGATGCGTTAAAAGTACCTACACCGCATAGAAATAAAAAGAAGTACTATAAAAAAGTAAAACATAAAGGAAATTCTAAAGATAACTATTAAAAGTATGAAAGTAATCTACATGGAGCAAACGTTAAACTTAATAGCAGCTCAAAACATCGAAATCGCCAAATCAATTATTTCAACAGGAATTGTAAAACAATCGGAAGTTGGAACTTATTTATTGATTGAAACAAAATTAGAAGAACAAATATAATCATTATGGAAAATTTAACAAAAGGATTAGGATTAATTTTAGGTGGAATCGCACTTATTATTTTCGCCGCTATTTTATTAGCATGGCCAGTACAATTATTATGGAATGGATGTTTAGTTCCCGCAGTTGACGGAATTCATGAAATTGGATTCGTGCAAGCAATGGGATTAAACTTTTTATTCTCAATTCTATTTAAAGCATCAACTTCTTATAACAAAAAGTAATGGAAACTATTATCTTTGACCTTGATGGAACTTTAGCAAACATCGATAAAAGACGGTCTTTAGCAACCAAACCAGATGGAAAAATGGATTGGGATGTTTTCTTCGCACCTGAAAATATTAAATTAGATGAACCAAATCATCCAGTTATTAAAGTCTTAAAGGCTTTAACTGAACAATATTGTATTGTAATTTTCAGCGGAAGAGACGATATTAGCGTTAATGAAACTATCGAATGGTTGGCTTCTTTCGGAATCTATCCAGACATGATTAAAATGCGACGTCACGGCAGTTATGTGCCTGATGACAAATTAAAAAAATTATGGTTAGATGATTTAAGAAAAAAAGAACACAACATTATTTGTGCTTTTGATGATCGAGACAAGGTTGTTAAAATGTGGAGAGATAATGGAGTTCCTTGTTTTCAAGTAGCAGAAGGTAACTTTTAAAAAATAAAATATGCCAGAATTAGCAGAACTAAGACTTACCGCGGATTATATTAACCAAGAAGGAAATGGCAGAATTTTCACAAAGATCAAAAAGAATCCAGTTCATAAAGGAGCTGATATTTTTGAAGAGATTGATTTCCCATTTGTACTTTCAGCCGAAAGCCGTGGAAAGGAATTAAGATTAGAAATAACATCAGTTCCAACAAATGCTCCAGATAAAAAGGTTTATCACTTAATGATGGGTATGGGAATGGCTGGTCATTTTAATTGGGTCCCTCCTGGAACAATTTCAAAACATTCACATTTAAAATTTGTATCTGAAGATGGTACTCTTGATTTTGTTGATGTTCGTAGATTTGGAAACTGGAAATGGGGAAATTGGAATAAAGATCGTGGACCAGATCCAACTGTGCAATTTCAGGACTTTGTTCGAAATATCAAAGATAACTTACACAAAAAAGATTTTGACAAACCGATTCACGAGGTTTTAATGAATCAACGATGGTTTAACGGTATTGGTAATTATCTTAGAGCTGAGATTTTATATCGAGTTGATGTAGATCCATTCATTTCTGCAAGAGAAGCCTTAACAAAACACTCTGAATTATATTCATTATGTCGAGAAATTCCAAGCAAAGCCTATTTATTAGGAGGTGGAGAACTCAAAGATTGGAAAAATCCATTTCAATTTGAAACTCTTGAAGATGTTAAAATGGGCTGGAGAGAATTCATGCAATGCTATGGAGTCACTGGAATGGCAACAATAATTGATAAAGGAGGTCGAAGATTTTGGTACGACCCTAAATGGAACAAATAAAATATATGAAAAACATACTTGTAACAGGAGGAGCTGGTTTCGTCGGCTCTTCTCTAATTAAAAAACTTAAAGAATCCCATCCAGATTCTACAATTGTCAGCTTAGATAATTATTTTACCGGAAAAGAAGAGAATCATGTTTCAGGTGTTGAATATTATCATGGAAATACATGGGAAGCTGACCATATTTTTAGAAATAGAGAATTTGATTCAGTTTTCCATTTTGGAGAATATAGTAGAATTGTTAAATCATTCGAGGATATTGATTTTGTTCATCGTAGTATTCTGTCAGGAACACCTGTAATTCTTGAGCTTTGTAGAAAATGGAATGCAAAACTTATTTATTCAGCAAGTTCAAGTAAATTTGGAAATGACGGTAAGGATGAGAATTTGAGCCCATATTCTTGGATGAAATCAAAAATGGTAGAACTAATCAAGAACTATAGCAATTGGTATGGTTTAAATTATGAGATATGTTATTTCTTTAATGTTTATGGTCCTGGTCAAATAACATCGGGCGATTACGCGACAGTTGTTGGAATCTTTGAAAGACAATATCGTGCCGGAGAATTATTAAGCGTAGTTTCACCAGGAACTCAAACAAGAGATTTTACGCATGTTGATGATATTGTAAGTGGACTTATTAAAGCTGCCGAAAAAGATCCAGCAATGAATCATGAATGGCATTTACGATCTGGTACTAATGTTTCAATGATAGAATTAGCAAATATGTTCAATAGTGCATATACCCTAATACCTGAACGAATGGGAGAAAGATTTGCAAGTGAAGAATTTCCATCAGATACTGAAACTTTATTAGAATGGAAGCCTATAAATAACTTAAACGATTGGATTAACAATATAATAACAGAATGAACGGAAAAATTGCAATTGTCGGAGCTGCGGCAACAGGTAAAGATTACCTAAGAAAAAGAATGATGGACCGTGGAATGGTCTATGGAGTTTCATGCACAACCAGACTTCCTAGAGAGGGAGAAGTTCATGGGAAAGATTATTATTATCTAACCCCGGAAGAATTTGAATCTAAAATTGAACGAGGAGAATTCGTAGAATGGCAGGATTTTAATGGTTGGAAGTATGGATTAACCAAAGATGAATTTGAAAGATGTGATGTAATGATTCTAAATGCTGAGGCAGTCACTCTTTTACATGCAGATTATCGAAACAGATTGTTTGTTATATACTTAGACATTGCCGAAGAAACCCGTAGGGAACGCTTAGGTGTTCGAGCTGATAAAAACGATGAAACAGATCGAAGAATTAATGCAGACAATGAACAATTTAGAAACTTTTTGGATTTTGATTGTAAAATAACCAATGAAAATTTTTAATAATATATAAATTCTAAAACAAATAACCATGGCGAAAGCAAAAACATTAAGTCAATTAAAAGACCTACGTGCTCAATTAGAAATTGAAGTTAACGAGGCGCAAACAGAATTAGCAACTAGAGAATATTCTGTAGATTTGGAAAACACACAAAACATCAATGCTGTTTTAAAACAAATCGACAAGAGTTATCAGTGGAACATTAAAAATGCCGCTTTCTTGATTAATCTTTATGATTCTATCTCAGATCAAAAAAGAATTAATGCAAATGCAGAAGAGAAAACTTCAATTGTAAAATTAAACAATTTACAAATCAACACACTTTACACAGTATTAACAAATATCACTGGAACTGGTATTGAATCAGCTAGAACATTCACTAGATTATTAACAAACGTAGGAGCTCAAATCTCAGATGCCTTAAAACAAACTGCAGACGATAATAAAGTTGTTCAACAAAAACATGTTGAATTAGCAGAATTAGATGTTGCTATTGATGAAGCTTCTAAACCAACCGTTGAGGTTGAAGAACTAACAAAATAATACTATGAAACTAGCAAGTAAATCTAAAAAAAGATTAGATCTACTAGAAGCTATCCTAGAAGGAATCACGACACGTGATATATTCGAAACAATTGATTATAAGTCTCAGAGTGAGGATAAAATAAAGCAATTTATTTATCCTCACCTTCTTACTCAGTTAACAGAGTATGTTATGGAGAAAAAAGGCTTTAGTAGAGGTCTTGCCAAAGAAAAGGCAAGAACAATGATTAAATGGGAGGGTAATGTCAATACAACCGTGAAAAATATTCAATTCATGGGAACTGCAAACCGACCAGATATGACACTTGAAAGCGATGGAGTAAGTATTGCTATTGAATTTAAAAAAGGTGATCGCGGAGCCTCTCTTAGAGAAGGGTTCGGACAATCCTTAATTTATTCAACTGCTTATGATTTTGTTATTTTTATGTTTATCGACACATCAGATGAAGGTAAAATAGTAAATGGCTCAACCGCAATTAGTGAACAAAGATTCCTACAAAACTTGTGGGATAATTTTAATGTAAAATTTGCAATCGTATAAATGAAAGTATTCGTAACATCAAACCAACAATTCGGTAGACCAGGAGCGATCAAAGCATATAAAAGACCATTCGATTCTTTAAATGAAATGAACCAAGAACTTCTTGATGCTTGGAATTCAGTAGTTTCTCCCGAAGATATTGTATATGTTCTTGGTAACTTTGCATGGGATCCTGAAACATCAGAAGTATTTATCAAGCACCTTAACGGAGATATTATAGTTATTAGTGGTGAATATGATAAGGCAACAGCAGATATTGCTATGACCCTAGGATTTGATGATATAGACTTTTTATATAACTCTATTGAAGAGCATCCTGAAGCGAACGTTGTAATGTCGTATTGGCCATTAACAGATTGGCCAAGAAAATCAAAAGGATCCTATTCTATTATAGGACATCCTAGTTCTAAATATAAAACAGACCATAAAACAAGAATAATTAATTGTGCATGCGATAATTGGGAGTACAGACCAGTTGAAGTAACAAAGCTTATTGAATTGTTCGAAGAAGTTAACCAGTAAAATGTTAATAACTTTAACAAAAATTTAACAAAAAAGATTTTTATTATTCATAAATTATAGTTATATTTACATTATAATTATTTAAACAAACAAAATAAATCAAATCTATGGCAAGTTACAGAGAATTAACAGAAAACTTTTTGCAAACACGTTCAGACGCTGATTTTACAGCATTATTCTACAAAGTTAAACCAGGACTTACATCTTATATTAACAAAATTGTCAAAGATAGAGAGTTAGCAGAAGATATTGCCATTAACACATTAACAAAAATGTGGACTAAAATCGATCAGTACGATCCACAATACCAAATTACAACTTGGTTATATCGTATCGCATTCAATGATTCATTAGGACATATTAGCAACCGAAACAAACAATCATCTCTTGATAAATTATCAGAGTTTGGCGTAGAAATTAATGAATCTGGAGAATTCACAACTGGATTACAAGGTGCATTCGAGGATTACGAATTAAAAACTGAACAAGATTTTATCGATGAAGATAATGAATTGATGGACAAATATGGTAGAACTTTAAAAGCTATCGATTCATTAAAAGAGGCTTACAAAGGTATTATCGTAGACCGTTTAATTAATGATATGAAATACGAAGAAATTGCAGAGAAACATAACTTGCCTCTTCAAACAATTAAAAATCGTATTCGTCGTGGTAAAGCAATCATCGAAGAAACTGTATTATAATGGTAGTTGTAGTTTATAGAAAATCAGAACGTTCAAAAACAAAATACATGACAGTATTTTTAAATGAACAAAATCCTGATAGAATTATCAATGGTCGAGCCCGAAAGCCCCTAATTCCTGATGAGTATATCATTGATGAAATTGGAGTTGGCGAAAGCTTTATTAACGAATATAAAAAACATCATAAGATTAAGAAACACGAAAGTGTTGAATAATTTAACATAAATTTAACACTCCAGATTTTTTAGTCTGGAGTTTTTTATTTATATTTACATATCAAATTAAACAAACAAAAATGATTGAAATACTTGGATACAGTGCAATGATCCTAACATCCTCCTCTTTTTTAATGACAGATGTTAAAAGGCTAAGATTGGTTAATATCGCTGGATGCATTGCATGGATTACTTATGGTTCAATTTTAGAATCAGTACCGGTTATTATAACTAATGTACTAATTTTAGGAATTAATTTATATAAATTAAAAAAATGAAAAATTTAATATTACTTAGAGGATTACCTGGAAGTGGGAAATCAACAACTGCAGTGTTATTAGGAGCTGGTAGTTCCGGAACTGCTCATTTTGAAGCTGATATGTTTTTTATGAGAGATGGAGAATACAGATTCGACGTTACTCAAATTAAAGAGGCACATAAATGGTGTCAAAGTTCAGTAGAACGTACAATGTTTCTAGGACATAATAGTGCAATCATAGTTTCAAATACATTCACTCAAGAATGGGAAATGGAAGTTTACTATAAACTTGCTGAACAATATGGTTATCGAGTAACTTCTCTAATCGTAGAAAATCGACATGAAGGTGTTAATGTTCATGGAGTTCCTCAAGAAACCTTGGACAAAATGAAACAAAGATTTGAAATTAAACTATAATATATAGATTATGAAAAAAGCATTAATGACATTTGAAAAGTACACAACCTACTCTGAATTGAGCAAAGGAAAATGGGGTACTCCTGAAGAATTATTACAGGACGCAAAATTCGTAGTTTCTAGAGTCTTACCGACTAATGATGAAAAATGGATTAAAGATATTCAAGACCAATCGACAAGTGACGGTATTAAATTTCAAGTGACCCTTTCGGAAGGTGATGTTATTCACATGTTCATGACTGCTAAATGGAGAATGACAACAGATTCATGGGAATTCTATTTAAACAAAAAGAAAACTAAGGTTGCTGATTTAACAAAGACATTAGAAGGGAAATACATGTCAGAACTTGAGAAATTCTTAAAGTATGCATTTTCATATGATTTCTACGCTCAATATATTGATGATGGTAGAAAATATAAAAGTGCGACTGAGAATAATAGTATGATTGAGGCAAACTTTAAGGCGTTAAGTTCTAGTGATAAAAAACTGGCAATAGAAGCATTAGAGGCAAAATTTGGTAAAGAAGAAGTGGGAAAGGTATTCAAGTAAAATTGTTAATAACTTTAACATAAATTTAACAATCCAGATTTTTTAATCTGGATTTTTTTGTTTATATTTACATATCAAATTTAAACAAAACCATTATGGCAAACGGAACTTACACAGACGAAGAATTAAATCAAATGTACGCATCAGGAGTATTAACAATGGAAATGTTATTAAAAACAATATAAAAATGAAAACAAATTTTAAAGTACTAAATTTTCAAGAAGCTGACGGAGTTACTAATGGCTCATCACACAAAGGTTATATTAATGCGACTTATAGTCAATTGATAGAAACTTTAGGAGAACCTACATATGACGAACCTTCAGGAGACGACAAAGTTCAAGTAGAATGGGTCGTAGAATTCAACGATGAGATATTTACAATTTATGATTGGAAAACATTCTCAAGAAATTACACTGAAAATGAATTAACACAGTTTAATGTTGGAGGTACAACTTACGCTGGAGATTTCACAGACAAAATAGAATCATTACTTAAATAAAAAATAAGATGGAAAATCAAAATTCAGTTTGCTATGTAGGCAAATCACAGAAATCAGACCAATTGAAGGTGCTGATAACATTGAATTAGCAATTGTTGGCGGTTGGAATGCCGTCACTAAAAAAGGCGAATTCAACCAAGGAGCCTTAGTAGCAATTGCAACAACAGATGCTGTAATTCCAGAGGAATTGTCAGATAAAATGGGAGTAACTTCATACTTGCGTAAAGGTCAAAGAGTACGTACTGTAAAATTACGTGGAGTCTATTCAGAATGTTTGATTATTCCAATCATACATATTAAAGCATCAAGTATCAGAGAGGGTAGAGACCTAATGGATGAACTTGGTATTACTAAGTTCGAACCACCTGTAAAACAAGTGCAATTAGCGAATGGTAAAAAGATTCGTTACCAATCTAACCCGAATTTTACAGTTTACTATAAGTTTCCAAACTTAAAGAATGTTGCTGGATTATTCACAGAAGAGGATGGGGTTCAAATTACCCGAAAATTACATGGTACAAATGCACGTTTCGGTATTGTTCGTAAAAATAAACTATCGTTCTTCGATAAATTAAAGAAATTCTTTGGACTTGCTGATGAATGGATTGGTTACGAATATGTGTATGGTTCTCATAACGTGGAGAAAGGGAGTGATTCTCAAGGATTCTATTCAACTGATGTTTGGAGAACTATTGCCGAAGAGTATGGTATCAAACAAAAATTATGGGAAGCTGTAAAAACTAGAGATACTGAAGAGATCGGCGGAGGATTTGTTCTATATGGAGAAATCTATGGTGCAGGAATTCAAAAGAATTATGAATATGGTTTGACCGATATCAAATTCGCTGGATTCGATGTAACAATCGACGGTAGATACGCAGATACTGATTTGGCGCAATATATCATTGAAAACGTATTAGAACTTCCACATGTTGAAGTACTTTATGATGGTTTATGGAATCAAGAGGTGCAAGATGGTTTTGTATTTAATAATTTCATTGAAGGAACTAAAGTACCGCATGAAGGAATTGTAATCAAACATGTTACTGGTGAAAGACAAAAAGTTGCAAAAGTAATTAATCCAGACTATTTGATTTATGGTGAAAAGAATAACGTTGGAGATTCTCACTAATGAAACTAATCATATTTAATATAGGTTATATAGGACATGGTAGCTCGAGTATTTTGAGCTACCATCCCTTTGTATGGCATGATTGCGATATTAGAACATTTTCTAAAAAATTAAGACAGAAAGGAAATATTCAAAAATTATTTAAGTGGGCTAAAGATTCATACGTTCCTCCATCAACAATCACATTATTCATAACGATTATTGAAGACGATACGGAATGGTCTTACACCATTAAAATGATTAATGTTAGAGAATACAGAGCACATTGGGAGAAAGTATATAAAAAAGAATGGAAAGATGTCAGTAGATTATAAAAAAGTCCTATTAGGAATGTTAGGCGAAAAGATTGTAGCAAAACATTTTAGAGATAATGGACATCAAGTCGAGGAATCCTTAAATGTTTTTGATTCTGACAAAGATATGATAATTGATGGAAATAACGTTGAGGTAAAAACAAATGCACCCTTAATTTATTATGATTCATTTTCATTCCCAAAGAGTCAATATAATAAAATCATGAATGCTCATCGAGTTTATTGGGTTTCAGTCCCTTTACAGACAAAAGATGACCAATTTTCCGGCTGTATTTTTGAAATGGACCCTAAAATTGCAAAGCTACATACAATTACATTTAATTCCGGACAAACAACAATTGGTCTTAAAAGACAACAAGAAGGAATGAAAATAATTCATAGAATTGAGGACAGATCCCTTTTAAATCATCTGAGAGACCTTTCATCATCTTATTTATAAGATATATAATCTATGAAAAAACTAAAAACATTCGAAGAATTTTCGGCGAACCAGATAAAGTGCGATGAATGCGGCTGGAAATGGAGGCTCGAAGAGGGTGGAGATGATGTTTATATTTGTCACGAATGTGGACACGATAATTCTCCAAAATTTGTTTCCGAAAAGGAAGATAAAGAAACGTCTAGAGAGGAACTAGATAATGCAGCAATTAACAAAGCTCTTGATAAAAAGGCAAAAGAATCTGGAGTTCCAATCGGAATTATTAGGGCAGTAATGCGTAGAGGAATGGGAGCTTGGAATTCTAGCCACCATCCAGGTGCAACACAAGAACAGTGGGGTTATGCCAGAGTAAATGCATTTCTTGAAAAAGGAGAGGGTACTTGGCAAAAAGCAGATGCTGATTTGGCTAAAGAGGTCAGAGACGGTGGACATGACGAAAAGTTACCATATAAAGTTGAAGAGTCCCTAAATGAGGCTGAAGAAACTTATAATGACTATCCAGCTGCAGCAAAAGCAAACGCAAAGAAAGCACTTGATTGGAGAGATGAATATGGCCGCGATGAGGTAACTGCAGGTACTCCAGTTGGATGGCAGAGAGCGAATCAATTGGCAAAAGGAGAAAAGCTTTCCCGAGATGTTATTAGTAGAATGGCGCAATTTAATCGACATAGAAAGAATTCAGAAATAAATCCAGAATATAAATCAACTCCATGGAAAGATAATGGATATGTTGCTTGGTTAATTTGGGGTGGAGATGAAGGAGTC
>Ga0222712_10007425_pt1 | contig 10601 bp, 4 predicted proteins | sample C33_657DmetaG_FD_165043 | JGI IMG/M metagenome (GOLD analysis project Ga0222712, IMG submission 165043) | Estuarine water microbial communities from San Francisco Bay, California, United States - C33_657D | ecosystem: Environmental > Aquatic > Marine > Unclassified | place: USA: California... | reverse complement strand
TCCAGTAGTAAATGTTGAAGCTTTAACTTGAACATCAATACTTGTACCACTATACCTTAATGTATCTGAAGACATATTTTGTTTAGGATATTCAATTAAAGAACCACCATCAGTTGTTGTATTTCCAAATATATGTAATTTAACAGCAGGTGTTAAAGTTCCAATACCAAGATTACCACTATTTGTAGTAATAATATTATCACCACTAGTATTCCAATATTTATTACTTGAATATAGATTATTTAAACTAATGTTATTCATATTACATTAATAAAATAAAAAAAAATACTTTATTTTTTCGCTTTGATATATTTATATAACATATATAATATATATATCAAAATAGCAAAAACTACTAATAAATAAATAAACATACTTGTAATAGAAACTGTTCTACTTAACTGACACATAAATGACATATCATTTATAGGACATCTGGCATTATTTCCACCAGAAGACATCATAGCAAGACCTGCCCCGCCAATTGCAGCATTTGTCCCATAGTTTGAACCTGCATTATTACCTTCATTAAAACCAGATCTACCTTTAAAAGATTCTTGTAATAATTCACCCCCAGCATTAATAGAAGTTTGATTCATTTTATATTTTATTACTATTATAATAGATGGATAATATTTTAATTATATTTATAATATTATTTTGTACAATTATAATTTTATTACATCAACATTATGTAGATTTATATGGTACTGATAAATTACATAGAAAATTTTTTAATACATTTAATATAAATAGTAGTTCAGCAAACTTTACTGGCTCAAACAAAACTGCAGGTTCTTGTGATATAAATTCTTGCGGGTCTATAGATCCTGTAAGTGATCCTAAATATAATATGCAGCAGATAATTAAACAATCAATTCTTCTTGAAGAACATTTGACTAATAAAAATAAAAGATGCAGAGATTGTATTACTAAACATTTTTTACATATAATAGGATTAGCAGAAGAAGCTCAAATGCTCGCAACAAATAAAATTAGCGAATATCCTATGGTAAATGAAAGTGTCATTATATATACTGAACTTTTTAATATATGGATAAAAAACCATGATATGAAAGATGATAAAACAATACTTTATATTACTGATAAATTAAGAGATAATAGAAAAAAACTAATAATCATTTATTTCTTTGATGAAAAATATAAATTGCAAAAAAAATAATATATACTAAATAATTTCACGAATTTTAGTAATGTGCGGTATTCGATTATTATCAATAGCGTGCTTAACAATTTTTTTAATATTATCTGTATATTCTATCAATTCATTAAAATTATATTCATGTATAATTGTTCCCATCGCAATATTAGTATATGTATATGGTATAGCAGAACAATATGTAATAGTAGATTGATATATTAAAACATCTGCATATAATTCATAAATAGAACTATCAAAATCATATTTATCAATAACATTATTATAAAATTGATTTAATAATTTTTCTGCTCCTTTTTTTGAAACAATATAAAATCCGCAAGATGGTATAATATAGTTCCATTTAATATAAAATTGATTTGTCTTATTATAAAAATTATATAAATTATAACAAATATTAGAATTTGACACAGATAATTGTGCTACTTCCATATCAATTGGAAAAGAAGAAATAAGAGATTTATAATCTATATCAAAAGGCATATATGTGTCATCTTCTAAAATAACAAAATAATCATCTCCTGATTTAAAACCTTCGTTTAATGCTTTAAAATGACTTAATAAACAAGCTAAATCGTGTTTTTCATATTTTTTTTTAGCAAGAAGTTTGTCAAAATCATGAATTACATCATATAAATCATCGGGTGTAATAGCTTTAATACGAATATTTTCTAATCCTATATTCTCAAACTGAGTTTCCATAAAGACTCGTCTATCTATTGATTTATCTAAATTAATCCAATAATGTTTCATTATATTTAAAATATGTTTTAAAATTCTTATATATTGTAAAAAAATGATAATTATATATATATTTGAGTATTATTATAATAAAGAATGGATAGAATTGAGAAATATGAAAATAAAGATAATTATAAAAGAAGCACAAAGGCGTTAAAAAATAAAAAGACATATGAAAAGAATGGTAAAATGTCTTCTAAACATTTAAGAATACAAGAAGAATTAAAAAAATCTTAAGAATAAATATTATCTTATTTTTATTCGTATTTAAGTAGTTGAGATATTTATTATATATGGGTTCTAATATTAATTATATCTTTCAATATACTTCTAATATTTTAAAACCAGCTATAGAAACTATTAATCAAAATATTAAAAGTAATCTACATTTAAATAATATATCAGGTAGTTTTTGTAATTTACTTAATGTGTCTATTAATAGTGATAAGATTCTTATAAATACTACAAATATAACAACATCAGATATTAATATATCATCATTAAGCAATTTAAATAATTTGTCAGAACCCATAATAACATCATTTAATAATTCTTCTAATATAATTAATAATTCTTCTAATTTTATTATAGATTCTATAAACAATACAAACACATCTTTAAATACTAAATATATTACTATTAATAGTAATAGTTCTAATTATAATTCTAACATTGATAATGATATTATAAAAAGATTGAATAATCTAAATATAAGTAATATACAAAATGGACTTATTAATAAATATATTGAAAATAATGTAATAGATTATAATTTAATTATTAATGGTAATGTAAATATTTTAAATGGTATAATTTCAAGTAATACTGTTACATCTTCGAGTAAAACTATTGCTAATGAAGATTTGGAAATTATTAGTTCTTCGTCTATTAATCCTGCTTTAAAAATACAACAGAATAATAGTCAAAATATTATTGAAATATATGGTAATACAAATACTAAATTTATTGTAAATAATGATGGTAAATTTGGATTAGGAAAAGATCCAACAACATCTAATTCATTAGAACTACTTGGTGATTTAAATTCTACTACAGGATTATATTCTAATTCATTACCTTTTTCTTATTTTGGACTTTCTAATATACCTTTAACATTTACACCATCGTCGCATTTACATACTATTTCAGATATTAATGGATTAACATCTGCATTAAATACTAAACAAAATATTATAACATCATTAACATCTAATTATAATACTTTAAATATAAATAGCGGTCTTAATATTTCATCTGGATATAATTTTAAAGAAAATAATAATATTTTAAAATTAGAATCATCAGTTTTAACTTCAAATTATTGGAATGAAAAATTAATAACTATAATTGATAATAATACATTAAAAGAATTAACTAATATTACTGGAACTGATTATTACTATTATGCATTTACTTCAACAACAGGTAAAAATAGTATAACATTTGTTAATAATACTATATGTGATATATTAGTTGTTGCTGGTGGTGGTGGAGGAGGGCAAAATGGAGGAGGTGGAGGAGGTGCTGGTGGTTATTTATATTATACAAATATTTTATTAAATGGTTTTTGCTCAATAACAATTGGAAATGGAGGAGTAGGAGCTATACATAGTCCTTTATCAGCATCACAACCTGGTGGAAATTCAACATTTGTAAGTGGAAGTATTTTATATACAGCAATAGGAGGAGGGGGTGGAAATGGAAGAGATGTATTGTCAGCTAATAAAAACGGAGGTAGTGGTGGTGGTGGTGGTGGTACTACAGGGACTGCTGCTGGTACAGGAACTGCTGGACCACCAATACAAGGTTATAATGGTGGAAATGGATTTGATTCAGCAGCTTCATCTGCGGGAGGTGGAGGAGGAGGAGCAGGGGGGGTGGCAACAACAGGCGCTTCATTAAAAGGAGGTGATGGTGGCATAGGTATATCAAATAATATATCAGGAACATATTTGTATTATAGTGGAGGAGGAGCAGGTGCTGATACTTCAGGTGGTTCTATAGGAAAAGCTGGTTTAGGTAGTGAAAGATATGGAGGAGGTGGAAACGGTGGAAGGGCAAGTGCCAATGGATTATCAGGATTATCAGGTATAGTAATTATTAGAATAAAACAACAAACTTATTCATCAAGTATATCATATACTAATACTTCTATAAATGCAAATTCTCTTATTTTAAGAAATTATTCTTCTAATATAATTATTAATAATACAATATCTTCTCCAATTTCTTATAATATTACTAATGAATTTTTTATATATGAATTTACAACTGGTTCAAATTATGTAAATATACCTTATAATACTGTATGTGATATATTATTAGTTGGCGGAGGAGGATCGGGTGGTTCTAAATTAGGTTCAGGTGGTAATTCTGGAAATGTTATTTATTCTACAAATGTAATTATACCCGCAGGTAATTATAATATTATTATTGGTAAAGGAGGTACTTATGGTGAAGATGGAAGCGATACAATAGCTTTTGGTGCTACTGCCAAAGGAGGACGTGGAATTATTACTAAAATACCATCTGGAATAAAAGCTACAGTATCACCTGAGCCTATTATTGGAAATTCATCAAATTGTTACTATACTTTTACTAATAATGGTTCTATAACATTTAATAAAAATACTATATGTGATATCTTGATTGTAGGAGGAGGTGGTAGTGGAGGAATAGGATTAGGAGGAGGGAGCTCGGGTGGTCTTTTATATTCTTCAAATATAGTTATTCCAACAGGTGTATATCCTATAATAGTTGGTGTTGGGGGAAATAATGGAAATGGTGGGAATAGTATAGCTTTTGGAGCAACAGCAATAGGTGGATTAAAAGCAACAACAATTATTGGTGCTACTAATAATGGGATAAATACAATTAGTGGAAGTATTATTACATCTTGGGATAAAAATTTAATAGCATTAGCAGGAGGGACTCCTTTTTATGTATATACTGTCGTCCGTAAATATCCACCTATAGGATTTACGACACAATTTGCATCATCAATATCAAATTCGACTGGTAATATTACCAGTCAATCTTATGGAAATGGAACATATACTATTACAGCAAGTAGTTATTATGGGACGGTATGTCCATGGTCTTTTATATTTGATAATAATACAACTGGGACAACAGCCGGGGGTGCTGATGATGGACCTGGAACATATACTGTTAATAATGGTTCCTATGTTATTGCTAAAAATAGATATATAGTATCAGATTATTTGGGCGAATGGATAAAAATACAATTACCACCAGGAATAGAAGTATATCTTTCATATATTAGGTTATTTTATAGGATAAATCTTATAGAAAGAGCACCTCGTATGTATAAAGTATATGGTTATAATACATTAACAAGTTCTTGGGATGTCTTAATAAACAACAATACTACAGAAGCTACATATGATGCTAATAGAATGTATACATCTCCAACTATAACACCTATAAATAAATATAATATATTTGCATTATCTGTAAATAAAATAGGGAACGGTCCAAACGGGAATACTTTAAACTTCGATGAATGGGAACTTTACGGCCAAGAAATTATTTCATCTACACCATCAGGAGGAGGAGGTGTTGGTTCAGTAGGAGAATCATCTACATCGCAAATATTTAAACCAAATGGTGGTAGTGGTTTTCCAATTTCTATAAGAATATCAAATGAATTATTCGCAGGAGGCGGAGGTGCTAATGAAGGATTAAGAGTTCCATTAGAAAATATAATAGGATACGGTGGTAATAGTACATCATTGTCAGCAGAAAATGGTGGTAATGGTATTGTAATAATTCGCGTTCCCGCTGATAATACAATTAGAGAAGATTATGGTAGTATTTATAGATTAAATGATGATAATATTATTAATAATAATGCTGTTATATTAAATAAATTTGATAGTGCAAGACAAAATTTATTAGCGTGGTATAAATTTGATGGAGATTTTAATGATAGTTCTGGTAATAATTATCATCTTACAAATACAAACTGTAGTATAAGTACTACGCAAATAAAAATTGGTTCAGGATGTGTAGCTTTTACGGATTCAAGCTATTTAACATATGGAATAAGTAATACTGTATTTGTACCTGCAACAATTTCAATATCTTTATGGGTATATTATACATCTATAGGATTTTCTCAAATTATATCAACACAATCAGGGGCCAATGGATGGTTGATTCAAATTGATACAAATGGACATTTAAAATATTTTATATCAAATAGTCAAGACTTTATTAAAATCTCAACATCATATAATCAATGGATACATATAGTTATGATACTGTCATCATCATCAACAACGCAATATATATATTTAAATGGATTACTAAATAATACAATAAATAGCTGTACTTATACGTCAGGAATAGCTACCACATTAAGAATAGGAGCACAAGTAGGAACAGCTGGATTTTATATGAAACCAGGTTCATTTGTAGATGATGTTAGAATATATAACAAAGTTTTGTCAAAAGATGAAGTAGAATATATATATTCAACTACAAATACTAAATCAAATTATTTACCTTATGCGACTTCTTCTGCAATACTTTATAATAATTTAAGAATATGGTATAAATTTTCTGGAAAATTAGGTATAACTGATAATTCTATTAATTCTCTAAATGCTATAGCAACAGGAACACCTGTTATTTCTAATAATATTATAAATATAACACAACCAAACTATTTACAATTACCATCAAATATTATAGATTTTAATAATGATATTACTATTTGTTTCTGGTATCGTTTTGATAATTCAGCGCATAGTGCTGGTAGATTAATTGAATTTCAAACAATATTAAATAGGACATCTCATGATAATGGTATTTTTATATGTAGAAATTTAACAAATTCATTATATTTTATCATAGATACTAAAGCAGATATATCAATAAATTTTGGTCATACTACATCTGGTGAAATGATACATTTAACATGGGTAATAAAAAAAAATGGAATATGGAACATTTATAAAAATGGTGTATCTGTATTTTCACAACAATGTGTATATCCAAAAACAAATATATATACATATTCTTATTTAGGAAAATCACTTTGGAGTGGTGAATTCTCAAATGATAATCAAATTTCATTAAAAGATTTTAGAATATATAATCGTTCGCTTATACCAGATGAAATATACAATATATATAATCAAATAACTACAACAAGTTTAGTAGCATATTCATCAGCACCTTTTATTTCCAATAATAATTTCTATAATGATACTTCAAGTATGTTGGTTTGGTATAAATTTGATGGAAATTTGACTGACAGTTCTGGTAATGGATTAACATCAACAGCTACAGGTACAATAGCTTATGGTTTAGATTATGCCAATAATACTAATAGTGCTCTTGCTTTTAATTCAAGTGCATATTTTAGTACATCTTCGGCAACAGCAAATTACTTCTTTTCAAACTACTTTACAGTTTCATTCTGGTTTTATAGTGAGAATATTATTAATACAACTGAAGCATTAGTAGCAGCTAGAAATCCTACTATTGCTAATGGTGGCTGGAATATATATATAATAAATAGACAGTTTAGTTTGCCAATTATGACATCATCTGGTATTTGGGGTGAAATTAAATTTGATACATATTTTGAACCAAAATCTTGGAAATATTGTACATTTTTATTTAATATGCCATCTACATCGACATTGACAGTTAGTTTATATATTAATTCAATATTTAGAGAAACTAAACCACTAAAAGGTGGAAGTGCAATAGTTGCTGCTAATGTTCAAAATTTAGCAATAGGTTCGGTAGGTGGAACATTTACTTGTCAAACTACTACAAAAATGGATGATTTTCGTATATATAATAGAATATTAACAAATGATGAAATAAATATATTATATAATAACGATTATAGAAATTTTACATATCTTAGAAAAGGTTATAATCTTGCAAATTTTTACAATGATATAACTGATATGATAGCTTGGTATAAATTTGAAAATAATTACAATGATAGTTCTGGGAATAGATATAATTCATTTACAATAACAGGAACAACATCATTCTCATCAATAATAAAAAAAATAGGTTCTTACGGAGGAGATTTTAATGTAGGCTATTTAACAAATAATAGTATTAATTTAAATGGAAAAAGCTTTTCTGTATGTTTTTGGATTTATAAAAGAGCTAATGATCAATATTGTGTTATTGGACAAGGAAATGTTCAAGCTACAAGACAATCGTTACATATTGGTTTTAGATCAGATAATAAAATAATGTTTGCATTTTGGGGAGATGATTGCGATAGCATAAAAGTATATAATGATAATAATACTTGGGTTCATTTAGTATATACTTATGATTATAGTACACGCATAAGAAGAATTTACAGAAATAATATTGAATTACCAACAACAGGAAGTATAGCAGCAGGAAATCCTAATTTTAATGCAAATACAAGAATTGGTTATACAGCTTATGATTATGGATCTTCTTTAAATGCCGTAATAAATGATCTACGAATATATAATCGTACTTTGACTCCATCTGAAATTGATATAATTTATAATCAATATAATATCGAAGAACCTTTAGAATCATTTTATAATAATAAGAATAATATGATAGCGTGGTATAAATTTGATAGTGATTATAATGATAGTTCTGGTAATGGATACAATCTTACAAATACAAATTGTACTATAAATACAATACAACAAAAAGATGGTTTAGGATGTGTAGCTTTTACGGGTTCAAGTTATTTAACATATGGAATTAGTAATACTGTATTTGTACCTACGACAATTTCAGTATCTTTATGGGTATATTATACGGCAATAGGATATTCTCAAATTATATCAACACAATCAGGGACTAATGGATGGTTGATTCAAATTAATACAAGTGGATATTTAGCATATTTTATATCAAATAATCAAGGTACTATTAAAAGCTCAACATTATATAATCAATGGGTGCATATAGTTATGATACTATCATCATCGTCAACTACGCAATATATATATTTAAATGGAATACTAAATAATACAATTAGCAGCTGTACCTATACGCCAGGAATAGCTACCGCATTAAGAATAGGTGCACAAGTAGGAACAGCTAATTATTATATGAAATCGGGTTCATTCATAGATGATGTTAGAATATATAATTATATTCTAACATCAACTGAAATTAACATTTTATATAATCAATATACTATTACCAATAAATTAAAAACATTTTATAATAACAAAAATGATATGATTGCTTGGTATAAATTTGATGGAAATTTTATTGATAGTTCTGAATTAATTACTACAACACCAACTATAACCGGAATTCTTAATACAAATTATAAATTTGATAATACAGTAGGTAATTTTAAAAATGGAACAGCTGCTTTAAATTTTATAACAACAAACTCCTATATAACTATTCAAAAACCTTCAATTACTAATTATTTTAGTCCAGCAAATTCATTTAGTATTTCAGCGTGGATTAAATTTACTAATGCCTCTATATGGCAATCCGTTTTATCTTGTAGAGTTGATGCAACAAAGGGATGGGTATTATGGATACCAGCAAATTATAAACATTTTACATTTCAAATATATGGTACAACACCGACATCAACAAGTGATAATATTAATACAATTACAGAATTGAATATGTTTCATCATGTAGTATGTACATTAAATTATATAGCATCAAATAATATAATAATAACAATATATATTGATAATGTTCGAATAGACCAAGTTTCAACAACAACATATTCTCCAGTAGATACTAATTTAATAATTGGAAATCTTTATACTGGTTCTCAATCAGTAAATGCTGGTACAATAATAGACGAAGTTCGTATATATAATAAACTTTTAACAAATAATGAAATTGATATTTTATATACACAAAAAATATATGAATATTCATTGGAATCATTTTATAATAATGCTACTGATATGATAGCTTGGTATAAATTTGATGGAGATTTTAACGATAGTTCTGGTAATGGAAATAATTTAACTGGTTCAAGTGCTATATTAGATACTACAAATAAGAAGTTTGGAATAAGCTCTATTACAATACAGAAATATGGTACAAACTTGACTTTGAAAAAAGATGGAACTATTTTTGCGCCTGATAATTTTACAATATGTTTTTGGATATATGGAGGGGAGTATCAAAATGCATATCACGGTGTAGTTGTAGCAAGAGATGCGATTAATTTGAGTACAAAAGGATGGGGTATATATAGAAATTTAAATGGAATGTATTTGCTTTATGCGAATACAGCTGGTTCTTGGAACGAATTTTTACTAAACAATAGTAAATTTGGTACAACACCTAACACGGTATTAAATGATTGGAATCACGTTTGTGTATGCGTATCTGGTAACAATGTAATAGCATATATAAATAATCAACAAGTAACAATAGGTGGTGCATCAATAGGTATATTATCAGGTACATTATATAGGGACCATACAGCTTTGGAAATAGGTGGGTATTCATTAGGAGGACAGCAAGTTATTGATGGTACTAAATTGGATGATGTTCGTTTATATAATCGTGTTTTAACAACAAGTGAAATTGCATTACTTGCAAATAGTATGGGAGGGGGCGGAGGGTCTGTAATATCATCGGGGAAAATAACTTCTACAAGCGGTGGTACAGGTGGAGATGCATTAATAATACCAATGAT
>Ga0222712_10007424_pt1 | contig 10602 bp, 9 predicted proteins | sample C33_657DmetaG_FD_165043 | JGI IMG/M metagenome (GOLD analysis project Ga0222712, IMG submission 165043) | Estuarine water microbial communities from San Francisco Bay, California, United States - C33_657D | ecosystem: Environmental > Aquatic > Marine > Unclassified | place: USA: California... | reverse complement strand
CCGATTGCGGCAACACTTCCTACTATCATTTTTTACGTTTTAATTGTTAATGAAAAAAAATTTATAAATATTATTAATGATGTGCTAATTCTTTGTCTGCTCCCTCAGTTGCTGGATGATGTTCATGATGCGCTTCTTCCGAAGCCATGCCAATATACATAGCAGTAAGCATCGTAAAAATATATGCTTGTAAAAAAGCGACTAGCAATTCTATCAAGAATATAAAAATTACAAATGGCACTGCTATTGCAGCTGCATAAACAGTTATAAAAATAAAAATCAAACAAACCAAACTCAATACCAAGATATGACCCGCTGTGATATTTGCGAACAATCGAATCATCAATGAAATAGGTTTGTTAAACACCCCAATTAATTCAATAGGTGCTAAAAATAATTTCATAGACCAATGCATTCCTGGCATCCAGAAAATATGCTCCCAATAGTTTTTGTTAGAACTTAAATTCACCACAATAAAAACACAAACCGCCAAAGTCATGGTAAATGCAATGTTACCACTCACATTAGCGCCACCTAGGAACAAAGGAATCAAACCTAAAAAGTTATTGGTTAAAATCAAAAAGAAAATGGTCAATAAAAAAGGCATGTATTTAGCATAACGCTTTGCGCCAATATTAGGAAGTGCTATTTCATCTCTTACAAATAAAACTATCGGCTCCATAAATGATTGCAATCCCTTAGGTGCTGAAGTAACTCCTGTTTTTTTATACGCCCCAGCAGCAGTGAGTATAACCAACAATAGAATAATAACAGATATAAATAAACTGGCCACATTTTTTGTAATAGAGAAATCCCATAATTTTTTACTTGCTACTACATCTACTTCACCAGCAGCATTGACTATTTTAGCTTTTCCTTCAACCAACTTATAATCAAATTTTCCTTTGTACACCACTGGCTCATGATGTTCGTCCACTAATTTTTCTGAAGAAAAAACATCAAACCCTTGTGGGGTATATAATATTACAGGTAATGCAATAGAAGTATGCCCCCATAAATGCCAACTATGATCGTCCTTAATATGTTCTAAAATTGTTTCAGTAACATTAAAGCTGCCTTCTTCTTTATTGGCATGCTCCGCAGTAGCTGCCGCTGGTTCACTTGCTAAAATATTTGTTGGTTGCAACAAAATAAAAAGGCTAAAACACAACGCCAGTATTGATTTAATAGGTCTTAGGGCCATACAGATCTCAAAATTTGGTGCAAAGATAGTAATATTCCCCTTGAAATTGCAGAAAATTGAATAGAAATTGCACTTAAAATCGGGAAAAATTATTGAATACAAATGCTTGTAAATCAATTACTTAATTTAATTGATTGATTTTTTATCCTTGAATTGCATTTCATTGAGTTTTGCATAAAAGCCCCCCAATTTAAGTAGCTCTTCATGTGACCCCATTTCTTGAATCTTTCCTTTATCTAAAACGATAATTGTATCAGCTTTTCGAATGGTGGATAAGCGATGCGCAATCACGATGGAAGTGCGCCCTTTGATCAAAGTATCAATGGCTTTTTCAATGAGTCGCTCGCTTTCCGTATCAATGGAGGAAGTCGCTTCATCTAAAATTAATATCGCAGGATTGTATAAAAGCGCACGTATAAAACTCAATAACTGCCGTTGCCCCATACTCAATGTGGCACCACGTTCCATTACTTGGTAATCATACCCTCCAGGCAAACTCAAAATAAAATCATGCATGTCAATCATTTTTGCGGCCGCATGCACTTGCGCCACAGTTATATTATTGTTGCGAAGCGTGATATTATCATAAATAGATCCTGAAAATAAAAACACATCTTGTAATACCACACCCACGGAAGCTCTTAAAAAATCCAAGGAATAATTTTCAATGGGTTGGTCATCCAACAAAATATTGCCCGACTGATAAGGATACAAGCGATTCAAAATACTAATGACCGAAGTTTTGCCACTCCCCGTTTGGCCAACAATCGCAACAGTGGTTCCTGCAGCAACTGAAAAACTTAAATCATTTAAAACCCAGTTATCCCCTTCATAGGCAAATTGGACATTTTTAAATTCAATCTTACCATAAACTTTTTCAGGGCAAAGTTGCCCTTCGTTTAATGTAATATCTGTATTGTCCAAAACTTTAAAAACCCTTTCAGCAGCCACCATCCCCATTTGCAGAACATTAAATTTATCTGCAATCATGCGCAAGGGCCTAAAAATTTGATTTAGAAATAAAATAAAAGCAACCAACATTCCTGCATCTAAACTTTGGTCTGCAACCCACCATACAATTAAACCGATACTTAAGGCCAGTACCACTTCCACTACAGGAAAAAAAACAGAGTATGCAAATATTGCTTTGATGTTTGCAGACTTATGTCCTTCATTTATTTTTTCAAACTTAGTCATTTCTTTTTCCTCTGCTGCAAAAGCTTGCACCACCGCCATTCCTGAAATATGTTCCTGCACAAACGCGTTTAATGCGGCAACTGCATTGCGAACCTGTATAAAACTTTTATTGACACTTTCTTTAAAAAAGTAAGTAGCAATTAACATGATTGGAAATGGAATTAAACATATTAATGTCAACTGCCAATTAATAAAAAACATTGTTGCCAATGTGACTATGATGGTTAAAAAATCAGCAAGAATTGGAATTAAACCATCCGAAAAAATATCATTGATACTTTCAATATCATTAATGGTACGCGTGGTTAATGTTCCAATAGGCGTTTTATCAAATTGCCTCATTTCCCAATGCATCACTTTATCGTAAACTTTATTACGCAAATCACGAATCACTTGCTGGCCCAACCAGGCCATTCCAAAAGTAAAGAAGAAACGAAAAATGGTTTCTACTAGAATAAATGCCACCTGAAAAAGGGTGATGCCGATGATTAATTGTATCGCCGAATCGAATGCGTTTTGGGGTAAGAAAAAGCGCACCCATTCAGGCAAAATGGTCGGCTTACCAATAGCCGTATTCACCGTGAGCTGAATTAAATAAGGTCGAATCGGGGTAAAAAAAGCAAGAACAATAGCCAATAGGAGGTTACCTATAAATAGGTATCGATAAGGTTGCACAAATGAAAATACCCTTTTTAAAAGGGGATAATTAAAAAATGATTTGGGCTGTTTCATCGTCATGAGCTACAAAGTTACACTATCTATGTGTTGTATGTAAAAATCCTGTTTGATTGTCGTATTTTCGTAATAAGATGGATTTATCCGAAATACATAACGAAGCCAAAATCGCATCCAATTACGATTTAAATGAAGAACAAGAAAATAAAGAAATTGTTCGTCAGTATCGAGCATTGCTCAGAGCCATTCGAGAAAAATTAAAAAAAGGGGATAAAGAATTATTACGTACTGCTTTTGAAATGGCCACCCACGCGCATAAAACCATGCGCCGTAAAAGTGGGGAGCCTTATATTTTACACCCTATTGCAGTTGCTATGATTTGTGTGGAAGAGATTGGATTGGGTGTTCGAAGCACCATTTGCGCATTATTACACGACACGATTGAGGACACTGATTTAACTTTAGATGATGTAAAGAATGAATTCGGAAATGAAATCGCAAAAATAGTTGACGGGTTAACAAAAATTTCGGGCGTCATGGATGCCAATAGTAGCCAGCAAGCCGAAAATTTCAAAAAGATTTTATTGACCTTAACCGATGATCCTAGGGTGATATTAATAAAACTGGCGGACCGCTTACATAATATGCGTACCCTAGATTCGATGAAGCAGGAAAAGCAATTAAAAATTGCTTCTGAAACAATATGGGTATATGCGCCATTGGCCCACCGCATGGGTTTGTATAATTTAAAAACAGAGTTGGAAGATTTATCCATGAAATACATGGAGCCAGATACCTACAAAGAGATTGCAAAAAAATTAGCGGAAACCAAGAGAGAAAGAACCAAATACATCAACGAATTTATCCGCCCATTAAATGAAAAATTAATACAAGAGGATCTTGAATTCGAAATGCATGGTCGCCCCAAAAGCATTCACTCCATTTGGAATAAAATAAAAAAGAAAGGGGTCAGTTTTGAAGAAGTGTATGATTTATTTGCGATTCGCATTATTATAGATGTGCCGTTGGATAAAGAAAAAGAAGCTTGTTGGAAAGTGTATTCCTTAATTACCGACGAGTATCTGCCCTCCCCAGAAAGATTACGAGATTGGTTAAGTAATCCTAAAAGTAATGGATACGAAGCCTTACATACCACTGTAATGGGGCCTCAAGGAAAATGGGTCGAGGTGCAAATCAGAACCAAAAGAATGAATGAAATTGCAGAGAAAGGATTAGCTGCACACTTTAAATATAAGGAAGGCTCTCAAAATGAAGATCGATTTGATAAATGGTTTGTTCAAATTAGAGAAGCGCTTAGCAACCAACAAGAAGAAGGCATTGATTTTTTACAAGATTTTAAAACTTCTTTTTTAGCAGAGGAAATTTATGTGTATACACCCAAAGGGGAAGTAAAAATGTTGCCCATTAACAGCTCGGCCTTAGATTTTGCATTTTATATACATACTGCTATTGGATCTAAATGTATTGGGGCTAAAGTGAACCATAAATTAGTGCCCATTAGCCATAAATTACGCAGCGGGGATCAAATTGAAATCATCACGAGCAATAAGCAAAAGCCCAATGAAGACTGGCTGAATAATGTGGTGACCGCAAAGGCTAAAAATAGTATTAAAGATGCACTGCGGGAAGACAAAAAAACAATTGCAGAGGAAGGTAAATATACTTTACAACGAAAATTAGAAAGTATTGGCGCACCTTACAGCCCTTATAATATTGACCAATTAGTCAATTACTATAAACAGCCGAGTCAACTTGATTTGCATTTTAAAATTTCAAAAAAACAAATTGACTTAAAGGAATTAAAATTATTCTTGGTATTAGGTGACAAAATTGAGGCGCCGAAGCCTATTCATGTTGCTCCCGAGCCTGGTCAAGAAACAAATACGAGTAAGTTTGTTCCAAAAAAGGAATCAGAACTGATCATATTTGGCGAATCCAGCGATCAAATAAAATACAGTTTGGGGAAATGCTGCAACCCTATTCCTGGGGATGATGTGTTTGGGTTTGTGAGCACAGGAAAAGGACTAATTATTCATAGAACCAGTTGCCCCAACGCCACCCAGCTATTGGCAAATTATGGCCATCGGGTAGTAAAAACCAAATGGGCAAAAAATAAAGAAATTTCCTTCCTTACAGGACTTAGTATTGTGGGTATGGATGATGTGGGGGTGGTGAATAATATTACCACCATTATCAGCGGAGAGCTTAAAATTAACATTGCCGCCATTACCATCGAATCCAAGGACGGCTTATTCGAAGGCACCATCAAAGTATATGTCCACGATAAAGACGAACTCGAAGTACTGGTGGAAAAAATTAAATCGGTGAGTGGAATACAACAAGTTAACAGATTTGACACCGAAACTGTGTAAAAGTTAGTTCAATTAATAATAGTTTAAATAGGTAATCAACTTGTCAACACTTATTTTTGTGTTCTCAAATATTAATCCATGGTAGATGTAATTTTAGGACTTCAATGGGGTGACGAAGGAAAAGGTAAAATTGTTGATTATTTTGCACCCAATTATGATGTGGTCGCAAGATTTCAAGGAGGCCCAAATGCGGGGCATACTTTATATGTGAATGGCACTAAAATGGTTTTACACCAAATTCCTTCTGGCATTTTTCATCAGGATAAAATAAACATCATTGGCAATGGCGTGGTGCTAGATCCAGTTACATTAAAAAAAGAATGTGACGCCGTTAAAGCAATGGGCGTGGATGTTAAAAAAAATCTTTTTATATCAGAGCGAACTAATATCATCATTCCTTCACACCGCGCACTTGACAAAGCATCTGAATTGTCAAAGGGGGATGGTAAAATAGGCTCAACGTTGAAAGGCATTGGCCCCGCTTATATGGATAAAACAGGCCGTAATGCAATAAGAGTAGGAGATTTACTAAGTAAAAATTTTATTAGTAAATATATTGCCCTACGCATGAAGCATCAAAAAATACTAGATAGTTACAATTTCAACGAGGATATCAGTGAAATGGAAACGGAATTTTTTGAAGCCCTTGAGTTTTTAAAAACATTAAATATCATCAACTGCGAATACTTTATTAATGATCAAATTTCCAAGGGGAAAAAAGTATTGGCCGAAGGTGCACAAGGATCTATGTTGGATATTGATTTTGGTACTTTCCCATTTGTCACTTCATCCAATACTATTTCAGCAGGCGTTTGTACTGGATTAGGTATTTCTCCAAAATTAATTGGGGAGGTTTTTGGTATTTCTAAAGCCTATTGTACTAGGGTGGGTGGCGGTCCATTCCCTACCGAATTACATGATGCGAAAGGCGAAGAACTTCGTAAGATTGGAAGTGAATTTGGCGCTACCACCGGAAGACCACGTCGCTGTGGTTGGATTGACCTGGTTGCCTTAAAATTTGCCTGCATGATCAATGGTGTAACACAAATTATAATGACTAAGGCGGATATACTAGATTCTTTTGCAGAATTAGAACTAGGTGTTGCTTATGAAATGGAAGGAAAACAAATTGACTATGTGCCATTTCAAATTGTAGGTACACCCGTGACCCCTATTTGGAAAAAAATGGCTGGGTGGAACACCGATTCTACAAAAATGAAAAATGAAAAGGAATTACCTGCAACTATGAAATCATATATAGAATTTATTAATAGTTACCTTGGGGTACCCGTTAAATATGTTTCTAATGGACCTGGCAGAGACCAAATAGTACATTTATAAACTATTAGTTGTTGCAACAATACTCATTTTAGAAAGTTTCAAAAATTCTAAAAAAAACACGCTGTTTTTTTGGTAAATAAAAATTTAGTTTGAAAATTTACATTGTAATTTTGAAAGACTTATGGCAGTGAAAATCGCAAAAGAAAAGAAAAGTAAAGAAGTAAAGCCTACGCAAAATAAAGCGGCTATTCTTAAACCTATATCCAAAAAAAAGGTAGCTGACGAGGAGGATGATTTGGAGGAGGAAGAAGCAGTAAATGATGATTGGGAAAAAGCCGAAGACGATAGCTGGGATCCTGACTTCGAAGAATTTGATATGCCAAAAAAATCAACGAAAGCAAAAGGAAAATCAAAAAAAGAAGACGACGATGATGATTTCTCTTTAGATGATGATTTAAAAAGCTTAGATGATGACGATGATCTATTCGATGACAAAGATGAGTTAGACGACTATTAATTAAATCGACACTTAGTCCCTTATTTTATATAAAGATTGTATGGAGGCCTGTAAAATTTCATTTTTATTGGCCTCAAATATTTCAAGCTTATCCTTTGGTAGGATTAATTCAAAAGATTTTCCAGTAGACAATACTTTTTCAATTTGCGGATTCAAGTTCATTAGCTTTTCAAGCGGAAATGACACAAACTGCGCTATGATTTGAGCACTATACCTTCCTTTTATTTCCAGTCTGGCTAAATTATCATTAACGGCCTCCTTTTTTTTAATTAAGGTGGGTTTATTTAAATAGCTAACCAAATTGGTTTGATCTGATTCAAAAACATAAATAGTTGCAATGAATTTTTTTACATGATCCCTGGTTTCCAATGGCAGTTGATACTGTAAGGCCCAAAAATCATTTGTTTTCATTTTCTTAATCGTCTGTCTTAATCGGCCTGCACCGCCATTATAAGCTGCAACCACCAATAACCAATCTCCAAACTCATCAAACAGCTCCTTTAAAATGGTGGCAGCTGCTTGCGTACTTTTTTCATAATCGGTGCGATCATCATTGGGCGTTAATTTTAATCCTAATCGGGTCGCTTCCGCTGGCATAATTTGCCATGGACCAACTGCACCTGCGGACGAAGTCACGTCCGAGCTCAAATGACTTTCAATCACACTTAAATATTTTAGTTGCGTCGGTATCCCTTTGCTTTCCAATATGACATCATATAAATTAAAGTAAGGTTTGGCCCATGTTTTCATTTTCCGCAATCCCGCTCCTTGCTTATCCATATAGGTTTGAATAAAACTGATGGCTTTTTCATTTAATGTATATTCCAAAGGCCCTTTTTTAACATCCACTGCACTTACCGAAAACAAACTTGTAAAACCTACCCTGAATTGGATGGTGGTATCCTCCAGTTTTTTTTGAACAGCTACATTGACAGGCTTAACCGTATCGTAATGATGATACCCTGCCCCATTGACCTGTAATTGAATCAATGATAATAGCGCAATAATATAAAAGATGCTCTTAGGTTTCATGATTGACAAATGCTATGCAATTTTAGTTTCCATGACAGCTTCTGAAAATTGTAATAACCCCGCTTCATTAAAAGCTGCACTCATGACCTGCAAGCCAAAAGGCATTCCATTGGAGTGTTTAAAAAGCGGCAATGAAATAGCAGGTATCCCTACCAAGTTTGCATACACGGTATAAATATCCGCTAAAAACATTTCAGTGGCTGTGTGATTATTTGTGCCTAAGTTAAATGCAGTGGTTGGCACTGTGGGACAAACGAGTAGGTCATATTTCTTGAACAATTCATTGGTTAAATCCACTAACTGTTGTCGCACTTGTTGTGCTTTGGTAAAATAGGCATCAAAATAACCCGCACTCAAAACAAAGGTCCCTAATAATATACGCCTTTGTACTTCCGCACCAAACCCTTCCGTTCGACTTAATTTATATAAGTCAGTTAAGTCAGCCATCGGTTGACTTGTTCTATGTCCAAATTTTATGCCATCAAATCGCGATAAATTACTAGAAGCTTCGGCGGTCGTTAATACATAATACGTCGGCACCAAATAATTAAGCAAAGGGAAGTCAATTGCTTCTACGCTATAACCAGCTGCTTTTAATTGATCCAAGTAAGCAATTGTTTGATTTTTAATTTCATGATCCAAACCCGGATGTGAAAGTGTTTCTTTAAAGTAAGCCACTTTTTTAGGGGTCGCTTTATTTAATTCATTTGCATATTGGGGTACCGCTTTTGAAGATACGGTACTGTCAAATTCATCCTGCCCTGCGATTACTTCAAGCACTAATGCAGCATCATTGACTGATTTTGAAAAAATACCTATTTGATCAAAGGAAGATGCATAGGCAATTAATCCATACCTTGAAATACGACCATAACTTGGCTTGAGTCCAATCACCCCGCAAAAATCTGCAGGCTGCCGCACTGAACCACCAGTATCTGATCCTAAACTCACCATACACATTTCTGATTGAACGGCTACTGCAGATCCGCCGGAAGACCCGCCTGGAACTTTAGTAGGATCCAATCCATTTTTTACAGGACCGTACGCTGAATTTTCATTACTACTTCCCATCGCAAATTCATCACAGTTTTGACGACCAATAATAATGACTCCTTCGGAAAGTAATTTTTCGATGGCAGAAGCAGAATAAACTGCCGTATAATTTTCTAGTATTTTTGAGGCGGCACTTACTTTGTGCCCTTGATAACATAGCACATCTTTAATACCGACTACTACCCCATGTAATTTACCTAATGATGCTCCCGTGGATTTATTTTGTATACGCAAATGATCTAATTCAATGGCGCGCTGTTTTGCTTCCTGCGTAAATACCTCTAAAAAGGCATTGAGATTTTCATGGCGCGCAATTTGATCCAAGTAATAATCCACTGCTTGTTCGCACGACATGCTTCCTGCTTGTAAAGCAGTATGGTAGTCTTTGATTGTAGTAAAACGAAACAAAGGCTAAAATGTTAATTGATAAAAATTAGATTGGCCATCCCTGGTATGCCAAAAAACTAAGAAGCTTTCTCATCTTTTTCTTTGATACCTTCTTCGATTTCTTTTTTTACATTGTTTTTAGCATCGTTGAATTCACGGATACCCTTTCCTAATCCACGCATAAATTCAGGGATTTTTCTTCCGCCAAACATCACTAAAATAACCACACCAATAATTAATAATTCTTGAAATCCTAAGTTGCCCATAATGTTAAATTTAGAATATTAAAGGTAAGGTAATTATAAAATAGAAAGCACACTATTTTTAAGGTTTCCCGATAATAAAAATCAGTATAAATCATAAAAAAACCGCCCCGAAAATCGGAGCGGTTCAATTTATTAGCTATTGCTTTACCTTTAAGATGGTAAACGCATTTAGAATCTTTTTTCCTTAATACGAGCGCTCTTACCGCTTCTTTCTCTTAAATAGTACAATTTAGCACGACGTACTTTACCAGACTTGTTCAATAAGATAGAATCAATGTTGGGTGATAGGATTGGGAATAAACGCTCAACACCTACGCCATCAGAAATTTTACGTACTGTAAATGATGCAGTAGCGCCAGTTCCTTGGGTCTTAATGACATCCCCACGGAAACTTTGGATACGCTCCTTACCACCCTCTACAATTTTGTAGTTTACGGTAATATTATCACCAGCTTTGAAGGCTGGATATTCTTTTTTTGCTGTTAATTGCTCGTGTACAAATTTTACTGCTTCGCTCATAATACATTGTTTTTGCGGACGGCAAAGGTAGGAGAACCCACCTTATTATCCAAATTATTTGATCTTAAATTAATATTC
>Ga0222712_10007422_pt1 | contig 10605 bp, 10 predicted proteins | sample C33_657DmetaG_FD_165043 | JGI IMG/M metagenome (GOLD analysis project Ga0222712, IMG submission 165043) | Estuarine water microbial communities from San Francisco Bay, California, United States - C33_657D | ecosystem: Environmental > Aquatic > Marine > Unclassified | place: USA: California... | reverse complement strand
TCCACTACCAACATGTTCATTAATCCATTTTGATGCATATGGATATTGATAAAACGTTTGTGGCACAACGTCGCCAATCCAAATCTTGTGCCAGCCATTGAATATGTCAGGGACTGAATCAAATCCCACACGACTGGCATTGAGCATGACCAGTCCTTCTCGCAATGGTACTATGGTTGAATCAATGTGTACCCCAGAGTAAAAGTTACAAAGTTCTATGTCTATCCAGGGCAATTGCAGGTGCAACCATTCATACGCAGCACGATTTCCACTGGCTGATTCTAAAAATAACCAACGATCATTAAACCGTAATATATTGGCAGCATCTAATACCATGCCCTGATTTCGAGGCATGGTGATCATGGCAGTATCTTTTAATATGTCATGATAACATTGCAGTTCCATGTCTCTGCAAGGATACATCATGGCTGTGTTGATCACTGTGGATCCAGCAATCAGCAAGCGGTCCCGCGGACAATAATTGTAAAGGCCATCATGTGTTTGAAAGTTCAATGGGGTTGGTCTCACTACCTCTACTCCCAGGGCAGTAAGTGTATCTGCCAATATTTGCAAGTCTTCATTGGTTTGATCTATAATCCATTGTGGTACTGGCCCTACAGGAACTGGAGTTTCTGTCCACGTGGTTTTTTCACTCTCAAGTGAAAATACAGGATCGTGACGTGGCCAATTGGCATGAGCAGCATCACCTACTATGATTTTTTTCAGTGGATCCCATTCGTTGTGTGTGTGTATCATATGTGACCAGTTATTTGCAGTGAGTATCGATCTTCCAATCCTATGTTGGCAGCAGAATGTGGGGTATCATATGTCCATTCGACCACTTGCCCAGCCAGCCAATTTACAAACGGTTGACTATTAACTTCAAGATAATGTCCTGATTTCCAATTTTCTAATAGAACAAGAGCTCTTTTAATTTTAGTTTCTTCACCATGTAATTGAAATATATCAATGTATTTTTTGTACAGGTCTTGATGCACTGGCATTACTGTACCGGTAGGCATTCGGTAAAATGCCAGGCCAATATTTTTCCATCCCATGTCAGCATAGATGGCAATAAATTTCTTGCTCCATGCAGGCAGTTGATGCCGCATGTCGCACAAGTCTCCGGTAATTTTAGTATGATAACCTTGAGAAATCCAGGTGGCCACACTCACAGGATCGTTAAACGGTTCCTGCACATAGCCAAGAGTCTTGTACTCATCATTCCAAAAAACTGGGATCTGATATTTATTGACCACGTGTGTTGCCATAATGTACAACCTTGATATTGTTATTTGATACAAGTTTACGCCATGGATCAACAATAACGGATCCCATGGCAATGTCACAATATGCTTGCGTGTCTTGTTGTTCACCAGTATATTCGTAAGTAATTTTACGGTTATGTGCCCAGAGATACACAGCCGGTCCACCAACTTCTTTGACCACGTCTGTTTGATTGTCTGCCAGTGGATCAACATATACCACAGGCAGTCCAGCTTCTTTAATATAATGACCAACCAAGGTTGAATACGATCCAATACAGTATTCAACGTCGGGTTTATAGGCCTTGCCGTGTATTACAATGGGCAATCCTGTGGTGTCAGACTGCTTGACCAGGAACCAGGCCAAGTTACGAGCTTGAATTTCTCTAGCATGCATTATGGTATCAAACAGGTCATAGCCCACGTCATAATGTTCGGCCAACCAACGCAACGCAATGTTGTCACGTGGATGGCAAGCGCCGGCATCGCCCATGCCTGCGGTCATGTATTTGGGTCCTTGCAATCTCATTGTGCTTCGTGCCAGCGCATTGGTAACAACGTCAACATTGATATTACCAATCTTCATGGCAAAATCTTGAATCATATTAACAATGCCAACCTTGGCCGAGATATAGGTATTGTAGAAGATCTTGATAGCTTCGCACTCGTCCCAGGTGCCAATTTCATAACGAGGATCGTTATTCATCATGGTCTTATACAGCTCAATCAGTTCACCTGCAATACCTGTCAGTTCTCCGTCTTGGGTTCCAATGATAACCATTTCTGGATTGGCCATATCCCATTTAACTGATCCCATGGCAATCAAGTAAGGGTTGTATAAAAACTGATGTTTTTTATCTAGCAATGGTACAAATTTAGAACGGGTAGTGCCTGGCAACACTGTGGAAATCAACACAACTTTCTTGCTGGCTGTGGCATACCTATTGATCTGGTTAATAGCATCAATCACCGCGTCGTGGCCAAAGTCTTGTGGTACCATATGACTGGACGGAACTGATCCATCGTAGCCTTCGGCATGTGGAGTAGGAACGGCAATAAAAATCCATTCACTTTGATTGACCAACTCGTCAATGTCACAAACTTTTACGGTGGTGCTGGTTCGTGGGTAAATATCATAGCCCCGCACTTCGTGCTTCTCTGCCATGACTTCGGCGCAGTCTAATCCCAATTTCCCAATGCCAATAAATCCAATTTTTTTCATATTATGAGTGTTCCTTTAGATAGATTATACAACTATTTAGACAGTTTGTGCAACCATGATTTAATAATTTATCGATTTAGTCCGCATGGCTCAAAAAATCTGTCAAACCTAACTGGATTGACTGACTATTACTCATTTGGTTGGCAGAAATGCCTGCTAACTCCAGGGGTAATAGTTCACGATCAAGAACCATTGTATTGTGATACGTCCACTGCAAATGCTCTAGTTGCAGCGGCTGGGATACTGCATAATATAACTGATTCAATTCATGAACAAAATCTTTTGGATACATTTTATAAACAACAAATTTTAACATTTTGGTTCAGAGCACTGACTGATTTTCGATACGGTATCTATGATAAAACTCTGCTGATACACAGCGAAAAACATAGCCGTGACCTTGATCGAGTTTGCGGTATTGGATTTGTAGGAGTATATTGGTGGTCACATGCTGCAATTGCATGTGATTGGTATCGCTTTGCAAAACATGATATTTCATTGGTGGTGAATTTTGAACGCATGACCAAAGACTTTTTGGTATACAATCGGGCCTGGGCAGGCACACGAGAATATCGTGTTAAATTCACCGAAATGATAGTTGATCATAATTTGCAAAATTTTTGTAACATGAAGTTTAACCCAATAGATAGTCAATGCCATTATCGCGATTTTCAACCAGTTAATTCTGCATTTAAAGCCAATCGTTGCGATATAGAAAATTACTTTGAACCATGTGCTGTGTCCGCTCACAGCAGTGCAGACTACAACAGCGAAGATTATAGCAGTATCGCTATTGAAGTTGTATTAGAAACATTGTTTGATGATCAGCGGTGGCAATTGACTGAAAAATCTCTACGGCCAATTGCATGTGGTAGACCATTTATTTTAGCAGCCACTGCTGGCAGTTTGCAGTACATTAGAAGTTATGGTTTTCAAACATTTGCTCCATACATTGATGAAAGTTATGATACCATTCAGGACCCATTATCAAGACTTGCTGCAATAACAAACGAGATGAAAAGAATAAGCCAATTGCCCACAGAAGACAAACGCAGTTTATGGAATTCTATATATTGTGTGGCCAAACACAATCAAGATTTATTTTTTAGCGACCATTGGCAATCTAGTATATTCAATGAATTTGTTACAAATGTCAATCAGGGTTTGTCCATCATGGAGCAACACAAAACTGGCAGCCATTGGAAACAAATGCAGAACAGACTGTCAGATAAAAAATATTTAATGTTGTTATCACATTTTGGTCCTCAAGATCCAATGATACTAGACAGCCTGCAACACCAGGACGAAATTGATAGATTAATTCAACAGGCCACCACGGACAAATCGATCTAGCACTGCGTCTAAATTCAACACAGTGTCAGTTCCATAATCAAAAGGCAATATACGTCCATACGGATTTCTTTCAATTTGACAATCAATGCCACTGGGGAAATCTTCATGAGTCAATTGTTCCAGCCGCTTGTATTCAAATCTACCCTGTTCAATCAATTGAAATTGTGTGTGTTGACTGACCATCCAGTTGCCTAGTATTTCGTATTCGCTGAACCATTTTAAATTTTCTATATAATCCCATGGAGTTTGATCAATTAGTACATCCAACCAATGCTGATCAAATCTCTGAGCTATGGAGGATTTCAATTGGTTCCAATCCTGTTTAAAAACTGGCATTATATCCGTCACAAACGAATATTCAGTTTGTCTGGGCAATCCTGTGATATTTTCAAATGCCTGATAATATTGTTGCGGATGTTTTGCGTACTGGCCACTGACATAAAATACATTTAATTTGTCATTCACAACACAATTGTATGGTTTGATACAAAATATATCAGCATCCTGAATACATATCACATCAGCATCTACTGTATCTAACATGCAAAATTTCATGGCCTGTTGAGTCAGCCAACTACCACGAGTCTCCCCGGTCATATACCAGTTGGCAACGGATGGAAATTTTTCAAACAGATCACTGTCACTGACGTACACAAATCCTTGTGTGTTTATTTTGTATTTTTCAAAAACTTTTTCCATACGATCACCATCAAGTGGGCATACCACATAAGTTTGATCAAATTTAGTTAAATTGTGGTCAAATTGCAAACTCAAGCAGGCATTGCCAATTCGATGTGCCCCAATCATGAATATTCTTGCTGTTTTCAAATCAATTGATCTTTTAAAGAATTATTTAGTTGCGGGTGTGGTGGGCTTGGGGCAGATTGTTTTGCTTTGGCCAGCGCCTGGTCAGCAGCTGGACTGGAATGATACGGTGGCGGGGGTTTGGGCAGTGGTTTTAAATGCGGTTTTCTTTTGAACCAACTCATGTGATTTTTCCTCCATGAATATTTACACCATTACAGTGGGTCATTTACTGGTTGTTTTTACATGGGTTCCGTCCCAATCACCGGGCGGAGGAGTTTGTTTATATTGAGTTATACGATGCAACAATTCTTGATAAAATGTATCAACATCACCGTTCCATTTGCCCATCAATGAGTCAATAGCCTTTTCACAATAATCCCAGTGTTGCTGACGATAATTTATCAGTATATTATGGTGCAATTTTACATACACATCTATCAATGGATAATCATTGAGAGGAATTTTTTCAATCACACAATAGGCTGTGACCAAGTTGTTGTCTGGCAGCAGACGTAAAGTATCCAGTTCTAACACTGTGTAACTGTTAGGGATTTGTTTGACAGAGTCTCCAAAAATAATGTTCATTGCATTTCCTTTTAAATATGTATGATGACCAAACTTGCTCTATAAAAAACTCATGCAAACACATTTAAAAAAAGTTAGATAACAGACATGGAATTTGCATTTGATCTCATAAGCGATTTACATGTGAACACTTGGCCTAAATTTGACTGGACAGGCATTGCTACCAGTCCAGTGGCCATAGTGGTGGGCGATATTGCATGTGATCGCAACGACCTAGTGGAAGTATTGACTCATCTGGGCAAAAACTATCAAGCTGTGTTTTATGTAGACGGCAATGATGAACATGCCAATTATTTAAATAATTTAGGACAAAGTTATTCAGATCTAGTCAGCAGAATCAACTGTATTTCAAATGTGGTGTATCTTCAAGACAATGTGATAGTGGCCAACGGCGTGGCCATATTAGGAACCAATGGATGGTGGGGATTTGATTTTGATTTGTCGTTAGATTCCACTCACTGTGCTCTAATGTATCAAGAAAAGTTTGGTATCACAGCAGATGCAGTGAAATCAATTTATAAAATGGCCAACACAGATGCCATGTACATGGTAAGTGCAGTGAAAAAATTACAAACACACCAGGATGTTAAAAAAATAATAATGGTAACTCATACTGTGCCCGATCCTGTGTTGATTTCACACGATGTATTATTGGTAAATTCCTGGCAATTTAATACCATGGGCAACAGATACATGCGACAGGTATTTGATGTGGACACTGAGCGCAAAATACATACCTGGTGCTTTGGGCATTATCATAATTCAATTGATCAGATTCGAAATGGAATTAGATACTTGAGTCATAGCCGAGGATGTGGTAACACACCACACGGGCAGCATGTGTACTACCCACGTCGAGTTGTTATAGATATCTAGACCTGGTCGGGCTCAAGTTTGATTTGCAACGGATAACTGCTATTGCGAGCTCTGACAGTGACTTCAATTCCTTTTTGCTCGGCAATTTCATAAGGCAGCACAGCAACCACGGCAGATCCAGACTCGTGTATGGCATTTGTAATTGCCTCTGCTGTGTCAACTGTGTAGTTAAAAAATTCTACCAAACTTTCCATCACAAATTCCACAGAGGTTGTGTTATCATTTAGATAAATCACCCTGAACATAGGAGGTTCCTTGATCTGATTGGTTGGTTTAATTCTTGTTTGTGTTTCTGATTGTGACATGGTTATTTCCTATTGCAGTGGCAGCACTATTGCTGCCACTGTATTTACTATTATATCACAAAGTGTGAGTGATAGCAATGGTCTTTGGTTTGGCTTCTTCAGGAACTTCACGTTTCAAGTGAACTCTCAAGATACCAAGTTCAAGGTGTGCTCCATTAATTTCCACATGATCCGCCAATTGGAATTCTCTACGGAAATCTCTGTTGCTGATACCTTTGTGTAGATAGTTTGGTTCAATTTTTTCACCAGTGGATTCATACTCTTTACCTTCAATGATCAAGAACTTTTTGTCCTTGGTAACTGAAAGATTATCAAATCCAAATCCTGCAACAGCCAAACTGATCATGAACTCGTCGTCATTGATTTGCACAATGTTGTACGGTGGATAATTGTTATTTGATTGTTGAGCATTCACTCGCAATAGTTCATCAAACATGTTATCAAAACCGATACCAAATTTGTGAATTCCTGGAATGTCGAAACTACGAAGTGAGAGAGTTTTTGTCATTTGTTTTCTCCTTATAAGCAAATATGACTGTGTGAGCCCGACTATCGGCACTCACACATATTTATCATAGCATATTATGCAATATATTATGATACAATTTCAGCATCAACTACTGTGGTATCTTCTTTATTTTTAGATTTTTCTTCAGCCTCATGTTTTTTAGCAATAAGCGGCTTCATTGCCTCATATAATTTAGGAATACTATCAGTGATAATTTTAACATCTGTTCCCGTGATAGCATCTTTAATAGCCTGCACAGTATCATCAATGTTGGTTTTTTCTTCAGGACTAATCAATTCGCTGTATTTGTCTATATCTTCTTTAACTTGGTGTAATGATGACTCGGCGTTATTGCGTGCCTCAATCAATTCACGTTGTTTTTTGTCTTCTTCAGCGTTGAGTTCCGCATCTTTGATCATGGTTTGAATCTCGGCTTCACTTAACCCGCTATTAGATTTAATAGTGATTTTGTTTTCTTTACCGGTGTTTTTATCTTTAGCACTTACATGCATAATACCATTAGCATCAATATCAAACGCAATTTCAATTTGTGGTTGGCCGCGCCTAGCAGGTGCAATACCTTCTAAATTAAACTCTCCCAACAATTTATTGTGTTGAACTAACTCACGTTCTCCTTGAAATGCTTTAACAGTAACGGCCGGTTGATTATCTTCAGCAGTTGAAAATGTTTGTGATGCCTTTGTGGGAATAGTAGTATTTTTTTGAATTAATTTAGACATAATTCCGCCCATAGTTTCAATGCCCAAACTTAACGGAGTAACATCTAATAGTAAAACATCAGTCCTTCCTCCTCCCAATACATCACCTTGAATAGCAGCGCCAGCGGCTACAGCCTCATCTGGATTAACATCTTTACGAGGAGCTTTTCCAAACAATTTTTCAACAACTTCTTGTACTTTTGGCATACGAGTCATACCACCAACCAAAATAACTTCATCAATATCAGTTGTAGTAACCTTTGCATCAGCCATTGCAATTTTGCACGGACCAATACTGCGTTGAATTAATTCATCCACTAGTTGTTCTAATTTACTTCTAGTAAGTTTTACATTCATATGCTTAGGTCCACTAGCATCTGCTGTAATATATGGCAAATTAACATCAGTTTGTACCAAACTAGATAATTCTATTTTGGCTTTTTCGGCTGCTTCTTTTAATCGTTGTAATGCTAATACATCTTTTTTCAGGTCGACCCCAGTATCTTTCTTGAATTCATCTACTAGATAATCCATAATACGCTGGTCAAAATCTTCACCGCCTAAGAAGGTATCACCGTTAGTTGAGAGAACCTCAATTTGTTTATCATTATCTACATTAGCAATTTCAATAATACTTACGTCAAATGTGCCCCCACCTAAATCATAAACTGCAATTTTACGGTCACGTTTATCTTCTTTATCCATACCGTAGGCTAGTGCTGCCGCAGTTGGTTCATTGATAATTCGTAGCACCTCTAGGCCTGCAATTTTTCCTGCGTCTTTAGTTGCTTGTCGTTGACTATCATTAAAGTATGCTGGAACAGTGATAACGGCTTGAGTTACTGTTTCACCCAAATAATCCTCAGCCGTTTTTTTCATTTTACGAAGAACCTCTGCTGAGATTTGAGGCGGAGCCAATTTATCGTCATTGACTTCTACCCAAGCATCACCATTATCTGCCGCAACAATTTTGTAGGGCATTAAATTGATATCTTTTTGAACAGCATCTTCTTTAAATTTACGACCAATTAATCGTTTACTAGCGTAGATAGTATTTTTGGGATTAGTTACTGCTTGTCTTTTTGCTGAAGCTCCTACTAAAATCTCACCATTGGCATATGCTACTATACTTGGTGTAGTACGGTTTCCTTCAGAATTTTCAATTATTTTTGTAGCGCCATTTTCAATTATTGCTACACATGAATTTGTTGTACCTAAATCGATACCTATAACTTTGCTCATCGTTTTCTCCTTTATTAAGCAAGATGACTTTGTAATGTAGACCTCACCATGAGCATCTACTATGATATTTATACCAAGACTGTGAATTATAATTCTTTTGGAATGTTCACCTCCTCGGTTGATATATCCACATGATCAATTCCATCTGTGCGATATTGTGCTAGATTGTACATGTGTGGCAGTAACACCCGCTCCAGTTCAGAATGCAACCCACGAGCTCCTGTTTTATTTTTAATTGTCCGTTCGGCAATCAACTCCAAGCTGTCTGAGGTAAATGCCAATTCTACATTATCCTGTTTGAACAACCACTGATATTGACTTATATAATTGTGCTTGACTTCTTTAAGAATACGTATGAGATCTTTTTTGTCAAGCTCTTTTAAAGATACCCAAGAAGGAAAGCGTCCGACAAATTCTGGAATTAATCCATACCGCACAAGATCGTCGGGAGTAGTTTGAGCTAGATGTAATGTTTCATCGTGCATATTTGATATTTCAGCATTAAATCCAATGCTAGTACCACGTACACGACTTTTTACAATGTTTTCTAATCCGACAAATGCACCACCGGCAATAAACAAAATGTTAGTAGTGTCAATTTCAATCATATCACCCGACGGATGTTTTCGGCCACCAGTGGCTGTGATACGGCATTTGGTGCCCTCCACTAACTTGAGCAAGGCTTGTTGTACCCCTTCCCCTGATACATCACGGGTGATACTGGAGCCTTCACTTTTCCTGGTAATTTTATCAATTTCATCTACAAATATAATACCTTGTTGTGTTTTTTCAACATTGTTGCCGGACGCGGCAAACAATCTGCTGATTAGACTTTCAACATCATCTCCCACATATCCTGCTTCAGTCAAACTAGTTGCATCTGCAATCACAAATGGAACATCTAAATAACGTGCCACAGTACGTGCTAACAATGTTTTTCCCGAGCCAGTAGGACCAAGCATGAGAATATTGGCTTTTTCAATTTCGGTGCCTGTATCTGTGTTTCTGATTCGTTTGTAATGATTAGCAATGGCCACACTGAGCATGATTTTAGCATGATCTTGGCCTATTACATATTTGTCAAGGTGTTGCCGTATTTGTTTGGGGTTGAGATTTGGGTTTTCAACTGTTTTAGGATCAATTTGATCTACTAACAAATTTTGGCATAGGTCTACGCATTCATTGCATATTGCTACATCTTCACCTACAATAAGTTTAGTTACTGTGTCTTTGTGTTTGCCACAGAAACTACAGGTATTAGGATTTTTAGATGTGTTCATGTAAGGGTTGTTTTGTCTTGTAAACGTTGTGTTATTTGTTCTTGCTCACTGCCGGTGAGCAAATCTGGATCATATTCGCCCGAGGCCAACTTTTTGATAAGATAATCCACATATGCTGTGTTGTAAGTATAACTGTCTGTTGTTTGTTTGTCAACCTCGATCCACACATCACCATTAAACTTATATAGTTGGTTTGGCAAACTGTCTGTGCGAATATAGGTGTCACCTTTGCCGGCAGCCATTGGAAATACATTACCAAATCCCGAAGTAGGCACATTCTTAATAAATTTCACCCATGGTAATTCTGTAATCAATCCCTTGGCCAATTTAATACGTTCCATCTTCAATGTATCGTTAGGATGCAGATCTTTCCACACACCTTTGGCCGCTTTCATATCCGTTGAATCGTTGGGATCCATTGGATCATAATCTGTTACTGATTC
>Ga0222712_10007421_pt1 | contig 10605 bp, 15 predicted proteins | sample C33_657DmetaG_FD_165043 | JGI IMG/M metagenome (GOLD analysis project Ga0222712, IMG submission 165043) | Estuarine water microbial communities from San Francisco Bay, California, United States - C33_657D | ecosystem: Environmental > Aquatic > Marine > Unclassified | place: USA: California... | reverse complement strand
TATATTTTATTGTATCAAACTTCTACCGTGATCAGTTTGGAAGCATACTCATGAGCATACGAAGTGCGGGCACCATGATGCCCCCAACCAATCCAACTATACGCATAGTCCATGTAACGATTGATAGACTTACCAGGTGTTTTCATCCTGTCTTCAATACGTTGCCATTGAACCTCAGTCGTTAGATAACGAAGTTGCGTATGAAGTGATGATGGAGAACCACCATACTTCTTAGCAAAATCACCCAATCCATAATATCTGTTGGCAGATGTCCATTGGATCAGTCCATAACCGCCGTAACAGTTATGCCAACTGGTCCTACTACCACCTTCGCAAATATTAGGCACGAATGTTGATTCCTGTCTAATATTGCCCATGATAGTAGCAAGGGCGTTTCTGTCTTTAATACCACGATCCTGGAAAAATGCCAGGGTAGCATTCTCATGTTCATTACACCCTTTACAAATTAGCCTTGTTTCTTTTGGCTTTGGTGCTGGTGCAACCTCGCGGATTGCTGTCGTCTCCGGTTCAAACTCTTTAATAATTGAGTAAGGTTTTGCATCCACTGGGGGAGGCGGACCTTGCAGTTTATAACTAGAGAATGGCAGTGTTGCCGTACTGGTTGTAACCGTTGCCAAGAGAGGCAGGGCTACTGTAAAGAAATTTTGCATTAACTCCGATTGAACTCTACATCCTAATAGAGAAAGCGCACTTCCCCTTTCTCAAGGGGCAATCTCCTAGGCTCTAATTGTCACTCAAGGACTAATAACGAAAAACCCACCATTTAGGTGGGTATCGACATTATAAGTTTTTATTTAGATTTTGTCAATCTTCTGGTTCTAAGGAAACAATCTCTAGTTCATCATCTTCTGGTTCGATCCATTCATAGAACTCAGCAAGAATTGCACGAGCATCCTCTTTATCGATACTCATATCAGAAGCACGGTCAAGAGACCACGACCTAACGTGAGCAACAATGTCTTCAGTCGTTGCGGTCATAATAATCTTTTCGGAAGTACCTGTTGAGGATGTTGCTATTGTAGTACCTAGGCGTTCCGTTGTCAAGGGATTCTGTGAGGACGTTGTGGGCAAAGAGTTGCCTTGTTTCTTCGAAGTTAGTTTTGCCCTTTGTTTTATGTAATGATAAAATAGTGCGCGTAAAATTCTCCCTACCATATTTTTCTACATCTTCTTTAAGTTCTGGACATGATCCATAGTATTTTTTCCAGTCAGACTCTGCCTTAACTTTTCTAGACTTTCCTCTCGGAGTGCGGAAACTCCAGAAATATTTTCTACCAATATAGTCACGACCAGTTGGGTTGCAATGAATATGGTATACAAAACCATAATGATCCAGAATATCACTTGAACCAAATTCTTTTCCATTGTAGGTCCAAGGATTTTCATAGTCAATATCTGTACTCATCAATAATATCAAGAACTTCGTTCAGATATTTATGAGCAAGACCTTTCATATCCATTTCTGGTCTAATGTGATCTTTATGAAGATTGTCCTTTAATTTTAAAACACGAACTTTGATTTCATCTTTAGTCAGTTGATTTTTGGACATAAAAAAAGAGGAGTGTGATCTCCTCTATCTATACAGATTTAGTTATTTGTACCTAACCATTCTTTACAGTAATCATAGTCACCAAACATAAACTCATCACATTCTGCAGCTTCTCTGTATGCGTTCAGGATTTCCTGTTCGCACCACTCATCATAATTGGAATCCTGCGAAAGTATTTTTGGTAACATCCTGTTTAATACCGCCTACAACATATGATTCTACCTCAGTTTCCTGGGGAGCAACCTGAAGACCTTTGGAAGAAATCCAGTGCTGAGTCCAAGGAAGTGGGTTATTGTTTGCTGAGATATCGTATTGGGGTTTTAACCCAATTGCTTTAAGTCTTCTATTTGCGATCCACTCTACGTATTGTTGAAGAAGTTTATCGTTCAGTCCAATCATGCTGCCATCTTTGAACAGATAATCTGCCCATTTCTTTTCTTCGTTTACAGCACGATCGAACATTTTATAGGTCCACTCCTCCTCTTCTCTCATGATCTTTTGCATTTCAGGATCATCACCTTCTCTCCACTTATTCAGAATGTTCTGAGTAAGTGCTAGGTGTTGGTTTTCGTCTCTTGCGATAAGAGAGATGATCTTAGCGGATCCTTCCATAAGCTTAAGTTCACCAAAGGCGAAACTACAAGCAAAACTAACGTAGAAGCGAATACCTTCAAGAATATTAACGTTTGCGACTGCTCTATAGAGTTTTCGTTTAACGTCATTGAGTGTTTCCTTTGCGTTTGTTACTCCTTCAAGTCTATACATCCAATCATTGGATGTACCATAACTTTGGGCAGATTGAATGAAGTCATCATAGGACTCTGTAACGGTCTTGGCACGTTCCAGAATACGTTCATCACCAATGATGGTATCAAATACCTCAGATGGGTCTGAATATATGTTTTTAATAATGTATGTGTATGAACGACTATGGATCATCTCCATAAATCCCCATACTTCCATACATGCCTCAAGTTCTGGTAAAGAACAATAAGGAATGAATGCCATACCAGGTCCACGACCTTGAACAGAATCAAGCATAATCTGATACTTCAAATTAGAAGTGTAGATATGTTTCTGTTCAGGACGTAGAGTTTGATAGTCACCGCGATCCTTCTGGAGGGAGACCTCTTCGGGTCTCCAGAAGTATCCAAGTTGTTGAGTGGTCAGTTTATCGAAGATAGGATATTTGTATGAATCATATCTCTGAACCCCAAGAGGTTTTCCAAAAAACATTGGTTGTTTTTTGGTATCCACTTTTTCAGTATTAAAAACAGTCATTCCCTTAATATTTGTAGATTCTTCTGTTGAAGAAATTTTAAACTGCACAGGATTCACACTCTCCCTCCTCTACTGAACTTAACTCACTTAGCAAATCTTGAAGATTGGGTTTCTCTTCTACTACCTCATCAGTCTTAATATCATAAGTGTTTTGGTAGTAAGAAGTTTTCCACCCGTACTTGTATGTAGTCAAAAAGTCATTTGCCATTACTGACACAGGAACCTCATTGTCCGGATAGTTTTCTGGATTATAACTCCAGTTACCAGAAATTGCCTGATCAAAGAATTTTTGCATCACCGCAACAACATTGATATAACCAGTGTTATTAGGCATGTCCCAAAGAAGAGTATAATCATTTTTGAGAGTCTGGTATTGTGGAACAATTTGTTTGAGTGGACCTTTCTTTGACTTCTTAACGGACAAGTATCCGCGAGGAGGTTCAATTCCATTGGTTGCGTTTGACACAACGGAACTGCTCTCCGATGGCATCTGTGCAGACAATGTTGAGTGTCTGAGACCGTGTTCAAGAATAGATGTTCTAAGACTTTCCCAATCATGCTCTAGAGAAACAGAAGAAACTTCGTCAACTTCTTTTTTATATGTATCAATTGGAAGAACACCGTCAGCATACTTAGTACGACCAAAGTATTCACAGTGACCTTTCTCTTTAGCAAGTTGATTAGATGCTTTCAAAAGATAATATTGGAAAGACTCCGAAAGACCATGAACTGCATCCCATGCCTCTTGAGAATCATAATTATACCCAAGTTTTGCCAAATAGTGTGCAAGACCAATAAACCCTATACCAAGTGAACGGCGCGCCTTAGTGGCGATTTCTGCCGCTGCCACGGGGTATTTTTGATAGTCTATCAACTCATCCAATCCACGAACCGAAAGATCACAAAGTTCCTCTAGTTCATCATCAGACTTTACTTTTCCAACATTGATAGCAGAGAGAATACACAGAGCAATCTCACCCATCGAATCATCAATGTGTTGAATAGGATCAGTTGGAAGAGTAATCTCTTGACAGAGGTTACTCATGTTTACTTTGTCTTTAAATGATGAATGGGAGTTGCAGTGGTCAATGTTCATAATGTAGACACGACCCGTTTCCGCACGTTCCTTAAGAAGGTTAAGGATAAGTTCTTGCGCTTTAACAGTTTTTTTCTTAATGGACGAATCCTTTTCATATGCACAGTAGAGCTCATCAAAACCAGGGAGTCCAAAGCGATCATAAAGTCCAGGTACATCATGCGGGGAGAAAAGCGTGATCTCACCATCTTGAATAAATCTTTCATAGAACAACTTACTGATTTGAATGGAGTAATCAAGTTTGCGGACACGATTATCTTCCGTTCCCTTGTTGTTTTTAAGAACTAGGATATCTTCTATTTCTTGGTGCCAGATTGGGAAGTGGACTGTCGCGGATCCACCTCGTATGCCATTCTGCGTGCAGCATCGGACAGTTGCTTCAAACTTCTTGAGAAATGGTACAACACCCGTGTGTTGAACTTCTCCCCCTCGGATCTTGCTGTTGATGCCACGGATTCTACCAGCGTTGATGCCGATTCCCGCCCTCTGTGCAACGTATCGACCAATAGCCATATCAGAGCTAAAGATAGAATCGAGGGTGTCATCAACATCAACAAGAACACAACTAGCAAATTGTCTAAGTGGCGTTCTAACTCCTGCCATGATGGGAGTTGGGATGTTGATTTTGTGCTTGGAGATTGCGTCATAATACCTCTTGACATATGACATTCTGGTTTCTTTTGGATACTCTGCAAAGATAGTCAGAGCAATCATCATGTACATAAATTGGGGAGTTTCATATACTCCACCACCACTTCTATCTTGAACAAGATACTTGTCAACAACTTGACGTAGACCAGCATAGGTAAACAGATAGTCCCTATCATGGTCAATATATGAATCCGCTTTTAAGATTTCTTCTCTAGAATACTTATTAAAAATATCATTATCATAAACTTCTTGATTTACACAATTATAAATGTGATCTTCAAGAGTTGGAAGTTCTTTCATCTTCCCATAAAGTTGTTTACGAACAGCAAACAAAAGAAGACGAGCAGCAACATATTGATAGTTGGGGTGATCAAGATCAATCAAATCTGAAGCAGAACGAATCAGAATCTCCTGAATTTCTGCAGTTGTAATTCCATCATAAAATTGAATACCAGAAGTCATTTCAACTTGACTTGCAGATACACCTGCAAGACCCTTACACGCTTCTTCGACCATCAAGTGCATTTTTTCCAGGTCAAGAGATTCAATTCGACCATCGCGTTTTTTAACTTTTGTACCGTTGCTCATATTTTCTTCCAAGTAGTAAATTTTAGTTTTGCTTCTAATCCAGAGTAAGTATTTGATTCTATCACAGACTGAACATCTAGTCCAGACAAAACCATATCATTAATGTCCTTTTCTTTTATTGTTGAAGGCCAGATGACAACTTTTTGTCCGTTTCCAATAACGCGGGAGATTCTTGATACGATTTCTGAATTACGTGGTTCGTTATCGTATATCCAAACACAATCGCAAATATCCCACTTAGAAATATCACCGTCAGCTCCGCAAAGAGCAATCGAGTTGCGAATGAAAGTGGAATCGAAGGGACCTTCTGTGATGTAGATAGTTTCACTTTTTTCGACTTCATCGAGACCATAGATTTTTGGTGCTTCATCATCAATCATTATAGTAATGTATTTTACCTTACTGGGACCAAGTGATCTTCCTTGAAATCCGACTAGATTATTTTGATAAAACAAAGGAATAATAATCCTTGGTTCATCTTTATCTGTACTGTCGAATGTTGGTCGAAGAGAATTGGTCCACTCCTTAAATTTTTCGGTGTAATAATAGTTATCTGGATTTAATTTTCTACTTTCCAGATAACTTTTTGCGTTAGGATTTGTTGACGCTTTTGGTAGATCAAGTTTAGGTTTAAACTTTGGCGTATCAAATTTAAATACTGGTTCATCTACGATAAAGTTTCTACCGGTGTGACCTTCTTTAAATTTCTCAAATGTATACTGTTTATGAATTGCAGTGTCTATTTGTTTTAGAAAATTATTAAAAGATACATTAACTCCACAGTTATGGCACTTAAAGTTTGTATTATTCTTTACCTGATAAAGGTATCCTCTTGCCTTATTCTTATTCTTTTGAGAATCTCCACAAATAGGACAACGAAGATTATAAAGATTATGTTTAATCTTTTTAAACTTTTGAAATCTGGAAGAAATCAAATTGATGTATTTAACATCAACAAAATCCATGACAATACATTGAGGAGTCTACTTATTCTACCAGATCACTGAGTCTTGTCAATGCACAAAACGGTTATAAGTCCTGTCCATTTTATAACCGAATTTGTAATTTTCTGAAGCGAGTAGATAGTGGTTTTATTTTTAGTTTTCATTGGCATTAATGCCAACACTTGATTATTTAGTTTTAACTTGTTCTGATAATGAATTTACTGAGGAAGTTATAAAATCTGTTACAACTGGAACAAATAATAAAGCAATTGCAACTACTCCTGCTGCCATCCATTTGAACCTGGAAAGTTCGTCCACTTTAACTTCCAACTTCCCCATCTTTTCATTAATATCTTCATCACTTCTGGCACAATTAAAAATTCTTTCATCATGAACTGCAAGCATTTTGCAGATATTTTGATTTGTCTCACTTAAAGTTTGAATGGCAGCGTCAACACGTTCTACCATTTCTTCATGAATTTTTACTCTTTCTTCAAGAACTGCAACTTTAATCTTTGAGTCTTGACCAAACATTGATTTACTGCGATGGTTTGTTTTTCATCCAGCGTTTGCGGGATCCCACTCCTAAAGATGCATATTTTTTTCTTCTTGACAATCCCATTACAGGATCAAATCCAGCTGTTGGTCCTTTTGGATCAGAAGAACCAGAGAGTCCACCAGAACCTCCAGGAGCATTTGCAACCATTTGTTCTCTAATTATTTCAATTATCCTGTTCAGTTTCTTCTTTTCCATTGTAGATTTTATAGAGTTCAGAGAGACAGTAGATGTCAACTTGAATATCATGAATATAACATTTTGGATATTCTGGTAACTTACCAAGGAAAATTATGAAAGTTTTCATTGCAGACCACAACTCTTTTTCAATCTTATAAAAAAGCATTGGAGTTGTTGCCTCACCAAAAATATTATAAAGAATAATAAAATGATTAAGAAGTAGATGAGTTTTTAACTGACCAGTATTCTTATATCGTTTCAGTAGTCTTTTAATGTATTTGAAATGATTTAAGTCCTTTTCAAAATCTTCCTTAGTTACTGCCTGAGGATTCTCATAATATTTAATTGCAAATAAGAGGAAATTATCCTCATTCAATTCATTAAAAATCATACTAAACTATATCAACCTTCTGGTGTTGGATAGATAATTGATTCACCAAATCCATCAGTTGCAGTGTTAATGCCAGACATTGCAACAAGAACTTCTTTCTTAACTCTCAGTTCTCCTTCAGCTCCCATGTAGGTTGTAACACCAACCCAACCCTGATGATCAACACTGTATGATCCAACTGTTGTTGTTGAAATTCCATAAACTACAGCATCATAGTCAGTGTTTACTTGACTGAAACGAGAATCTAAAGTTGTATATTTTGGTAGTTGACTTACTTTAAATGCAGCACCAGCAATTGCGGCCCCACTTAAACCAGCAGTCGATCCAATTGTCAACTGAGTAGTACTAGCAATGCCAACAATTACAGCGTCACCAAAATATGTTCCGCCGCCACCACGAGTTCCAAATCTGATTACGTCACCTTCTTGTGCAGCACCAGTTTGACCAAAAGTTGTACCAGTTCCAGTTACGGTCAAAGTAGCATAGTTTAATGATACTGTACCACCAGAACCAACGGCATCGTTATTACCCCAGAGTGCCATGTCTTTCTTCCGTATTGAATAATTTGCTAATAATATTTATAAAAAGAGAGACCTTACTTTTGGTCTCTCTTACGTAAGATAGTTCTTAAAAAGTTAGTTATAAGATCTAGTAAACCATTTTCTTCAAATTTTTTTGTTTTTGATAACCACTCAGAGGCAGTTAACAATAAACCAAGAACAATGGTTACTCCCCAATTAGTCACAAAGCAAGTAATCATGCCTGTGGTGTAAAGAGTTTATCTTTTACAAGATCATAAACGACATTATCAATACTGTTATCAGTACTGTCCACATACTTCTTGAGCAGGTCTAGAACAAGGTTCTTGACTGCTGGATGTGTCGCAATTTGAATCAGAAGTGGTTTTACCACCGCAACTACTGCACCCATAATGTCCTCCTATAAAGAGTATCCTTCTTTATTTAGGAATTCAAGCGGTAATATCAGTATCTACTCCCTTAGGTGCAGATCTTAATGCTTGAAGTTTTCTTTGAAGAATTTGTACTTCCTGTTGTCTTTGTCTATCTTTTTGTTGAGCAATCTTTTTTTGAGACTGATCAGGTTTTTGAGTTTTTGGTTGAATCTCAAGTGCCTGTTCGGCAATCCTTTTAGCCATCTTTGTGGCAGTAGCGTACATCACTTCTTTTCCACGACCAGGATATCTCTTTTCAAAGTCTGCAGCTTTGTCTTTCATTGACTTTACAATTCTTTCCTTTTCTTTTGTTTCAGCAGAAGTCAATGTTTTTTCATCAAGAACAGTTTCTCCTAAGTGAGATGCTGCCTTATATCCCTTATGGCCTGCTTTAAATTTTTGATAGGCAGGAGTATTTGCTTTTTTATCAGCAGCAGTAACTACCATTCTTTTATCTTCGGGTTCCTTAGGAGTTCCCCCATAAACTGCTTCACTTCTAACACTTGCAAGAAGATCATCTAACTTAGACTTTCTCTTTCTCTTTGGTGCAGTTGCTGCAGGTGCCTTTGCTTTTGGTGATGATGTTTTCTTTTTCTTTGCCTTTGGAGGAGTTGTTGCACTTCCCTCCCAAGGGTCAGAAGGTTTTTCTGCTTTCTTTTTGGTTGGAGGAGTATAAGAACCACTGCTTACCTTTTCTTTTCGTCCTGCACCAACATTTCTATATCCACCAGAACTTTTTCCTGCAGTTTGATATTCACGATTATTACGCATTATCTCTTCGTGACCCTTTGCAGTATTTCTTTTTGCGTGCTTTTCATTAGTGTCTGCTCTATCTGCAATTTTTGTTGCAGCAGCAGCTACTTTTCTTGCACCAGAGGATACTGCTCTTCTCGCAGCACTCTTAGCACCACGAACTTTACTAGAAAGTTTTTGTCTTGCAAGTCTTCCAACTGCTGCAACTAAGTTACCTCTTTTCTTTTTCCCGCTAGGAGTATCATGACCAAAAGTTACTTTTGCTTCTGAAAGTGCGAACTCAATTGCTTCTTCAATATCATCCTCTTCATATCCTTCATCAAGAAGTTCATCATAAACACTTTCTACAATGAAATCTACTTCATTAATCTCAACCATCTCAAGAAGAGTTCCACCAAGATTTTCTACAGCTTCACCTAAGTTTAGTTTTGGGTTAATATCAATTTTGTTATTAACTTTCTTTTCAGAAATTTTTATATCCTCACTCTTATCTTTTGAAATCTTATCAACGACTTCAATCAAATCTTCTCTCCAGTTTGAGTAACCTTCTTTTGCAATTACTTTTGAACGAACCTTTCTGCGGTTCTTTAAGTAAGCATCAGACTTATCAACATCACCGTCGTTATCAATATCATCATCTTCCTTACCAACAGGATCCAATGCTTCCTTGTGAGTAATTGCTTTACCGATTGCTGCTCTACGCTTCAAAAGATACTTATCAGACTTTGTATTCTTCTTACCGTCATTATCAACATCATCATCTTCCTTACCAACAGGGTCTAGTGCTTCGTCAAACTTCTTTCTAGCAGCAGCGGCCATATCTTTATATGCTTTTGTTTTCTTCATATCTTCTACCGCTTTCTCATTTGCTTCACGACGCTTTTTCATATTAGTTTCAAGATGTGAAGTCTCATCAATCTCAAACTCCTCTCTTTGTGCTTTTGCCATTTTTGGAGCACTTGCAGGATGAGTATCCTTATAAAAAGTAGGTGATCTACGTGCCTTATCTGCCTCTTGCTTTGATCTCTTTGCTTTTTCATAAGTCTGCTGCATTTTACTGAAGCGTGTAGTCGCTTTCTTTTCATCATCACTCACTTGAGGGACAGGTTCATTTTTTAGTGGTTTTCCATACACAGAACCCTTTCTTGCCTTTTCCTTTTGCGTTTCAACTTTCTTAAAAGGAAATGGTTTTTGTGATTCAGAAACAGCAACCTGCTCCAAATAAACCTTGGAGATATCATTCAGAGGATTAATAGACATCTTAATTAAGCACTTACTTTACTTTTTCTATACTTATTTATGAAATTCAAGAATGCCTTACCACCTGGTTGAAGATTTTCTTTTCCTAGAGTAGAACCTGGAGTTTGTTTGGCTGCATACTTAAGATAACCAGTTGTTCCTGCAAGAGTATTGGGTTTTCCAGGAGTTCTAAACATTCTATTCATTTTCACTTCTGTGTATTCCATTACATCCTTAATCCAAGACTTAAACATATAACCTTCTTCTGTTACACAGATTAGATGATTGGTTCCTCTTCTCATTACTTCACCAATCAAACCAGTGTTGAGGTTTTGAACTCTATCACCGATTCTAAAAATCTTTCCCCTTACATAATTCTCACGAAGATTTCTCATATCATACT